>ENA-ORUL01001081-ORUL01001081.1-human-gut-metagenome-genome-assembly--contig:-NODE-1081-length-20380-cov-4.069176_pt1 | contig 20380 bp, 16 predicted proteins | sample MGYA00242084_ERZ509219 | MGnify/ENA primary metagenome ERZ509219 (study PRJEB26280, sample SAMEA2338792) | human gut metagenome | biome: human gut; feature: human-associated habitat; material: faeces...
TTTCTCGTTTTTCTATCTTTTCAATTCCACTGGTTCGGAGCGCCGCCGTGCCGAAAGTCTTATAGACGGACACCTTGGTCCGCAGTTCCCGGCCCAGCTCCTCGGCCAGCCCGATACCGCTGCCCACGACCACGACGTCGATGTCGGTAGAAGGCCGCCCGAGGTAGAAATCGCGGACATACCCTCCGACGACGAAGGCCGGAACGTCCTGCCGGGCGGCAATCGCGGAGATCTGCCGGAAAACCGGCAGGGACAGAGGAGCTGTGGAATCGTTTTTTTTCACGGAATAAAATCAGAATTTTAACAACATTACGACCTACCCTCCGCATCCGTTTCGATACGGAACGGACGGAACTGCCCCGCGACGGCCCGTCGAAGAGCGAGCCATCCGCCGGGAAAGCGGCTTCGGAGCGAATGCCGGGCGAATTTTCAGAACGCCAGTTCACGGCGGTAAAGCCGCACGGTATTTTCGAGCCCGTAATAGAGAGCGTCGCAGATCAGCGCGTGCCCGATCGAAACCTCGTCCGTCCAGGGAATCCGCTCGACGAAATAGCACAGATTCTCCAGATTGAGGTCGTGGCCCGCATTGAGCCCCAGACCGCAACGGCGAGCCTCCTCAGCTGCCCGGACATAAGGCTCGATCGCCCGTTCGCGCCCGGCGGCGAAATCCCGGGCATAGGCCTCGGTGTACAGCTCCACCCGGTCGGCTCCGCACTCCTTCGCCCCCGCAACCATCTCGGCGACGGGATCGACGAAAATCGAAACCCGGATTCCCCTGGCCTGAAATTCAGCGGTCACCTCCCGCAGAAAATCGCGGTACTTCACCGTATTCCATCCGGCATTGGAGGTGATGGCGTTCTCGGCATCGGGCACGAGCGTCACTTGCGCCGGACGCACTTCGAGCACCAGTTCGCGGAACGAAGGGATCGGATTACCCTCGATATTGAACTCGGTCGTCAGCACTTTCTTCAGGTCGCGCACGTCCGAATAACGGATATGGCGGGCGTCGGGACGGGGATGCACCGTAATCCCCTGCGCTCCGAAGCGCTCGCAGTCCAGTGCCGCACGTACCACGTCGGGAAGATTGCCGCCGCGCGAATTGCGCACCACGGCGATCTTATTGATGTTCACACTCAGTTTTGTCATAAAAAACTCTATTTACCCAAAAACGACAGGCAATCCGTCAAACTTTACCCGCAAACCCGCACGATTGCTCTCACCTTTCACTATCTTTGCGGAGGTAAAGTTAATTATTTTTCCAGACACGACGGATGAAAATCATACTTTTTTCCCGGCAGGGCGTCGTCCACACGGCCGGCGACCTGCATCAGATGTTCGACGCGATCGCCCGTTTCGGGTTCGATTACGCGGTCAATGAGGAGTTCGCTCCCCAGATCGAACGGCTCACCGGCATATCCATCGATGCGGCCCACCGTTACGGGCGGCCGATGGGTCCCCAGCCTGCGGAGTCGGTGCTGGTATGTTACGGCGGCGACGGTACGCTTTTGGACGGCATTCACCGGCTGGGAGGGGCCGAAATCCCCGTCATAGGCATCAACTCGGGACATCTGGGTTTTCTGACGAGCGTACCCCGCAACGGCTGCATCGGCGATGTCTTCGAGCTGATCGCCGCCGGCAAACTCGAATGTCAGCCCCGATCGATGCTCGAGGTCACGGGCGACTTCGGCGACGGCATCTCGACCCGCTATGCGGTCAATGAAGTGGTCATCCAGCGCCAAGGCGCGGGCATGATCTCGGTCGAAACGTACGTGAACGACCAAATGGTCGCCACCTACCACGGCGACGGCCTGATCGTCAGCACGCCGACCGGCTCGACGGCCTATTCGCTCAGCGTGGGCGGTCCGGTCGTCGCCCCCCAATGCGCCTGCCTGGTGCTCTCGCCCGTCGCGCCCCACAACCTGACGATGCGCCCGGTCGTGATTCCTTCGTCGAGCGACGTGCGGCTCAAGGTACACGCCCGGCACGCCGAAATATCGATCGCCACCGACAACGAAACCTGTCCGATTCCCGAAGGAGCCGAATTCAGGGTCCGACTGGCTTCCAGACGCTTTTTTCTGGCGGTCCCGCACAATATATCGTTTTACGACACGTTACGCAAGAAAATGATGTGGGGAGTGGATATCCGAAGCTGACGAAAAATCCCTGTTTGCCGGAAATTCTTTCGCTTTCGGATTTTATTCCCTATATTTGCATGCTATGAGCGAGCAAAAACGCATACCTCGACACGTCGCCATTATCATGGACGGCAACGGACGCTGGGCCGCGCAACACGGGCTGGAGCGTTTCGAAGGTCATATCCGGGGTGTGGAGTCCGTGCGCCGGGCAATCCAGGCCGCGACCCGTCACGGGGTTCGCTACCTGACGCTTTATGCTTTCTCGACCGAAAACTGGGGACGCCCCGCCGCAGAGGTCGATGCCCTGATGGAGCTCTTCTGCAAGAGCGTAATCAACGAAACGCCCGAACTGGCCGCTCAGGGAGTGCGCGTGCGGATCATCGGCGACAAAAGCCGTTTCCCCGAAAAAGTAAAACACCACCTGGATCAGATCGAAAACCGAACGGCTACCGGGAAACGCCTTACGCTGCAACTGGCCCTCAACTACTCTTCCCGCAGCGAAATCGTCCATGCGATGCAGGGTCTGGCACGCCGTGCCGCAGCCGGCATCTTCTCTTCGGAAGAGATTTCCGAGCAAACGGTTTCCGAAGCGCTCTATACGGCGGGCTGTCCCGACCCCGACCTGCTGATACGCACCAGCGGCGAACAACGGCTCAGCAATTTCCTGCTGTGGCAGGCTGCCTACGCCGAACTCTTTTTCACCCCCGTATTATGGCCCGACTTTACCGAAGAGGATTTCGCGCAGGCACTCGACGAATATGCCCGGCGCGAAAGGCGTTTCGGACTGGTAAAAAATAATGAACGTATTCGGTAAGCGAGTGCATCACGAGTTTACTCGCTACACTGAACGGAGAGAATGAAGAAAGAAACTCTAGAGAGAAGTTAGACGACACACGATGAATCATCCAGGCAAAGTATTTCTGACACTGACGGCCGCCCTGCTGCTGCTCTGTCCCCAGATATTCGCGCAGGAGCCCTCCGGCGAGGCGGCTCCGCCCCCGGCCGAACAGACGGATCAGGACGAGGATACGAACCAGCTTTTACAGCAATTCGAAAAAGCCCCGACACTCGAAGGCGGTACCCAGAAACTTTACCACATCCGCAACGTCAATATTCACGGGGCGCAATACATTGACAACAGCATTCTGCGAGCTTCGTCGGGTCTTATCCCGGGCGATTCGATATACCTGCCCAGCAACTTCATCTCGACAGCCATCACCCGCCTGTGGAACCAGCGCCTCTTTTCGGACATCCGCGTCGGTGCGACCATCGAAGGCGACAGCCTCGACCTGGAAGTTTTCCTGAAGGAACGTCCCCGCGTCAATTACTGGCGTTTCGAGGGCATCTCCAAAAGCAACCAGAAAGACCTGCTCGAAAAGCTCAAACTCAAGCGCGGCACCGAGCTTTCGGACTACGTGATCGACAAGAACTCGAAGCTCATTCACAAATACTACGCAGACAAAGGTTTCCGCAACGCCGAAGTATCGGTCCGCATCGACAACGACTCGATACTGAAGCAGGCCGTAAACGTGACCTTCATCGTCGATCGCAAACGTAAAATCAAAATCGGAGAGATCAATTTCACGGGCAACGAAGAATTTTCCGACAAACGTCTGCGCCGCACCTTCAAGAAAACCCACCAGAAAAGCCTCAACTTCTTCCGGGGGGCGAAATTCAACGAAGAAGATTTCGAAAACGACAAGGAGCTGCTGCTCGACTTTTACAATTCGAAAGGTTTCCGCAACGCCAACATCGTCGCCGATTCGATCTACGCGATCAACGACAAGCGTATGGGTATCACGCTGGACATTTCGGAAGGCAACAAGTACTACATCCGCAATGTTTCCTGGATCGGCAACTCGGTCTATGAAACCGACGAACTGGCTCGGATGTTCGGTGTCGAAAAAGGCTCGATTTACGACAAAAAATCGATGTACAAGCGCCTGGGCATCGGCGCCTACTACAATCCGGACGAACCGTCCATCACCAATCTCTACAAAGATCAGGGCTACCTCACCTCGCAGATCGACCCGGCCGAAATCATCATCGGCAAAGACTCGATCGACCTGGAGGTCCGCGTATTCGAAGGCAAACAATTCACCATCAACAATGTCGGCATTTCGGGCAATATGCGGCTCGACGACGAGGTGATCCGCCGTGAACTCTACACGCGGCCGGGCGAACTCTACAACCAGTCGCTGTTGTTCCAGACCATCCGCACCCTGGGTTCGATGGGACATTTCACGGCCGAAGCGATCGCTCCGGACATTCAGCCCGTCGTCAATTCGGACGAATTGGTCGATATCAACTGGCCGCTCGAGGAGATCGCCAGCGACCAGTTCCAGATCGCCGGCGGTTGGGGCGGCGGTACGTTCGTGGGTTCGGTGGGTGTCACACTGAACAACCTCTCGATCAAAAACTTCTTCAAGAAAGGCGCCTGGAGACCCTACCCGATGGGACAGAACCAGCGGCTGTCGATCAGCGCCCAAACCAACGGTACTTACTACAAAGCCTTCGCAATCAGCTTCACCGATCCCTGGATGGGCGGGCGAAAACCGAACTCCTTCACGATTTCGGCTCACTATTCCGATGAGAACAACGCCTATTACGCCTGGCAGAAAGGTACCCGTTATTTCCGCACCGCCGGTGTCGCGGCGGGACTCGGCAAGCGTCTGGACTGGCCCGACCCGTACTTCACGTTCTATGCGGAAGCCAGCTACGAGCGCTACATGCTGAAGGACTGGAACACCTTCGTACTCAAGAACGGTGCGGCAAACCTGCTGTCGATCCGCCTGGTATTGGGACGAAATTCGGTGGATCAGCCGATCTATCCCCGCAGGGGTTCCGATTTCAGCGTTTCGGTGCAGCTCACTCCTCCCTATTCGCTGTGGGACGGCAAGGATTACAAAAGCACGGCTTTAAGCGAACAGGAACGCTACAACTGGATCGAATTCCACAAGTGGATGCTCAAAGGCCAATGGTTCACTCCGCTGACCCGCAACGGCAACCTGGTGCTGATGGCCCGCGCAGAAATGGGATACCTGGGACATTACAATAAAAACAAGGTATCGCCCTTCGAACGGTTCGAAGTCGGCGGCGACGGCATGACGGGCTATAATATGTACGGTATCGACATTATCTCCATGCGCGGTTACGACGACGGAGCGCTCGATCCCGTAGGCAGCAACTATTCGTGTGCCTACAACAAATACACGATGGAGCTCCGCTATCCGCTCCTGCTCAAGGGACAGACCAACATCTACGTACTGGGATTCCTGGAAGGAGGCAACGGATTCACCTCGTGGAAGGAGTTCTCCCCGTTCAAGATCAAACGGTCGGCGGGTATCGGCGTGCGCCTCTTCCTGCCGGTCGTAGGCATGGTGGGAGTCGATTGGGGCTGGGGCTTCGACCCGGCCGCAGGACAGACCAAGCGCAGCGGCAGCCACATCCATTTCACGATGGGTATGCAGTTCTAAACCGGCGGAAGTTGGCAATAAATTTGAAGAAACAGGGTTATACTTATAAAAGATAACTAAAAAATAAACGGTATGAAACGGATCCTTTTGCTCGTACTCGCCTTCACGGCAGCCATAGGCTCGCTTTCGGCACAGAACTACATCGTGGTAAACAGCGAAAAAGTATTCAAGTCGATCGACGAATATAACAAAGCACTCGACACGCTCGACCAACTGGCCAAAAGCTATCAGCAGCAGGTCGATCTCAAATTCGAAGAGGTCGAAGCCCTCTACAACAACTATAAGGCGCAGGAAATGTCCCTTTCGGCTTCGTCACGACAGGCCCGGCAAAACCTGATTCTCACCCGGGAAGAGGAGGCCAGCAAATTCCAGGAGGAGATCTTCGGCCAGGACGGTACCCTTATGAAAAAACGGATCGAGCTGATCCAGCCGATCCAGAAACGGGTATTCGACGCCATTGCGAACTATGCCGCACAAAACGGGTATGAGCTGGTTCTCGATGCGGCTTCGAACCCCACGCTGCTTTACAATTCAGAAAAAATCGACCACACTCAGGCCCTCATCGAATTTATGAAAAAGTAAGAAATATCGAATCAAATCAATAAATCCGTATGAAAAAACTCATTAAATTAACCCTCGTGGTTGCCTTGGTACTGGGAAGCAGTTCCCTGTTCGCACAGAAGCTGGGCCGTATCAATCTCGAAGAGATCATTACCCTTATGCCGGAATACAAGGAGATGATGACCAACATGGAGGCGTACAGCAAAGATCTGCGCGACAACCTGGAAACGATTCAGGTCGAGCTGAACACCAAGTACAACGATTTCCAGAAAAACAAAGCGACCTACTCGGAGGTAACCCGCCAACTGAAGGAGAAAGAATTGACCGACCTGCAAAACCGTCTGCAAGAGTTCTACCAGAGCGCACAGGAAGACTTGCAGAAAAAGGAGAAGGAGCTGACCGACCCGATCGTCGCCAAGGCTCAGGAGGCCGTCAAGAAGGTGGCGCAAAAGGGAGCTTACGTCGCCGTATTCAATACGACCATCCCCTCGATGGTCTATTACGACGAAGCAGCCATGACCGATTTGAGCACCGAAGTCAAGGCCGAGCTAGGGATTCAATAAACGGCAACGCATCGACAACAAAAAGCGTCCGCTTCGGATTTCGAAGCGGACGCTTTATTTCTTCCAAAAGTCCTTTCCGAGCTGCGGAAATCAAAGTTCAACATATCCTTCCCCTGCCGACACGAACTCCGTGCAGACGAATCATCCTCGCCCGACAGCGGCTCCATACACAGCCCCGGCCGCCGCAGTGAAAAATCCGGTACACCGCCCGCTCCGGCCCATATTCCCATATCGGCATCAGAACGGATAACCTACTCCGAAATTAAGCGCCGTATTCTTCCACTTGAAATTGTGGATCCACCGTTGTCCGGCAGGTGCATTGGGGTTGTGGATCTGTATGCCCCAGTCCAGACGCAGTACGGCAAATTTGATGTCCAGGCGCAGACCGATACCGGCATCGAAGCCCAGTTGCCTGTAGAAACTGTCGAAATGGAAAACCGCAGCGGGCGAAGGCGCGGAATGCCGGTCGGCAAACCAGATATTGCCCACATCGACGAACGTCGCTCCGTGCAACATCCCCCAAATCGGGAAGCGCAATTCGAGATTGGCCTCCAGCTTCATATCGCCCAGTTGTGTAGGGAAAACCGCATCTTCCGGCTCCGGAACAGCCCCCGGCCCCAACATACGGGGTGCCCAACCGCGCATGCTGTTGGCACCGCCCGCATAAAACAGACGGTCGAAGGGAATCGAAGTCGAATTGCCGTACGCCATACCGTAACCGCCGTAAAGCCGTCCCACGAGAGCCGTCACCTCACCGAGCATGATCTTGCGGCTCACACTCAAATCGGCCCGGAAATATTGCGAATATTGAAGACCGAAAACCTCGTAATAGTCCTTCCCGGCCGCCGGACGCGAGAAGAGGTGCATCAGGCCGTCGAGCAGGTTGCCCGCCATCTCGTAATTGAAGCGGAGCAGCGTCGCGTTTCCGCCCAGATGCTTGCGCTGATTGTTATAGACATAACTGAACGAAAGGCCGCTGATGAACTGCGACTCGTAACTTCGCTTGAGATATTCGTTCTGGAGATGATCCAGGAAATCCTCCCTATTGACATACCCCATATCGATCACGTTGATATCGATCGGACGCAGCGAATAGCTCGAATACTTCAAATCGCTCCACGAATATCCCCAAGCCACGCTGGAAAGGGTACGCCGATAATAAGGGCGATCCTGGAAATTGATGCCGAATTCGAGCCGGGTCCGGGGCATCTGGATCGACTGCCACCGCTGGGTTCGGAAAGGCAGCAGGAAACGGGGAAACTGCAAACCCATATTGACTCCGAATTCGATGGCGTTGCGCTTGCGGGCACTCGGAGTTTTCATATACTCGTACCCTACCGAGAACGAAACGTCGAAAGACTCCGCTCCCCGGAAAATATTGCGGTTCTGATACCCCACCGTCGCCCGCAATCCGTAGAAACTCGACGTCGTACTTCCTTCCAGCTCTATCTTATACCCCTGCTTCAAGGCCGGAATGCACTGGATGTCGCACTGGAGATAGCCCTCGCGGGTCTGATGTACCGAATCGGCCGGCTCCTTGCCTTCGCCCACGAAAGTCACGTAGTTATCCTTTGCCACACTGTCGGCCTGCTCGTTGAAAATGACGTTGGCGCTTTTGAAATAGCCCATCGACATAATCTGGTTGTACGTCTGATCGACCCGGTTAATGTTATAGACGTAGTTCGGATAGATCGGCACGATCTGTCGCAGCACCGAAGGACGTATGTTGGGACGCTTGTTGTCCTTGTGGTACACCACGTTCAACCCCCGGTAGTAGATCGTGTCGAGTCCCTTGCGGTAGTCGGGAGCAATAGCCGCCGTAGGATCGTAATTGGGAAAAATATTGATCTGGTCGATACGGTAAACCGTATTGTTGCGCAGAATCGGATAACCCTGCTCGTTATAACCGGCCAGATGCTGCTTGACGATCATCTTCAGGTCCACCAGATGATTGCCGCCGAGCGTGTCGGCTTCATACTCGATGTTATTGACCGTAAAATTGTAATAGCCGCGCTGTTTGAGGTAGGTGGTGATGCGCTGCCGCTCCTGGTCAAGGACCTCCATGTCGAACACCTCGCCCGTACGGAGCAGCGAATGTACCGTATCGGGCAGGATGATCTGCTCGAGGAACCGATCGCGGAAATCGTACGAAAGGCGGTTGATGCGGTAAGGCTCGCGCTGTACGGTGCGGTAGGTGATGAAAGCCCGCTTTTTCCGCGACGTGGTATCGACTTCGTAAGTCGCCTGCGAAGAGAAGAACCCCCGATAGTCCATGTAAACCTTCAGGTTGCGGACCGACTGCTCCGTGAGGCTCATATCCAGCAGCACGGGCGCTTCGCCGATACGCCGTTTGAACCGGTTCCACCAATTATCCTTTTCGGGATCGGCCTGCTCATAAACCCAGACGTAAAAATTGAGTCCCAGGAACCGTTTATTCGGATTCTGACGGATGAATTTCCGCAGGTCGGAAGCCGGAATACGCTCTTTTTTAGGCGTTTCCTTATCGGCTTCTACGGTCACCTTCTGCACCAGATAACTTTCCTCGGGAAGTTTGCGCGTGACACTGCACGACACCCCCGCGAGCACCGCCAGCAAAAAGACGAATATGACCGGCAACCGTTTCAAGACTTCCGTTAATTGTTGAAGAAACCCTGTTTTTTCAGCAGCGCGAAATAGTTGCGCGAAATAGCCAGGTTATCTTCGGCACGATACCTGTTGCGCGTGAAAATCTGTGCCAGATTCGGCAGGCCGTTCTCCTCGAGCAGCCGCCGGGTCTCTTCCGACGTCTCCTTCTCGGCCCAGAGTTCGTCGATCTCCGACGAGGTGTAATGATGGTATTTCTCGCAATGCACGACCGCATCGAGCGGCAGGCGGTCGGTCAGTTCGGGCGACTCGTCGGGATGCCCCACCACGATCGTCGTCACGGGAATCACCCCTTTGGGAAGATCGAGGATGCGGGCGATCTCCTCGGCCGTATAGATGGTCGTACCGAGGTAACAGATTCCCAACCCGTGCGCTTCGGCCTCGACACACAGGTTCTGCGCCGCCAGCAGCGCATCGGTCACCCCGTTGAGAAACCAGGCGAAATTATCGTAGCACGGCTCGGCATCGCGCTGTTCGCACCACATCGAAAAACGGTGGACATCGGCACAAACCGTAATCACGCAGGGAGCCTGCGTAACCATCGGCTGATTGAAATGACACGGGGCCAATGCCTCGCGCAATTCCCGGCTCTGAGTAACGATCAGACTGTAAAGCTGCATATTGCCGCACGTCGAGGCACGCGAGGCGGCTTCGAGCATGTCTTGCAGCACCTCCGGCGCAATAGGCTCAGAGCGGAATTTTCGGATCGAACGGTGTTTTGCAAGCAATGTTTTCATACGGATTATAAGTTACGTAACAAATTCACGCAAAAGTAGTAAAACTTTTAGAATTTTATTATTTTTGTCCGCGTTAAAGCTGGTTGGAACCTATTTTGCAGCGCCCCGGAAAAACCCTCTTCCGTCCCGGACATACACGCGTTTTCAGGATGCAAGAGAAGTGCCGAACGGCTCCGACCTCCGAACCGGAATAGCGACAAAGCCGATATTTCAGAACAGATGCAAATGCGATTCGCAAAATACGAAGGTGCCGGCAACGACTTCATCCTGCTCGACCTGCGGAACGGCGGAGCGACTCCCCAAAGCGCGGAGATCGCCCGTCTGTGCGACCGCCATTTCGGCATCGGAGCCGACGGTCTGATGACGCTCGCCGCTTCCGCCGTATCCGGCTGCGACTGTTCGATGCGCTACTACAACGCCGACGGCTCGCCGGGCGAGATGTGCGGCAACGGAGGCCGCTGCTTCGCCCTGTTTGCCCATCACCTGGGCATCGGCGGCGACATCAAGCGGTTCGACTCGACGGACGGCATCCACGAAGCCAGGATGCTTCGTATCGACGGGCTGCGAAGCACCGTAGAGCTGGGAATGATCGACGTCGAACGGATCGACCGGGGCAACGGATACTGGTTCCTCGATACGGGCGTTCCCCACTACGTCGAATTCACGGACGACCTCGAAGCCGTGGACGTCATCGGACGCGGACGCCGGATACGCTACGACAAACGCTTCGCCAAAGGCACCAACGTCAATTTCGTCAAGGTAGTCGGTCCCGGGCATATCGCCGTCCGCACCTACGAACGCGGCGTGGAGGACGAAACCCTCGCCTGCGGCACGGGATCGACCGCTGCGGCGCTGGTCACCCACCTCGCGGCCCAGCCTTCCGTCACAGCGTTCCGCATCGACGTACGCGGCGGACGGCTCGGCATCGCCTTCGACGAGCCGAAACCCGGCATCTACACCCGCATCCGCCTTTCGGGAGAGGCCCGCAAAGTATTCGAAGGCAGCTACGATACCGCCAACTTTCAATCCTAAATCTATTTTTTCTTCTCCGATCCATGAAAACGAACAAGGGATTCCGCGACGAAAACCATGCGGACGAACTTCGTAAGGCCAAACGGCTCGAGCCGATCCACAAAAGCGGCAAGGAACGCCACACCATCTACCGCGAACTCGACGACGAGGAAGACGATGCGCCCGCACGCCCCAAGCGGGAATCGGCGTTCGACTATTTCGACGACGAGGAAAACTGAAAATCCACCCGACAATGGTTGAAAAATTCATTACGGCAGGCGACACGCCCGTCCATGTGTGCGACTCCGAAAAAGGAGACCGGTGCGCGGTCCTGTTGCACGGTTATCTGGAGTCGATGCTCGTCTGGGACGATTTCGTCCCCTATCTTTACAAACAGGTACGCGTGATTACGCTCGACCTGCCGGGGCACGGGATCTCGGTGGTCAAAGGGCCTGTACACACGATGGAATACCTGGCCGATGTGGTGAAGGATACGCTCGATGCGCTCGGTATCGCCCGCTGTACCCTGGTGGGACATTCGATGGGCGGTTACGTCGCCCTGGCTTTCTGCGAGAAATACCCCGAACGGCTCGACGGCGTGGTGCTGCTCAGTTCGACGCCGGACGCCGATACGGACGAAAAGAAAGAAAACCGCCTGCGGGAAATCAAATTGGTCGAAGCAGGCAAAAAGGACGCGCTGGCCCGCGTAGCTCCCGAAGCGGGCTTCGCTCCCGAAAACCGGCCGCGAATGCGCGACGAGATCGAAGATCTGGTCGAACAGGTATTCGTCACCGAAGACGAAGGGATCGCAGCCCTGCTGCGCGGTATGATCGAGCGGCCCGACCGCAACGAAATGCTCCGCCGCTCTGCGGTGCGGCAGCTCTTCATCTTCGGTAAGCACGACGGCTATATTCCCCTCGAAAAAGCCGAAGCACTGGCGGCGGCCCATCCTCAGGCTCGCATCGCCTGGCTCGAACATTCGGGACACATGGGATTCCTCGAAGAACCCGAAATCACGGCTCGGGCCCTGTTGGATTTTATGGGAACGGAAAACGAACCGGAATCCCGATAGCGAAAGTTTCCTAAAAGGGAAACTTTTTCATTTTTATTTCTCCAGACGCAGATGCAGAATCGGAAACGGCCGGTCGGCATCGTCCGTTTCGCTACGCCCGACAACCGCAAACCCCATACGCAGGTAAAAACCCACCGCCTGCGGATTCTGTTCATTGACATCGACCGAATCAGCTCCCTGGCGGGCGACGGCCCACTCCACCAACTTGCGTCCGCAGCCTCTGCCCCGGTATTCGGGCCGAACGAACAACATGGCGATATGACTTCCGTTCAGACCGATGAACGCCACGATACGCCCCGCAGGCAGCGAAGTTCGACCGCCGGCAGGTAGCGGACAGGCAACAGAGAACGCAATTCCCGAATATCCGCCTCGGAGAGAAAATCATGGGTAGCCCGCACGGAAGCCTCCCACACTTCGGCCAGCTCTTCGAAATCGTCCGGTCCGACCTTTACAACGCTCATCTGTCAATGATTAAAATATATCCGACGATCGCTTATTCGCGGTACTGGCCGCGTTTATGATTCCGAACTGTTCCCAAATCCCTTCCTCCGAAAGAATCTGCATTGTTACGCCCGGCATATAAGCGAATTCATTATCAACCGATAAAAAAGACGATCCCCGCCAGATGCGACAACAGCGCCAGGTCGATAAACAGATGCCAGACCAGGTGGTGGTAGCGGAATCCCTTCTTCGCATAAACGATCGCTCCGGCCGTATAGAGGACCCCGCCCAGCAGGATCAGCAACAGCAGAGGCAGCGAAGCGTTCCGAATCAGCCGAGGCAGGAAAAAGATCGCCGTCCAGCCCATCACCAGATAAATCGTCAGGCTCAAAGCCGGGATGGAACGCCGGGCCAGCGTCTTATACAGAATACCCAGCAGAACGGCCGTCCACTGCAAAACGGTGACGAAGACACCCTGCCAGCCGCCGATCACGAGCAGCGCTACGGGGGTATAGGTTCCGGCGATGGCGACGAAGATGAAGATATGGTCGAGCTTGTGGAAAACGGCCTTGTGCTTCGAATCCGGGCGCATCGAATGGTAGAGCGTCGAAGCGAGCAACATCAGAAAGATCGAAATGACGCAGACGCTTACCGACACCGACGCCAGCACGGGCCGGGCATCGTGCAGATAGGTCCACACCGCAGCGAAAGGCAGCAGACAAAGGGTCAGCGGCAGCATCACGGCATGCGAAACCGTGTTGGCCACCTCCTCGCCGTAGGTGGGTACGTAGGGCAAACGGACTTTTTCCTCTTTTTTCATAGACGACGTATAATTCTGTTCTACAAAGATACGTTTTTTATACAACTGCATCGGTTTTTGCACAAGATTATTCCGTGAAATCCCCGACGGCGCTTTGCGATGCCGAAGATTTTCGCTACTTTTGAAAAACAGTAAAACTTTCCGGAAAATGGATTTGACCCGTTATGACAAGCTGCGCAGCGCGATCCGCCGAACGCTCTCGCCCGACGAGGCGGCCGCAGCCGACCGCGCCCTGGAATATGCTGCCGAACATACCGCTTCGCAGGTACGACACGACGGCTCGCCGATGCTGGACCACGCCGCCGAAGTAGCGCGGATCGGGCTGGAGGAGATCGGGCTGGGAGGCGACTCGGTCGTGGCCGCCATTCTCCACGACGTAGTCCGCACAGCCAGTCGGCAGGACGAAGAGACATTCCTGCGGCTGACGGACGAGATCCGGGACCGCTTCGGCAAGGAGGTGCTCGGCATGACCGTAAGTCTGAGCCACATCTCCGATATTCGCCTGAAAGCCTCCCGGGAGCAGGCGGAAAATTTCCGCGAGCTGATCGTCTCCTATTCGGAAGATCCGCGCGTGATCCTGATCAAGCTGGCCGACCGGCTCGAGGTGATGCGCCGCCTCGAAATTTTCCCCCGCGAAAAGTGGCGCAAGAAGAGCTGGGAGAGCCTCAACCTCTACGCCCAAATCGCCCACAAACTGGGTCTATACAACATCAAGAGCGAACTCGAAGACATCGCCCTGCGCTATCTCGAACCCCAGGACTACCAGCATATCGCCGACAAACTGGCCGAGACCGAAAGCGAACGCCGGGCCTTCATCGCCCGCGTCCTCGAACCCATCACGCAGCGGCTCGACCAGGCGGGGCTGCGCTATCACGTCAAGAGCCGCACCAAGTCGATCTTCTCGATCTGGAACAAGATGCGCAAGCAGCACGTCCCGTTCGAGGGGGTATATGACATCTTCGCCATCCGTATCATCCTGGACTGTCCGCTCGAAGAGGAGAAGCAGCAATGCTGGACGGTCTATTCGATCGTCACGGATTTCTACACGCCCAATCCCGAGCGGATGCGCGACTGGATCTCCATCCCCAAATCCAACGGCTACGAATCGCTCCACACCACCGTCGCCACCAAAGAGGGACGGTGGGTCGAAATCCAGATCCGCACCGAGCGGATGGACGCCGTGGCGGAGCGGGGCATCGCGGCCCACTGGCGCTACAAAGGCGTAAACGCGGGATCGGACGGGAGCGAAATGTGGATGAAACAACTCCGGGAGCTAATGGAAGACAAGACCCGTCCGCTGGCCCAGAACTTCGACGCCAAGCCCTCCTCGGGCGAAATTTTCGTCTTCACCCCCGGCGGCGACCTGCGCAAGCTGCCCGAAGGAGCCACGGTGCTGGATTTCGCCTTCGACATCCACACCTCGCTGGGGCTCACCTGCTCGGGCGGCAAGGTCAATAACCGTCCGGCGGCGATCCGCGACGTACTCCACAACGGAGACATCGTCGAAGTGCTGACGCAGAAGAATCAGAAGCCCAAAGCCGACTGGCTGGGGTTCGTCACCACGTCGAAGGCCCGCACCCGGATCAAGGCCTCGCTGCGCGAGGAGCACACCAAGAACGCCCGTCTGGGACGGGAAGAATTGGAACGCAAACTCAAGAACTGGAAACTGCCCCTGACCGTCGATGAAGGGGTCGGCATCCTCTGCAAGCACTTCAAACTCCGCACGGGAACGGAACTTTACGCCTCGATCGGCACCGAAAAGATCGACCTCATGCAGATCAAGGAGCTGCTTCAGGCCCATCTGTCGGGCGAAGCGGAGGAAGAGCGCCGGGCCGCAGCAGCAGCCATCGAGTCCGAAAAACGACGCAAAGCCGAAAAAGTTTCGACCCAGAGCAGCGGCGACGCACTCATCATCGACGAAAAGATCGGACAGCTCGACTACAAACTGGCCAAATGCTGCAATCCGATCCACGGCGACGAAATCTTCGGCTTCATCACCGTAGGTGCCGGCATCACGATCCACCGTACGGACTGCCCCAACGCACAGCGTCTCCGCAGAAACTACCCCTACCGGGTACTCGAAGCCCGCTGGCGCGACGAAGCGCAGGGCGCGTTCCGGGTGTCGATCCGCGTGGTGGCCAGCGACACGACGGGGATGATCAACCACATCGCCGAAGTAATCAACCGCGACCTGAAGTTGAGCATCCGCTCGATGAACCTGTCGCCGGGCGGCGGCCTGCTCTCGGGCGTGATCCACGTCGAAGTGCCCGGTACGGGCATGGTCGATATGCTGATCCACTCGATCCTGCGGATCAAAGGCGTGCAGAAAGCCTACCGCGTCAATAACTGAAAACGCCCCGAAAAGAGAAAGCCGCCTTTATCAGGCGGCTTCTTCGTCGCATCCGACGGGTCGGCAACCCGCCAGCGCATCATAAAAAGCAGTAAAAAAAGATACAAAACAGCCCGCAGAAAACCACCCTCGACCTGCAAGTGTATCCTGTCATAAAAAAGAGTGTGTTGAAATGAAAATTTCAGGCACGATCCTAAAGGGTGTCGGAATGGATGCAAGGCAAGGCATTGAGGGTAAGGGTGACAGTCTTTTACTATGGCAAATGACTTAACCCGTATCCCGATAATAACTACCGTTGTGTGTCATTCGGACACACCGCCATACACCTGTTCGGGTCCCATGTCCGGAAATTTACAACGGACCTCCGCCGATCGGACAATCCGCACTCCCGCCCGGAAATCCGAGCCGAGCCGCAGAAAATCCAGACAACAGGTCAAAAATTCGCACGAGGAACCCGGAACCAAGCTGCACGGGCAACCGCTTCCCTACCGGTCCCGCTCACCGACATAGACACAGAGGTTGGCCAATGCGTCGCGGTATTCGGAAGGTTCGTATTCGGAGAGCACGGACATCGCCCGCGTGAGGTATTCCTGCATGACGCGGGCCGCCTTTTCCATACCGCCCTCGTTCTCGACGATGTGCTGCAAATATTCGACCGACTCATCCTCCTCGTGGCAACGGGCCAGCCGGGCCAGCAACTCCCTGCGGCGCTCCTCGCCGACGGACTCGAGCACCGTGAGCAGCGGCAGGGTCACCTTGTGTTCGCGCAAGTCGTTGTTGGAGGGCTTGCCCGTACGGGCCGTGCGGGTATAGTCCAGAATGTCGTCCTGAATCTGGAACGCCATGCCTATCGACTCGCCGAACTTGCGCATGAGCGCCTGTTTTTCACGGGACGCACCGACGGCCAGCGCTCCGGCCGAAGCGCTCACCCCGATCAGGCAGGCGGTTTTCTTGTAGATGATATCCAGGTACGACGCCCGCGTCATCTCCTGCCGGTTCGCCTTGTCGTTTTGCAGAATCTCTCCCTCGCAGAGCGTGGCGATGGCACCGCAAACGTGAGTCACCAGGTCGAACTGGCCGCTCTTGAGGCCGAGGTCCATGTTTTTGGCCAGGATGTAATCTCCGACTACGACCGCATTGCGCGACTGCCAGCGGGCATTGACCGAAGCCCGGCCCCGGCGCATGTCCGATTCGTCGATCACATCGTCGTGGATGAGCGAGGCCACGTGGATCATCTCGACCAACGTGGCTGCGAGCAGTGCGCGCAGACCGCCGCTGCGCTGCCCCGCCGGAGCGTTGAGCGCCGCAGACAGCAGCACCGTCATCGGACGAATCCCCTTGCCCCGCGCCGAGAGCGCATAATCGAGCATCTCGGAGAGCAACGTGCCGTCCGCCGTGAATTTTTGCCGGATGAACTGCTCGAAGGCCTCCAGATCACCCTCGACCGGCTTGCGGATCATATCGAGTGTTACCATAACCGAACTTTTGTTTACGTCGAAAAAAGGTTAGCCGAATACAGAGCGATTGTCTCCCCGCCGGAATACAACCGCCCCGAGCCTGGGATCAATCCGTGCAAAGGTAGTGATTTTTCGCTGAGTCGGGGAGGAAACTCAATGTTTTTTCGTACCTTTGGCAATCGACAAAAACATTCCAGATGACCCGCTTCAAAGAGATTCTCCCGAAAGTGCTGCCGACGGGCGCGGCCCTGCTGCTCTTCTTCATCGTCAGCGCCCTCTATTTCGCCCCCCAGTTTCGCGGCGAAGTGCTGCCACAGCACGACGTGCAGCAATACGAAGGCATGGCCAAGGAGATCTGGGACAACCGCGCCCAAACGGGCGAAGATCCCCAGTGGGCGGGGCGGATGTTCGGCGGCATGCCCGCCTACCTGATCAATGTAGCCTACCCGGCACAGCTAGTCAAAAACACGGCAGGACAGATCGTTAAAATTATAAATACTCCCGCAGCCTTCGTCTTCTTCGCCATGGTTTCCATGTGGCTGATGCTCCCGATCGTCGGGGTGAATCCCTGGGTCGGCATCATTCCGTCGCTCATGTACGGCCTTTCGACCTACTTTTTCCTCATCATCGGCGCGGGTCACGTGACCAAAATGTGGGCACTGGTATATGCCCCCCTGATGATGGGCGGCGCATGGCTTACGCTGCGGGGTAACATGTGGCTCGGCGGGGCGCTCACGGCCCTTTTCGCCTCGCTCGAAATCGGCGCCAACCATCCGCAGATCACCTACTATTTCCTGCTGGCCATGGCCGCGCTGTGGATCAGCGAAGGAATCGTCGCCTTCCGAAAAAAGCACCTGCCTTCGTTCGTCCGCCGCACGGCGGGACTGCTGGCCGCAGGCATTCTGGCCGTCGGCTCGAACTTCGCTCCTCTGTGGTACACGATGCACCACTCGAAACAGACCATCCGCGGCGGTTCGGAACTCGCCGCCGGCGAGGAAACCTCCCAGGAAGGGTTGGCACTCGATTACGCTACGGCCTGGAGCTACGGACGCGCCGAAAGCTGGAACCTGTTGATTCCCGACTTCATGGGCGGCGATTCGGGTCGGGCGTTCACACGCGACGGCAAGGTAGCCGAGGCCTTGAAACCGTACGGGCTGGAGGGTATCGCGGAGCAACTGCCCGCCTACTGGGGGCAGCAGCCCTACACTGCCGGACCGACCTACCTGGGCGCCGCCGCCCTGTTCCTGGCTCTGCTGGGACTCCTGCTGGCATCGGGACGCAACAAGTGGTGGATCGCAGCCGTCAGTCTGCTGACGCTTTTGCTGGCCTGGGGACATAATTTCATGGGATTCACCGAATTCGCCTTCAAATACCTGCCCGGCTACAACAAGTTCCGCACCGTATCGATGGCCCTCGTGGTGGTCGAATGGACGGTTCCCCTGCTCGCGGCGTTGGCTCTGATGCCCCTCTGGCGGGGAGAGGTGCCGCGTCGAAAACTCCTGCGGGCCCTCGCCTGGGCCGGAGGCATCACGGGCGGTTTCTGCCTGCTCTTCGCCGTGGCCGGCAGCGCGATCTTCGACTTCGGCCGGACGGAAGCCGCCGATTTCATGAGCCGCCAATACTACCAGATGTTCCAAGCCGCAGGTATGCAGGAAGCCATCGCACAGGGCGCTCCCGAAGAGTTGGGAGAGGTGACGGCCGACGCCATGGCCGCCGACCGGGCCGCGATCATGCGCTCCGATGCCTGGCGCTCGCTCGTAATGATCGCCCTCGCGGCGGGCAGCGTGCTGCTCTTCGCCCTGGGACGGATCAGACGGGGCTGGCTCATAGCGCTGCTCGGCGTGATCGTTCTGATCGACCTGGTGCCGGTCAACCTGCGCTACCTGCCTCAAAGCCGCTTCGTCGCCGCACGGCGCCAGCAGATACAGCCCACGGAAGCCGACCGCGCGATCCTGCGCGACCCGGAACCCGGATTCCGGGTGCTGAACCTCACGGTCAGCCCCTTCAACGATGCTACGACCTCCTACTTCCATCGCTCGGTGGGCGGCTACCACGGCGCCAAACTGGCCCGCTACCAGGACTTGATCGAGCGTTATCTCACGTCGATGGACGAGGGCGTACTCGACATGCTCAACACGCGTTACCTCATCCGCTTCGACCCGGCGGGACAGCCCGTCGCCGAATTGCGGGCCACAGCCAACGGCCCGGCCTGGTTCGTCCAGGAGGTCGTCGATGCGGACACTCCGCAGAAAGAAATCGACGCACTGGGGCGCATCGACACCAAAACGGCGGCTGTCATCAACACCCGTGAGTTCGATATCCGCCCCCTGATCGGCGGCGAAGGGGAAATCCGTCTGGAGGAGTACCGGCCCAATTATCTCCGGTACGAATACACGGCCACTGCGCCCGGTACGGCGATCTTCTCGGAGATCTACTACAAGGACGGCTGGACAGCCTATATCGACGGCATCGAAACTCCCTATTTCCGAGCCGACTACCTGCTGCGGGGAATGGAGCTCCCGGCCGGTACGCACACGGTCGAATGGCGGTTCCGCGCCCCCGGCTGGAACGTCGCCGAAGGCGTGACGCTCGCCTCGTCGCTCGCGATTCTCGCAGGCATCATTGCAACCGTTATACTCGTTTTACGCCATGAAAGACGACAAAAGACTCAAGCGTAAGGTACGCAATTCCTACATCGTTTCGAACATCAGCATCGCCCTGGTGCTCTTCCTGCTGGGATCGGTGGGATACCTCATGACGGCCGCCATGCAGGTGGCCCGCACGTTGCAGGAGAGCGTCACCGTCACCGTCGAGCTCCGCAACGGAGCGGACGAAAAACAAAAAGAATCGCTCCGCAAACGGTTCGAAGCCAACGAGCTGGTGAGCCATGTGGAATACAGCTCCAAAGACGATAAACTGAACGACACCGATTTCCGGCAGATGTTCGAACAGGAGTTCGAGGCGATCCTCGAAGAGAATCCGCTGCTCGACTCGTTCGAATTGACCCTGTCAGCCGATTCGGCGGACCCGGACAAGCTCGAAACCTTCATCGCCCAAATTGCCGAACTCGACGGCGTGGACCGGGTTTCCTATCCGGCACAGACCGTCGAGCGG
>ENA-ORUL01001123-ORUL01001123.1-human-gut-metagenome-genome-assembly--contig:-NODE-1123-length-19830-cov-4.180126_pt1 | contig 19830 bp, 10 predicted proteins | sample MGYA00242084_ERZ509219 | MGnify/ENA primary metagenome ERZ509219 (study PRJEB26280, sample SAMEA2338792) | human gut metagenome | biome: human gut; feature: human-associated habitat; material: faeces...
GTCATCAACTACGGCTTGCCTGATGATACAGAAAGCTACACTCACCGCAGCGGACGTACAGGACGTGCCGGAAAAACCGGTACTTCTATCGCTATCATCAATCTCCGCGAGAAGGGAAAGTTAAGAGAAATAGAACGAATTATCGGCAAGAAATTCATTACCGGAGAGATGCCGACTGCGGCAGGCATTTGCCAAAAGCAGTTGATTAAGGTTATTGACGACCTTGAAAAAGTAAAAGTAAATGAAGAAGAAATCGCAGGCTTCATGCCGGAAATCTATCGTAAACTAGAATGGTTGAGCAAGGAAGACCTGATAAAACGAGTGGTTTCGCACGAATTCAACCGTTTCGCAGAATATTACCGCCACCGCCCGGAAATAGAACAACCAACAATTGAAAGCCGTAGTGAACGTGCCAGAAAAAGTGACCGCAAAGAAAATGGTTTCGAAAAGAGAAGTCGGAAAGCTGCTCCAGGCTTCAACCGCCTATTCATCAATCTGGGTAAAACAGACAGTTTCTTCCCCAGTGATCTTATCGGCTTATTGAACAGTAATACACGCGGACGTATCGAGTTGGGACGCATTGACCTGATGCAGAACTTCTCTTTCTTCGAAGTACCTGAAAAAGAAACCGTCAATGTTCTAAAAGCTCTAAACCGTGCCAAATGGAATGGTCGTAAAGTTGTTGTAGAAGTCTCCAGTGAAGAAGGTGGAAAAGGACACGAAAACGGTTCGGGTGAACGCAAAGGCGGTAAAAGATCCGGTAAAAACGAAGAGCGCGCTCCACGCTATGAAAATAAAGACAGAAAATCTAAGGATGCTTCTGCCAAAGGTTCAAAATCCAGCAAGAAGGAAAAACCAAGCCGTGCAGAGCGGGGATATTCGGATGCCCGCGGACCGAAAAGGAAAGATAACTGGCAGGAATTTTTCAAAGATAAAGAACCCGACTTTAGTGAAGAAGTCCCGTACGAAGGCATTAGTGAAGAAGGATGGGCGAGAAGAAAGCCCAAAAAGCAACTTTAATCTTCCGAGAAATTGAGGGTGTGTCAAAATGATAAACTATTCAAACCCTTGACACACCCCCACTCAATTATACTAATGAAAGTCCTTCTCTTTCAAATCTTTTTTTTTCATCTCTCTATACTGCCGCGGAGGCATTCCGAACTTTTGAGAAAACACTTTATAGAAAGTACCTCTATTCGTATAACCCACCTTATTCATAATCTCCTCTACTGTAAGATTTGTAGTAAGCAACAGGCGTTCCGCTACCGTCAGACGATACTCTTTGATAATGTCAGCCGGAGTTTTATCCGTTACATTCTTCAATTTCCGATAAAACTGACGAGTGCTACACCCTAATGAAGCGCTCAACAACTCTACCGAAAGCTCCGGATTCTCCACATATTCATCTATCACTCGCATCATTTTCTCAAAGAACGACTTGTCTTCTTTATGCAAAAGATGCCCGTCTTCCAGTTTAAAAGCACTATAAATAGAGCTATAATACTCTTTCATATCCTCTTTACGCCTAATCTGCCTTTCTACAATCTTCTCTAGATATTCGACATTAAAAGGTTTTGTAACGTATGCCTCCGCACCCGATTCGATTCCTTTCACTTGCTCATCAATATAATTAAGTGCCGAGAGCAATACTAGCGGAATATGACTCAACAATTTATCTTCCTTCACAATCTTCGCAAATGCCCGTCCATCCATATCCGGCATCATCACATCCGATAAAATCAAGTCCGGTTGTTTCAGTTTCAGCTGTTCCAACGCCTCCTGAGCACTATTAAACGGCTGCACATTATATTTACCCGCAAAAATTTCTGTCACAAACCACAACATAGAAGGATCATCATCAATAATCATTATAGTCTGCCTAGAAGCGTCATAATCTGCAACAATATCCTTCTTCTGCTCTACTGGTTTATCGCTAATTGGCATTACTTGCTTCTTCAGTTCCTTCAATTCTCCTGATTTCGCATCAGTGACAGTCAACATCGGCAAAACAACCTCAAAAGTCGTCACCTCTTCCGGTATGCTCATCACGCGAATCTCTCCAGCAAGCAGATTCACCATACTATGACAAATAGCCAGTCCCAAGCCATTTCTCGGGAAAGCTTCGTTCTTATTCTGCGTTTCAAAATCATCCAGAATCTTATAGCGGTCGAATATCTTATCCAGATTCTCCTTCTTAATTCCCTTACCTGAATTGGATACACGGATACAAAGCCTTTCTCCTTCAATACATTGCTCCACAGTTATCTTACCGCCATCGGAGGTATATTTGAAGGCATTCGATATCAAATTATTGACAATTTTACTCAAGCAACTCACATCTGTATTCCAGCGATCTCCCTCCTCAATATTTAGTTGATAATCCACCTTTCTACTTTCCACCCATTCACCAAAAGATTCGGCAATGCCCCGAGTATGCTCATCCACAGCTACCTCTTGTATATCCAATACCTTATGCCCTGTTTCTAACCGACGAAATTCTATCAATTCTTGAATCAGCGAATTCAGTTTCTGTGCATTCTGTTGAACCAAATCAGCATATTTACGGATATATCCATCTGTTCCGGCATAAGACAGAATCTTCTCACAAGGTCCTGATATTAAAGTAAGAGGCGTACAAAATTCATGTGTGATATTTGTAAAGAACCTTAATTTAGATTCATAAATTTCATCTCGTTTTTGTCGGTTCAGTTTCTCAATAATAATATCCCGTTTCCGACGATAGCGACGAATAGCCATATAAACAAGCCCCCAAAGCAAAAGAAGAAACAGCAAGAAATATCCCCAATAAGCTAATTGTGTCATATACCAAGGAGGAGCAATACGAATGACCAAAGAGTACGGCTTGCTTTCTTTACCCATAATATTACTCCGGCATTTCACCCAAAGAGTGTATTGACCGGGTGGAAGATTGGAGAAAACAGCCGTTGTAGAAGAGCCGTTCTCTATCCAATTATTGCTTAGTCCGTCTATCATATAAGAATAAGTATAATTATTACCATTGATATAATCGACAGCTACAAAAGATAAATTGAAAAAATTCTGGCTATAATCCAGTTCCAATACTTCCACATCTTTATCTTGCCGCAAAAAATGATAAATATTATATTCTTTTCCAAAGATAGATAGACGGTAAAACTGCAATTTCGGCATATATTCCATAGCCGTAAGATCGTTTTCATTGATAGTAATAAATCCGTTTGTTCCACCGAAGAAGAGAGTCCCTGTACGCTCGTCCTTAAAGAAAGCACCATCACTGAACTCTGTGACTTCCAGATTATTCTGCCGATTATAAGCCTGGACAGTATTTGCCTCAATATTAAACCGTACCACCCCTTGATTGGTACTTAGCCAAAGATTATGTTCGCCATCTTCCAAAATGCCGTGAACCGTATTATTGGGGAATCCATCTGCCTCATTATATACCCGATAATTACCGGGCGACTGCATGTGTGTCAACCCAAAACTAGTACCCAACCAATAGCCTTTTTTATTTGAAAGAATGGCAAAAATATCATTTACAGCCTGGTTACTGACTTCCTGGTCAAAACGAAATGGCATCATCACCTCCGTCTTCACATTCATCCGGTAAGCACCATAACCACGATTACCAAACCATAGAATGGAATCATTTTCCTGATGAGACGTAAAAAAGTAATTAGAAGCTCTTCTCCCTCCATCTAACACAATTCTTCGGGTAAACATAACTTTAGGTTCTCCATCAGAAACGTTCAGTACAATTTTCACAATTCCCTCACCTACAGTAGCCACCCAAATCGTACTGTCATTCAATTCACATATAGAGTGCACATATCTCAACGTCTTACCGTCAACCATAACAGGAAACTCTTTTACTTTTCTCTCCCGATAAGAATAATAGTTCATCCCATGCTCCGTTCCTATCCACAGTCGATTCCAACAACTAGGAGCAAAACAGTAAACGGAATTATCCGTCAACGAACTATTCCCTGTATGCAACCGTTCCACATCAAACTTTCCTCCCGTATCTGGAGCATAACGGAGCATACGCAAAATTCCATCTCCTTTAGTCCCTACCCATAACGTTTGTTCATCATCCAAAAACAAAGCCCGCACCGGAGTGTTAATTTGATAGTCAGAAGTATCCAATAAAGTATTCCGAATAGAAAAATGGTCGATGAAATACATATATACCCCCTGTCCATCAGTTCCCACCCAAATAATATCCTGAAATCGATCTTTAAACAGACAGAAAATGCCGGATTCAATGCCGATTGATTGCATGACATATTTAACCTTACTGTCGGACTGATATTTCAAGCAAATCAATCCACTGCTTTTGAAACCGACATAATAATCATCTCTTTGCTTGACAATAGAAGAGACCTGCCCTCGCTGAGCTATCTCCTCTTTCAAATCAGCTATGAAATATTTATTCCGGCTACGCAAATCATACTCATAAAGATCATAAGCACCGTCAATAAAATAAACCAAATCTCCTTCTCCTGATGTCCAAAACAACTCTCCCTCCTGCTCAAACAACGACTGAAGAATAAGTTCCGGGATACTATCTTCCTTCTTTTCAATAACATAACTACGGACATCACCACTAGAAGAAAAAATCCATAGAACATTCGCACTATCCACACATATATACTGTATATCCTCAAAAGCTAACCGCTTTGCATTCAAACGGTGGAATTTAAGTCCTTTCCGATCAAAATAATAAATATAACCGTCATCCTTAATGACCAAGACATCATTCTCCCGCGTTTTTGCCATACAGCTAATATCCTGAAAGTCTTTAAACCGCTGAACAGTCTGCAAATGAGTATCGAAACGGTCGAGTCCATAATTCGTCTGTATCCATAAAACATGGTCTTCCGCTTCCATTATATTATCAATCAAGTTACCTGACAAATTGTTCCGGACATCAACAGGCTTATACAAACGGAGTTCAGTCCCATCAAACACATTTAATCCATCACACGAACCAATCCAGATCAATCCATCACAATCCTGACAAATAGAAAGAATGGCGCTATTAGACAATCCGTTTTTGCTGGAAAACTGACGCAAACTATATGCTGTAGCCTCAACATCCAACAGACTCCACCAACCGATAACGAGAAAAAAGAAAAATCGAGAAAGATATGTTTTTCCCATAAGCAACAAAGTATTTCATTCAATAGCAAAGGATGCAGTTCATTAATACAAAAGTAATAAAGAAACTTCTTACACCAATAATAAACAGATAATAAATTGCACGATTTTCCGCCATTTCCTCCTCAATTCCTGCCATTTTATCAAGAAAAGACATAAATGGCATAAATTCGTACATACATTCCTCAGCACCACCCCCATATTTGCAACGTCTGATTTTCATAACGGTCAAGACACTATTTTATATTAACCATTAAACACTAATACGTATGACCTAAAAGTACTCTCCATTCAAAATCAAAACTAGCATCAGAGAATTTTAATCATTTAATTTAATTCCTTAAATCAAAACAAGGTATGACTTGTAGAAAGTATAAACTTTTGTTTTTCAGTCTCGCTATAGCCTCTTTATTTATTCTGGCGCCCGACATTAATGCCGGACAGGCGAGCATATTGAGCACTTCGCAAACGAAGAATACCCTCGTAAAAGGAACGGTAAAAGATGCATCCGGTGAACCTCTCATCGGAGTAAGCGTAAGTGTAAAAGGCAAGTCGGGAATCGGAACAATTACAGACATCAACGGCAACTTCTCCATTCAATGTGACGCCAATGATACACTAGTTTTTTCGTACATCGGCTATGCTACTCTAGAGTTTCCGGTTAACGGAAAGAGTTCTCTTTCCATTAGCATGAAAGAAGACACGAAAGTCCTCGATGAAGTTATTGTAGTAGGATATGGCACAACAACCCGTAAAAGTGCGGTAGGTGCGGTAGACCAAGTAAAAGCCGACATGATTGAAAACCGTCCGGTGGCAAACATGACTCAGGCATTGCAAGGAGCAGCACCGAACGTTATCATACAGCAACGTAACCACAACCCGAATGATAACAAAACGAATTTCAATATCCGTGGTATCAGTACGCTGAATGACAATAGCCCTCTATTTGTGATAGACGGACTGGTAGCTGACGGTGAAAGCTTCAATAAGCTGAATCCGATGGACATCGAAAACATCTCTATCTTGAAAGATGCAGGAACGGCCGCTATCTACGGTTCACGTTCTTCCAACGGTGTAGTAGTGGTGACCACCAAAAAAGGGAAAAAGAACCAGCGTCCGGTAGTCCGCTTGAGCGGCATGATAGGTTGGGAAAATCCGGACATCCTGTTCTCTCCGGTAGCAGGCTATCAAAACGCAACACTGAGAAATCTTGCAGAAACCAATGCAGGCAATGCTCCCAAGTATACTCCTGACCAAATCCGCGATTTAGCCGCTCATCAGAATGAAGAGAGCTGGTTCTTTGACCAGATTATGCGAACAGCCATGCAACAGAATTATAACCTAAGCGTATCCGGAGGTAGCGAACACTCTACTTACATGATTTCAATGGGTTATTACGATCAGGAAAGCAACTATGTAGGAAACGACTCTTTCGGTGTTCAACGCTACAACTTCCGCACAAGTCTGAGTACTGAGCTCGGACGCTTCAAACTGACCGGAATCCTTGCTTATGCCCGCAACAACAGTGTAAGCACTACCGGAGGAAGCCTGGAAGTAGATGCCGCCCGCACCCCGACCTACTATTACTATAAAATGAAATCAGCAGACGGACGATACCTACTGAATGATATATTGTCCGAGTTCAACCCACTGGGACAGTTGGAAGCGGGTGGAAGAAATAAATACCGTAATAACTACATCAACACAAACGTTTCCGCCGAAATGAAGATTATTGACGGATTAAAATTGAAAGGAGTGTTCGGTGCTGACATCATGAACGACACACGTTTTACCAGGAATCATGCAGTGGCTTATTATAGTAGCGAAGAAGCCACAGAACCGCGTCCAATCAAAAAAGAGAACAACAAAACCAGTAACTGGAACAGTAACGCCTATCTTATCAATACTCAACTGCTATTGGATTACAACAAAACATTCGGCAAGCATACGGTCAACGGTCTAGTAGGATTGACCAACGAGTCATACACACAAAGCAGTAACGAAATAGAAAAGAAGTATGTAGACCCCGATTTAGGTATTGCTACTGACGAAACAACCAGTGAGCCGGGAAACATCACAGGAAAAACTTCCGTTGACGACAGTAACCGCACCAGCATAACCTCTTTCCTTGGACGTGCAGGTTATTCGTATGCCGACAGATATTATGCAGAATTCAGTTTTCGCTACGACGGAGCTTCTAAGTTCCACAAGGATTATCGTTGGGGCTTTTTCCCCTCAGTTTCCTTGGGGTGGCGCCCTACAGAAGAATCCTTCATGGAGTTTTATAAAGAAAAGATAGGCGACTTGAAGTTACGAGCCTCTTATGGTATCTTGGGCAGTCAAGCAATCGGTACTTACGATCGTTTTACCGTATATGACGTGTATGACAACAGCTATGCCTACAATAACAAAACGGTATCGGGAGCCGGATTCAAACTGGGACTAGAAAATCTGACTTGGGAAAAAACCCAAACATTCAATATCGGTGTCGATGCCTCTTTCCTACAAAACAGTCTGACTGTCACTTTCGATTACTTCCATAAAAGAACGAATGACATCTTAATGAAACCGCTGATTTCTTCCGTATTCGGTACGGAAATGCCTATGGCAAATATCGGCAAGATGCAAAATCAGGGATGGGATCTATCTGTCAACTATCGATTGAAAACTGGGGCGTTTACTCACAATTTCAACTTTAATTTGGGAGATTCTTGGAACAAGGTATTGGAATTCCCCGGAGACGAACAAATTACCCAAGTGGAAGAGTTAAGCCGTATCATCCGGGTCGGTGTTCCCTTGAACTCTTATTATGGCTATAAGATGGCAGGATTTTTCCAAAGTTACGATGAAATTGAAGCGTCTGCCATACCAGTAGGAGCTAAGGTACAACCCGGAGATATTAAATTTGTAGACCGAAATGACGACGGTATCATCGACTCAAAAGATAAGTTTATTCTTGGTAATGCCTTCCCACGTTATACTTTCGGATTCACCTACGGTCTGAACTGGAAAGGGATCGATTTCAGTATGTTCTGGCAAGGAGTAGGCAAACGTGACATGATGTTGCGTGGTGAATTGATAGAACCATATCACGCCAACTACTCTTATACCATTTATAAACATCAACTGGATTTCTGGACACCAACCAATACCGAGGCCCGCTGGCCAAGATTAGCAGCGCCAGGTTCTGACTCCAACAGAAACAACTACGGCAATGGAAACGGCTCCGACCTCTTCTTGCTAGACGGTAAATACTTGCGGTTGAAAAACCTCACGATTGGTTATACCCTGCCCAAAGAATGGACTAAACATTTGGGAATGCAAAAAGCCCGCTTGTATATAAACGGTCAGAACTTACTGACATTCAGCAACAACTCGTTTATAGACCCGGAATCATCCGAATTTGATTCCAAAATGAGCACAAGCGGTGCCAATAGTGGGCGTTCGTATCCTACTCTGCGTTATTTCGGATTTGGTGTAGACATTGAATTTTAATCAAACAACAGTATGAAAAGATATAAACTTCTCTATTTAGTGGCTGGGGTTGCTTCCGTGCTGATGACCGGTTGCAACGATATGGAAAATACCCCGTCCAACAAATTCACGGACAACAGCTTCTGGAACTCCACAGAGAAAGCACAATACGTAGTTAACATGGCCTACAGCCAAATGTACAATGCCGGAAGAATGTGGCAGGACGAAAGTCTGAGTGACAATGTATTCGACGGAAGAAATGTAACCGACCCGCGTGCCATTCGCAAAGGTATGGGCACTCCTTCTTTAGAACTCTTTAAAAATGAATGGAAGGATCTATACGGTGGTATCAAAACCTGCCATGTGTTTCTGGAGAAAGTAGATCTGGTTCCGGGAATGAATGTAGCTGTCAAAGCACGCATGATTGCCGAAATTCGTTTTATCCGTGCCTTTATCTATTTCCGGCTAACTAATCTGTATGGAGATGTGCCATTCTTTGACAAAGATATTACAATTGATGAATCCAACTCCATTGCCCGTACTCCACGTGCTACCATCATCAGCTTCATCCATCAGGAATTAGAAGATATAGCAAACGCACTTCCCACCCGTGACCAATTGCAAGATGCTGAACAAGGCAAGATTACCAAAGGAGCGGTCAGTGCTCTACAGGCGAGAGTCTACCTAATGGACAGTGACTGGGATAACGTTATCAAATATTGCGATAATCTGATAAAGAAACAGAATGAATATGGCACATACAGCCTTCTCCCCACTTATCGTAGTGTTTTTGAAGAAACCAACGAATATAATCAGGAGATTATTCTAGACCGTGCATACGTTCCTTTCCTACTGACATGGGGTGAGATGTCAGATATGGCTCCGCTATCAGTTGGTGCACGTCTTTGTAACCGCGCTCCGCAACAATCGTTGGTAGACAGTTATTTAATGGTAGATGGCAAAGCATTCAATGAAAATAGCCCGTTATACAATCCAAGTACTCCGTATGCCAACCGCGATTTGCGGCTGACCGCCACTGTTGTTTATGACGGTTATGACTGGAGTAAGAATGTTTCGGACGGCAGTACAGGAACTATCATTCAAATCAATCCGCAATCCAACACAGTGGATAAGTATGAAGCCGGAAGTAACAAAACTGCTACCGGATATTACACCCGCAAATACTATAGCCCACAAGCAAAAGGTGATATGAATTCTGGGGTAAATCTTAGCATCATACGTTATGCCGATATTTTGTTAATGTATGCAGAGGCTCAATTTGAGAAAGGAAACATGGATGCTACTATCTGGAATCAGACCATACTCCCACTCCGAAACAGAGCTGGATTCACAGAAGAAGCAAAAGCTTATCCTACCGAAAAGACAGAAGCGGAAATGAGACAAATCATCCGTAACGAACGCCGTTGCGAACTAGCCCTCGAAGGATTGAGATGGTATGATATCAAACGCTGGAAAGCCGGAAAAGAATACCTTGAAGGATATGTTTATGGCGCAAACTTCAACAACGGTAATCCTATCCGACTGGATAAACGTCAGTTCGACGAAAACAGAGATTATTTATGGGCAGTTCCTCAAAGCCAAATCAACCTGAATCCGAATCTAGCCCCTAACAATCCCGGATATTCTAACTAATCACCCTATTAAAAGGAAATTAATATGAAAACAAAAATAACAAAAGTAGTCGCCTTATTCACTACATTAGCAATCATCTTCTCATGTACGGAAGATATGGAATACAGAGATACGGCAGTAAGCCCGGTGAATCAACTTTATGAACCAATCAGCGGAAAAAGTGTAGAACTAGTAGCATCTGCTACCGCTTCCCTATTCTTCGAATGGGAAGCAGCGAAAGCTGAAGACAGTGGCTCACCGCTCTACGAAATCGTTTTCGACAAAGAAGGGGGAAACTTTTCTAATCCTCTTTACAAAGTATTGTCTGACAACAACGGGGCGCGCAATTACGCGACTATCAGTCATAAAACACTGAATAAAATAGGTGCAGCAGCAGGATTGAACAGTGGAGAGACAGGTACAATTATCTGGACGGTCATCGCATCACGCGGTCTGAGCACGGCAATGAGCAATGTCTCACATAAACTGACGATCACCCGTATGCTCGGATTTGCAGAGGTTCCATCTCAATTATTTCTCACCGGTGAAGCAACCGAAGGGGGAAGTGATATCAGTCAAGCAGTACCTTGTTCCTCACCCGAACAGGAAACATTTGAAATCTTTACCCGTTTGAAAGGAGGAAAAAGCTATAAGCTGGTAGATAAAACCAATGACAACGCAAACTATTTCTACATTGATGGAAATAGAATTGTAGAAGGCGAAGGCGAAACGACAGTAGAAAAAGACGGAATCTATCGCATCACTATGGACTTCTCTATTGCTTCAGTCTCTATTCAGGAAGTAAAATCAGTAGGAGTATTTTTCTGCCCGAGCAACAAGGTTATTTTCGAGCTGTCTTACAAAGGTAACGGAATATTTGAAGGAGAAGGCAAAGTAACGTTTAAACAGGAAAGCTGGGGAAAAGACCAACGTTACAAACTGTTGATGTCTTACAGCGATAAAGATATGTATTGGGGAACATTGAATGACGTAGATTCATCTCCGAACGGAGCTGGTCAAGAAGATTCATATTACTTTATCAAAGAATATGGAATCAATGAAGGTAATGAACCGCAATGGAATCACAAATGGAAATTTGACAATCAGTTTGATGGTAGCATGACCAAAGTCACCGTTAAATTCAACGGAGCAAACTATACACATTTTGTATCTCTCGGAGACGGTGTATCTCCTGAAGAACCGGAAACAACTCCTAAAAACTTATTCTTGACAGGTGAAGCCAGTGAAGGGGGAAATGATATCAGTAAAGCCGTGCAATACAATAAACTGGGAGAAGGCATATTTGAAATATTCACCCGGCTGCAAGGAGGAAAGACTTATAAGATGGCTTCTTCTCAAGAAGCAGATGCAAAGTTCTTCTATATAGAAGATGGAGAGATTAAAAGTGGAGACGGAATTACCACTGTCGAAAAAGACGGAATTTATCGTGTTAAGGTAGATTTCTCCAACAAATCAGTCATTACAAAAGAAATTAAATCAATGGGACTATGGCACTGCTGGGATCGAAATGTCCTTCTTGACTTACCCTATATAGGAAATGGAGTATTTGAGGGAACAGGTACAATAAGTCCTAGTAATAATGACAATCGTTACAAACTCCTAATGGTATATGCGGACGATAGCGAATTGATTTGGGGCACCAAAAACGACACAGACGTAGTACCAGGAGCAAACCCAGATCCATCCTATTTCTATATCATGGAAACAAATGATAATGCAGAAGCAGGTCAATGGGATCGTAAATGGAAATTTAATGATGGAATCATAGGAAATAATACAAAAGTTCGTGTTATTTTTACCGGTGAAAATTACACCCATTCTATAGAACCAGTTAATTAAGAAGATGTATGAAAAAACTATTATTATGTGTCCCGTTCCTCGCGCTGATGTTCCAAAGTTGCAGCAACATCGAAGACGAGTATATGTACGACAAGGGGCTTTATACAATCAACTGGGAAGCAGCAGCAGACAGTAGCTCGGTCACCATAATTAACCGTTTCTGGAATGAAACGGGCAATTACTTCAACTATGAAAGCGACGGTTATGACGAAACTTTTCATTACTGGCCGCAAGCGCATGCTATGGACGTATTGATTGATGCCTATATTCGTACTCATGATGCTAAATATAAAGACTGCTTCGACAAGTGGTATGCTGGCATCAATTCCAAAAACGGCGGAAGTTATTGGAATAACTTCTACGATGACATGGAATGGATTGCCCTGACCATGATACGTTTGTATGAAGTCACCGATGAAGCTAAATATCTGGATACAGCCAAGCAACTTTGGAATTGGATTAAGGAAGGTTGGAATGAAGAATACTGCAACGGTGGTATCGCATGGAACCACGGTGATGTATGGAGCAAGAATGCCTGTTCCAACGGTCCTGCCGGCCTCATCGCCTGTCGCTTATATCAAATAGAAAAAGTGGAGGAATACAAAGAATGGGCTATCAAGATTTACCAATGGGAAAGAGAACATCTGTTCAATCCTGCCACAGGAGCTGTCTACGACAATATAGACGGAAGAACGGATAACTTAAATACTCTGACATTGAGTTATAACCAAGGGACATTTCTCGGAACAGCCCACGAACTGTTTAAGATTACAGGAGAAGCATCATATTTGAAAGACGCCCGTAAAGCCGCTTATTTCGGAATCAGTGACGGCAGTATGATTGACGCAGGAAACAATCTTCTCCGAGACGAAGGAAACGGTGATGGCGGACTGTTCAAAGGAATATTCATCCGTTATTTTGTGAAACTCATTTTAGATGATAATTTGGAACCCATTTATCAGAAGAAGTTTATCACCTTCTTCAATAACAATGCGGATATATTATGGAGAAAAGGCGTCAACAAGTCCGACCTTCTCTACGGAAGTAGTTGGGCAAAAGGAGCCGAAGGCAGCACTCAACTGACCATACAGACAAGCGGCTGCACCCTGATAGAAGCAAAAGCTTATTACGAAAAATATAAAAAATAACAAGAAACATGCGAATTATTGAAACCGTACTGTGTGCTGCTTTCCTCACCGGATGCGCACCAAAGGGGAATAGTAATCCAAACATCAATTTAGAGAGAGCCCAGCAAACGCTGGACTCCCTCTATGTTCACTATTCAGTACCCAACACTTGTCTGCTTCGCGAAAATTTTCCTTTTGACGAGAAGCACAAAGTCACTTATCTGGCATCAGAAGAACAAGCTAACGTGCCAAACGCCTATTCGTATCTCTGGCCTTACTCCGGAACATTCTCCGCAGTAAATGCACTGTTCGAAGCCACTCAAAACAAAGAATTTCAAAAACTACTGGACGAACGGGTATTACCGGGACTTGATGAGTATTTTGACACTGCACGCACTCCCAATGCTTATTCGTCGTATGTGCGTACCGCTCCTGTGTCAGACCGTTTTTATGACGACAATGTATGGTTAGGCATTGATTTTACAGACACTTACCAACTCACCCAAAACAAAAAATATTTGGACAAAGCCACACTTATATGGGATTTTATAGAAAGCGGAACAGATAGTGTGCTCGGAGGCGGGATCTATTGGTGCGAGCAGAAAAAAGAATCGAAGAACACCTGTTCAAATGCTCCTGGTTCTGTTTTTGCGCTAAAACTATTCAAAGCAACAAACGACAGCAGTTATTTCAAAAAAGGTAAAGCGTTGTACGAATGGACTAAAGAACATTTGCAAGATAGTACAGATTATCTATATTTCGACAATATTCGTTTGGATGGAAAAATCGGAAAAGCCAAATTCGCTTACAACAGCGGACAAATGATGCAGTCCGCTGCCCTCCTTTACCAACTGACGAACAATCCGGTTTATCTGAAAGAAGCTCAAAGCATTGCCAAAGAGTGTTACAACTACTTCTTTTATGATTTTACACCCGTATCCGGAGAACCATTCAAAATGATAAAGAAAGGAGATATCTGGTTTACTGCCGTGATGCTCAGAGGATTCATCGAACTTTATCATCTTGACAAGAATAAAACATATCTCGATGCCTTTAACAAAAGTCTCGATTATGCCTGGGAGAACGCACGTGATGAAAAAGGACTGTTCCATACAGACCTCAGCGGCAATAAAAAAGACAATAAAAAATGGCTGCTGACACAAGCTGCCATGATAGAGATGTACAGTCGGCTTTCTGCCTTTGAATAAACTACTGTAGAACATTAATAAATGATAAAAAGAAATATGATAAAAAGAAACGCACGACTTTGCACCCTTGCGACAGTTCTATTTATCGGAAGCAATATGAACGCTTCCACTTTCATTTGTCCTAAGGACAATACCATGATTGCCAAGCAAGCAGAAATTACCGGAAAGTATAAAAGCCAGCGTCCGGCTAAAAAAGACCGTTTATTCACTTCACAGGCAGTAGAAGCTGAAATCTTGAGAGTGAAGAACCTGCTGACCAACAGCAAACTTGCCTGGATGTTCGAGAACTGTTTTCCCAACACATTGGAAACAACCGTACACTATCGCACCACCGATGGCAAACCGGATACTTTTGTCTATACCGGAGACATCCATGCCATGTGGCTTCGTGATTCGGGAGCTCAAGTGTGGCCATATATCCAGCTAGCTCATAAAGACCCGGAATTAAAGAAAATGCTCGAGGGCGTTATCCGCCGCCAATTCAAATGTATCAATATCGACCCTTACGCAAATGCTTTCAACGACGGAGCTAAAGGGGGCGACTGGATGACAGACCTGACGGACATGAAGCCGGAACTGCACGAACGTAAATGGGAGATTGACTCTCTCTGCTATCCCCTCCGCCTGGCTTATCAGTATTGGAAAGAGACGGGAGACGCCAGTATTTTTGATAATGAATGGATTCAAGCCGTCATCAATATCCTGAGAACATTCAAAGAGCAACAGAGAAAAGAGGGAGTAGGTCCTTATAAATTCCAGAGAAAAACGGAACGTGCGCTTGATACGCTGAACAACGACGGGCTGGGCGCTCCGGTAAATCCTGTAGGATTAATCGTTTCGGCTTTCCGTCCTTCCGATGATGCTACCACCCTTCAATTTCTGGTTCCTTCCAACTTCTTTGCAGTTACTTCACTCCGGAAAGCTGCTGAAATATTAGAGACTGTCAATCAAAAGACCGAATTGGCAACACAATGCAGCGAACTGGCACAGGAAGTGGAAACGGCTCTGAAACAATATGCAACCTATAATCATCCCAAATACGGCACAATCTACGCTTTCGAAGTCGATGGATTCGGAAATCATTTCCTTATGGATGATGCCAATGTACCAAGCCTGCTGGCAATGCCATATTTGGGCGATGTAGATGTGAACGACCCGATCTATCAAAATCCCCGCCGCTTTGTATGGAGTAAAGACAATCCTTACTTCTTTAAAGGAAAAGCCGGAGAAGGTATCGGGGGGCCGCATATTGGTTATGATATGATATGGCCCATGAGTATTATGATGAAAGCCTTTACAAGCCAAGATGACCAAGAAATCAAAGAATGCATCCAAATGCTAATAAATACAGATGCAGGCACAGGATTCATGCACGAATCTTTCCATAAAGATAATCCTGAGAAGTTCACACGTGCGTGGTTTGCATGGCAGAATACATTGTTCGGCGAACTGATACTCAAGCTAGTAAACGAAGGAAAAATTGATTTACTGAATAGTATTCAATAAATAGGCTCTACATTAACGTCAGTTCGATATAAGCTTGTACTATTCCTATTCTCCTCCTTCCAGAAGGAGGAGTCCCCGTAGGGGGGGGGAGGTGGTAGGTAAACACATAAGTTTATCATCCACAGTAAGATAGGAATACTTTATCAAAACATTTGCTTCATCGAGCTATCTTCAACTCCTGAACAAGATTGCCCGCCTTACCGTACTTCTCCATAATAAAGAGCATATACCGCACATCTACTCCGATGCAACGCTGCAAGTCAGGTTCAAATACGATGTCACTGCTCATTGCTTCCCAGTTGCCATCGAAAGCCAGCCCAAGCAATTCTCCTTTGGCATTGAACATGGCACTGCCGGAATTACCGCCTGTAATATCATTATTAGAAATAAAGCAAACATTCATGTCTCCCTGTGCATTGGCATATCTTCCGAAATCACCAGAAGAAAGCAAATGCAACAACTCGGGCTGGACGGCAAAGTCAATATCACCTGCATGTTCCTTCACCTTCTCAAAGATGCCTTTCACGGTGGTATAATAATCGTAAGTGGCCCCATCAAAAGGAGTATATCCCCCAACCGTTCCGAAACTAAGCCGCATGGTGGAATTGGCATCCGGATAGAAATTACGATCGGCATACATACGGCGCATGGCAGCGTTGAACAAACGTTCCCCTTGCTCTATCTGCTCGGAAGCTTCGGAAATACTCTGATTCATCTCATAATACTTCACGATCAGGTCCAGACTCAAAGAAACAGCCGGGTCCTCTATCAGATTATACGTAGTATCCCGCTCCAGAAAACGTTTTAGGCCCTTAGGAGACGTTATATTGGACGTTGCATACAAAGAGTCTACATAAGCCTGAATATTCCCGTTATAGAGCGTATCTATCTTTTCATACATAGCAGGCAGATACTTCTTATCCACTTTCAACTGATATTCTTTGAGCATGGCAGCAAAAACCTCCTTATCAATGGAAAGATCAAGATTATCATACTTCTCCAATAACTTCTTCATGCGGGTAATCACCAGCTTCTCCTCGGCCTCAAAGTCGAAATTGAGAATTTCAAGAGCAAGCTGCACCAATTCGGGACCATTGATAAACGATTCACCGAAATAAGCCAACGCACGATTTGTTTCCCGACGATTACTATAACTCAACTCCAGAGAAGAGAATAAACGAATCAGTTTCTCTCTTTCTTCCGGATGAGACTGAATCCAGTCGCGAAGTGCTGCTTCAGCCGCCCGTTTCTTTTCCAATACCTTCAGATGCTTGATGGCCTTGTTTGTCCCGATACTATTTTTCCAATAATTGGAGCTTTCATCGTATTTTGAAGCATACTTGATACGAATATCCGGACGACGATCCATCTCCCGTTTCCAAACTGCTTGTTTTACTCCCCGCACATCAATCATTGCCTGGTTGATTCCATTCATCATCTCTTCGATACCATACGAAGAAAGATAACGTTCCGTACTTCCCGGATAACCAAGCGTCATACAGAAAGAACCTTCCTTGTATCCATCCAAAGAGATGGGCGCTACATATTCAGGGTGATAAGGGACGTTGTCAGGAGAATAATCAGCCGGACCATTCTTGGTGTTTGCATAGATACGAAATACGCTGAAATCGCCCGTATGCCGCGGCCACATCCAATTGTCCGTATCCCATCCGAACTTCCCGACAGAAGAAGGAGGTGCAAAGACTAAACGAACATCGTTATAATCACGATAAACGGAAAGCCAGAATTCATTACCTGCATAATAAGCATCGACAATACCGGTCAGCGTAGAATCTTTTTCGGAAACTTCCAGACCGATTACATTCATGATCGAATCAACAGCTACACGGCGTTCTGTTTCCGTTTTAGCATAGCGGGCGGCAGATAATACCCGTTTGGTTACGTCTTCCGTACGAAGCAGAAAACGGACATACAACTCCGGATTCGGCAGCTCTTCGTCAAGGCTACGTGCAAAAAAGCCATCTTTCAGATAATCATGTTCCACAGAAGAGTGTTGCTGGATACTGCTGAAACCACAATGATGATTAGTAAACACCAGACCGTCTTCGGAAACCACCACTCCCGAACAGAAACCTCCAAAGCTGACAACAGCATCTGAAAGAGAGGGTTTCTTCGGATTATATATTTTATTCACAGGCATTTGCAAACCAAGTTCTTTCATTACCCGGTCTGACTGTTTGTTTTTGCGTAGGTTTCCCAGCAGCCACATTCCCTCATCGGCAAATACATTTGACAGACAGAGGGAAAAGACTATCAAGACAGTTAGTCTGAATTTCATATTACTATTTTTAGATTCATTATTCGGCAATCAGCCTCAACTTCTTCGCTCCTACACGGGCTTTCAGCCATTCGCTGATTTTCTGTTTCTCGGCAACAGACGGATGTCTGTCGAATTTCAAAACAGCCAATGTTACCGTATCGGTCTTCATCGAGTCAACCCGCACTTCGAGCGAATGAGCGATGGAGAGCGTAGTGATGGAAGGGTAAAGCACTTTCAGTTCGGGCACTAATGTACGACTCATTGCATCATACGTTCTGTATTGTTCCAACGTTGTCTCCAGTTGGGAAATCTTCACTGCCTGTTGCTGAAGTCGCTGCTCGCTGTTTTTGTAGAAGTCTTCCATGACCATGGCACGAATAGAAGTCACATCTACCGCTTCATTATTCATCCCCTGCAATACAACCAGCTTCGTATCTTCCAACTTATATTCTTTCATCTTGCTACGGGCAATAGAAATCGAAGCATCGGGCACTTCAGGACCAATCAAAACAACCCGCACTTCTTTATGCTCATAGCTGATCTTTTTATCAAGTACCTGTGTATTTTCAAAGCTCAACTGATCGCTAATAAAACGATTGGCTGCCGCCTCATAGAAGGTGCTTTTTATAATTCCAAATGTCAGATAAACCGCAGGGCACATGGTAAGCACCACAATCAAAACGATGTATTTACGTACGGTCTTCTCACGGGTTTTATCTACAAACTCTTTTCGTTGGAAATGCATCACACGAACTCCGAGGAAAGTGTGGACCAGGTGCTCTCCTCTGTCACCAGCGCCGATATAGCCCGGGCCATAAAGTCCGGCGCCTGCGGCGTCTACCACGGCTGTGTCCACAATATGCTCTATGAAAAAAGCGAGGATATTTTAAAGGGACTCTATAAATCTGCCTCCTTTGTCCTCCAGGCGGTCCACTTCCAGAGGACCGGAGTTTATGTACGGCATATGGCGGATCTGGTATCTGTCCTGCCCCCAGAGGAAAGCGCCGTTCTCCAGACCTTTATGGAACTGAAGGGCGGAAGACCGGTTGCCTTTGATGCCATGTCGGAGCAGCTTTTTTCCTGGGCAGGGAAATGGGCGGGGGCACCCAGATAAAACAGAGAGCCAGCCCCGGCAAACGCCGCTGTGGGGCTGGCTCCAGAAGCCTTTTTCTTCTATATTCTGTTCTTACAGATATTTCTTCAGCACATCCACCTTGTCTAGCTTCTCCCACGGCAGATCCACATCGGTCCTTCCGAAATGGCCGTAAGCCGCAGTCTGCTTGTAGATGGGGCGGCGGAGATCTAACATCTTAATGATCCCGGCCGGGCGGAGGTCAAAGTGTTCGCGGATGATCTCCACAAGCCTGTCATCGGAAAGCTTTCCAGTTCCGAAGGTATCCACCTCGATGGAAGTGGGATGGGCCACGCCGATGGCGTAGGAAAGCTGGACCTCGCACTTATCGGCAAGTCCTGCCGCAACCATGTTCTTGGCCACATAACGGGCCGCATAAGCTGCGGAACGGTCCACCTTGGTGCAGTCCTTACCAGAGAATGCGCCGCCGCCGTGACGGGCGTATCCGCC
>ENA-ORUL01001136-ORUL01001136.1-human-gut-metagenome-genome-assembly--contig:-NODE-1136-length-19601-cov-2.651335_pt1 | contig 19601 bp, 17 predicted proteins | sample MGYA00242084_ERZ509219 | MGnify/ENA primary metagenome ERZ509219 (study PRJEB26280, sample SAMEA2338792) | human gut metagenome | biome: human gut; feature: human-associated habitat; material: faeces...
TGGTTATGATCGACAGCCACATTCGCTTCCGCATAAATCGGAGCCAGTTCATGCTGTGCCGGAGCTACTTCATTGTGCTGTGTCTTCGCAGATACTCCAACCTTCCAGAGTTCTACATTAACATCTTTCATAAATCCGGCAATTCTCTGACGAATCGTACCAAAATAATGATCGTCCAGCTCCTGGCCTTTCGGCGGCATTGCTCCAAAGAGCGTGCGTCCCGCATAGATCAGTTCTTTTCTCTCGCGGAATTTTTTGGCATCGATCAGGAAATATTCCTGTTCCGCTCCCACAGAAGGAGTTACTTTCTGAGATGTTGTATTTCCAAACAAACGGATCAGTCTCAACGCCTGTTCATTGATTGCCTGCATAGAGCGAAGAAGCGGTGTCTTCTGATCTAATGCTTCGCCTGTGTAAGAACAAAAGGCTGTCGGAATACAAAGCGTCGCTCCTGCCGCATCATGTCTTACAAATGCCGGCGAAGTACAATCCCACGCTGTATAGCCTCTCGCCTCAAAAGTTGCCCGCAAACCGCCTGATGGGAAAGAGGACGCATCGGACTCTCCTTTGATCAGTTCCTTTCCCGAAAATGTCATTAATACCTTACCACTCGGAAGCGGTGCGGATATGAAGGAATCGTGTTTTTCTGCCGTAGCTCCTGTAAGAGGCTGAAACCAGTGCGTATAATGGGTAGCTCCTTTCTCGATCGCCCATTCTTTCATCTCATGGGCAATCACATCTGCGGTGGCTAGATCCAGTTCTTTTCCTTCTTTGATGATCTCCTTAAGATCTTTATATATTTTCTTCGGAAGGCGTTCCTGCATAACAGTATCATTGAATACATCCTCGCCAAAAATATCTGCTACATTGAATACTTCACTCATGCTGCTTTCGTTCCTTTCTTTACTCTGATGTAATTTCCCCATATCATATTCTCACAACAAACCAACTAAAATTAGAAAAAGGCCTTCCAACGTCTAATTGGAACGCCTTTATCATTAACGCTTATTCTGCTTTTCCAACAGAACCAAATAATTCCATTTTCTCTTTTACAGTCTGCATAATTGCTTCTGCGCCTGGTTTTAATAATTTACGAGGATCGTATCCTTTTCCTTCCAGATCTTTTCCAGCCTCGATATATTTACGTGTAGCATCTGCAAACGATAACTGACACTCTGTGTTAACGTTGATCTTGGCAACACCGAGATCGATTGCTTTCTTGATCATATCTTCCGGAATTCCTGTACCACCGTGAAGTACCAGTGGAAGTTCTCCTGTTAATTTCTGGATTGCATCAAGAGTCTCGAAGCTTAAACCAGCCCAGTTTGCAGGATATTTACCGTGAATGTTACCGATACCTGCTGCAAGCATATCTACGCCAAGATCAGCGATCATCTTACATTCCTGTGGATCTGCACATTCACCTTTTCCTACGACTCCGTCTTCTTCTCCTCCGATAGAACCAACTTCTGCTTCCAGAGACATTCCTTTTTCTCTGCAGATAGCGATCAGCTCTTTTGTCTTAGCAACGTTCTCTTCGATTGGATAATGAGATCCATCAAACATGATAGAAGAGAATCCAGCTTCGATACATTTCTGACATCCTTCGTATGTACCATGATCAAGATGTAATGCTACCGGTACTGTGATACCAAGCTCGTCGATCATAGCATCTACCATAGCTGCTACTGTCTTGAATCCTGTCATATATTTTCCTGCGCCCTCAGATACACCTAAGATTACAGGTGATTTGCACTCTTCTGCTGTGAGAAGGATGCTTTTTGTCCACTCGAGGTTATTGATGTTGAACTGACCTACTGCATAGTGACCTGCCACTGCCTTTTCAAGCATTTCTTTTGCTGATACTAACATAATTCTAATTCCTCCAATTCCGCCGATTGTGTTTTTTTCAACACTGTCCGGTCATATTAATGTCGCTTTTTTTATTATAAAGCATTCGCGAAGAAAAAACAAGAAAAAATGGCTGAGATGCATTTCCCAGCCATTTGAAGTCATCATGATACTATTTCTTTGTGTTCCATATGTAAATATTTCTCTCTTGTAGCCATGCCGCCGCGAATATGGCGCTCTGACTTATTGCGATCCAACACTTTGCGCGCTTCTCCTGCAAGAGAGGGATTGATGCGCACAAGGCGATCGGTTACGTCTTTATGTATCGTACTCTTACTTACTCCGAACTGCTTCGCCGTCTGCCGCACTGTCGCTTTATGTTCAATGATATAATGTGCGATTTCTACTGCCCTCTCCTCAATATAGTCCTTCATAGATAACCCCTGCATAGTTTGTTTTTACAATGTATGCAGGGAAAATTGTGAGTATGTATGGATTGGTAGATTGAGAAAAATCATCAAAAAACTATTTTATCTTGATATAAATACTTCTCTTTCTAATCCCACATAAATTTTATATCGTATAATGACTCCTGTCTATCTGCCTCGAATGATTTTTCTAGCAAACAATCTTACTTTCACGGAAAAAGAGCAACGCTATCGGAATAATATTTCCCGCTAATCGGAACATTACTCAAGAGCGAGGAAAAGCATCCAACTTTCGTCAGATGCTCGCACTGTATTTATAAATCTTCTGCTTTATATAGTGTATACCCCTCGTAATAGTAACTATGATCTATTCCCTTCATATACACATCTCTATCTCCAACTTTATCGGTCAGAGCCTGTTTTAAAATATATTTTATTTCAATATCCTTTATCGGACTTCTTTCCATTGCAAGTAAATAATCTTCTTTATCAACAGCGCTCCAATCAATAACCATATTCAGCTCTTTTTTCAAAATTAAATCAAGCCATATTCTTGTACTTCTTCCATTTCCTTCCCGGAATGGATGTGCTATATTCATCTCTACATACTTTTCAATAATTTCATCGAATGTTGACTGTGGCATCTTCTCAACATTCTCGATAGCCGCCTGCAAATACATCACTGGTACAAATCTAAAATTTCCCTTTACAAGATTTACAGTCCGTATTTCTCCTGCGAATTCATACATTTCTTCAAATAAATATTTGTGAATAGCTGCAAGCATCTGAAATGTTCCTGCTTCATAAACATCCAAATATCCATTTTCAAATAGTTCAACAGCTTTTTTCTTACTTATCTTTTCTTCCATTCTAGCCAGTTCTGTGGAATCTGTAATATGAAGTTTATTCTCTAAAGCCATATTCTTCTCCTTTCTTCCACCTGCTTTCTGTATTCTATTTTAACCGATTCCCATCTATAACACAATAAAATCACCGAAAGAAACAGTCGTTCTTTTCTGCTAAGCCTTGTTTTAATAAGACACATAAACACTCCAACCATCCGGAAGACCATTACTCCGAAGATTAAAATCACAGTTGAAATACCGAAAGACAACGCATACTTAATATTCACCGTTGCACCAACCAGTACAAACAGCATGACTTCCGCACCAACCCACAATTCATTAAATTTTACAGACATTCTCTTTGCTACACATTCCCTTTTCTTTTGCAGTGCAATGCCGATTGCCATAACTGCAATTAATGATGCAAACGGAATAAGTTTTCCCCATTTATCTTCAATTGTTTCATCCACAGATGCTCCGGCAATTTCAGAGCAAGCCGGCAAAAAACACATCAAAATCGCCGGTCTTCCTACTTTTCTTAAATCATTTAAGTCAAGAGACAATCCTGCTCTTGTCAAAATAATAATCAGCGTAATCCTAAGAAGCATACTTTATTCTCTCTTTCCTCTAAACTTAAAAATCAACACTACCCATAATGAAAAACGTCAATCTGCCCAAGACAAATTGACGTTCATTTTACTTTTCATAATTTATTTCAAATTGGTAGTTTTCGACATTTGCCGAAAGCACTGCTTTTTCTCCGGCATTTTCCCATGTGATTTCCAGCAAATTCTTTTCTGATTTTATTTTCATGGATGCTCCGTTCCCAAAGGCTTTGCAGGAATTTCGAAATTTAAGCAACATCAGTTGTTTTTTTACAACATCCTTTTGCAATAACTCCTGAATTTCTTCTTTCTTCAAATTGGTACGATTGATTTCTTTATGTCCTCCTGCTCCGGCTTTCTTGACCGCATCGTAATCATTTCTTCCTGCAAACAGATCCAAATACCATATTTGTGGTTTTCCGGGCATAAACAATTGAATTGCACGAGCCAGCAAAAGCTTAGATTCACTTTCTCCTAACGCACTAAAATATGTAGTATTCACTTGATAGTATATACTCTTTTTCCCGTGAAGATTTTTTACATATCCACCCCGAGCTATCAGAATATCAATCAACTTTTGAATCTCTTCCTCTGGCAGCAAACCTTTCAAATCCAATAGTGGTATTCCATCATGACACCCCAACATATTTACTGTTTGTATTTTTTCATGATATATTTCTTTTGCCCACTTCTCGAGATATTCAGTTCTATGATTTTCAAGTGCATCTATGATCAATCCCGGAAGAAAAAAGTCATAAGTCATATATCCTTTTTCCGCTAACTTTTTATAAATTCCTTCGGAATAAGACGCATGAATCTCCGGCAGGAGTGTCAACCCATAGGAATCTGCCAATTCTTTGATCCGGCTTAATAAGTCCCATGTCCCCGGTTCATTTAAAAAATTTTTTTCGCCGGGTTCTTTCGGTGCATAGGCAAATGCATCCAAGCGAACAATGCTTGCACCATACCCTGCCAGTTTTTGTAACGTCTCTTGATAGAACTGCCACACAAGCGGGGATTTGATATTCAGATCCATTTGTCCCAAATACTGGGGATATCTGTCTTCCTGATAGAAGGTATTCCAATACGGCACTTTTTTTCCATCCGGAAATTGCACCATAAGAATGGGCAATTCTGGTTTTCGCAAAAACATCTTTTGCAAATATTGATCGTCCGGTTGAATAAATCCTTCTTCCGTCATGACACCATAGCCCTTCCAAAATTCATTCCAATTGATAAAGAAATCTTTATACTCTGACTTTTCTCCGTATTTCACAAGATTTTGAAACTGTGGCGATTGTGCTGAAGCATGATTCAATATAAAGTCTAATTTCAAATCTATGCCCAAATCTTTCAATTCCTCTAAATCTTTTTTTGCTGCAACTGTTTCATCAATCTCATAATCAATCACAGAAAATCCACGATCTAAATCCGAATGATAAAGACTTGGAAGAATATAAAAAGATTGGAAAGCTCCTTTCACATCTTCTTCATTCAGAAAAGCAACCATATCCGACAGCTTTCCCCCTAAGCTGTCCGGGTATGCATTCAGCATCGGTCCGTTTTTCCCGTGAGTTTCATACTTTTCCTCTGTAGAAACTGACAATTCTCCGGAAAGATTCATAACAATTTTTGCTCTTGAAATTTGTCGTTCCAAAAGCTCTTGTTCTATATCTAAAACAAGTGCCGTAAACGGGCTATCGATGTCCGTATCTCGGTTTCTTTCCATGCGATACCGCAAAGTTTCTTCCGGAGTGCTTTGTAAATATATTGGAATATCAATCTTTTTCAGTCGTTCGTTATTCCCATGTGTCCATTCTAAGAGAAGAATATCAATATTAGAAAAGTCCTCCATTTTTTCATAGACTTTTTCAGAGTCAATGTATCGAATATTGATCTGTGATTTTTTTTCCAGAAATGCAGTCAGCACTTGATTGACTGCGTCATAATCAATTTCTTGCTCTGTACCCAGATATTCTTCTAACCCTTTTCTTCCTCCACATTCATAAACGCGTCGACGTTCTTCATCATTTTGTTTGGGAACACGATAAGGATAGTGATCTCCTGATAAAATGAACACCTGAAACCCTTCTGCTTCTAGATATTCTGCTAACTCTTTTGATATCCAGGTTTTACCTGCGCCCGAGCCACCATATAAAGATAGGATTGCGCGTCCTTGATTTCTCTCCAATACCTCCGGCAATAGTTTTTGAATTTCTCTCCATAATACCTGTGCATTCTTTTCTCTTCTTACTTCCATACAAATTCCACCTGATATGCCTCATATTCTCCGAGAGTACTTGGTATTGGAAATCCCGCTTCCATCAATCCATCCGCAGCATATTCTCTGTTATCTTCCGATGAGATATATGTGCTTCCTTCCAGCAAACCTTTTAATTTGATAAAAGCCACTCCCGCATTCACCTGTTTATCCAGCACCACAACATTGAACAATGCATGTTTTTTATTTTCTGATACAAACAACCATGCTGCCATTGCGTCTTCCATCGGATTTGTCAGCCGATAGTATGTTCCTTGTTGAATCAATTCATTCTGCTTTTTGAATACGGCAACTTGTTCTTTTATTTCTTCCTTCTCTTCTGCACTTAGCATCTGCAGATTTAATTCATATCCAAAAGTACCTGCCATCGCAACGACTGCCCGAGTTTTTAAACTGGTAATGCGTCCGGTCTGATGATTTGGAACCGCCGATACATGCGACCCTACTGCAGATGCCGGATAAAAGAATGATGTTCCGTATTGAATTTTGGTTCGATCAATCGCATCTGTATTATCACTGCACCATATTTGCGGTGTATAATACAACATTCCGATATCGAATCTTCCTCCTCCGCCGCTGCATCCCTCAATCAAAAGTTCCGGATATCTTTGAATCATTTGTTCTAAAAAGTCATAGACTCCTACTACATAATCATGTAATACAGTTCCCCTTACATTCACATGCGAATATACATCTGAAATGCTTCGATTCATATCCCATTTTACATAGGTGATATTCCCCTGATCCAAAACTTTGCATATTGAAGCAAAGATATAATCTCTCACATCTTTTCTGGAAAAATCTAATACAAGTTGATTTCTGGAGCGAACCGGACTTCTTCCCGGAATCTGCAGCACCCAATCCGGATGGTTCCTATACAATGTACTATCTTCCGAAATCATTTCCGGTTCAATCCAAATTCCAAAGTCAACACCCAACTCGTTTATTTTTTCTATCAAAGTCCCGAGTGAACAGCCGAGTTTCTCTTCGTTGACTTCCCAATCTCCTAATCCGCTATTGTCATCGTCTCTTTTTCCAAACCACCCATCATCCATAACAACCAAGTCGATTCCTACATCCGCTGCATTTTTTGCCAATTCCAGCATGGTTTCTCCTGTAAAATCGAAATACGCAGCTTCCCAACTATTGATCAAAACGGGACGCATTTTTTTCTGGAAACTTCTACGAATCACATGATGATTGATGCAATTGTGATAGTTGTGACTCAATGCTCCGAAGCCATTCTGAGAAAAAGAGAAAATGGTTTCCGGTACGACGAATCGCTCTCCGGGATTTAACGGATAAGCAAATTGTTCCGGTTGGATGCTCATAACAGTCCGCACTTGATCGTACGGATCTTTTTCTGTTTCAAATCGAAATCCACCGCTATATACAAACGCAATCCCATAGCAATTTCCACAATCTTCTGTCGCATTTACATCCGCTAAAATAAATGCCGGATTATATTGATGACTGGAGGTTCCCCGCCTGCTTTCAAACACACTGCTGCCATAACCTATCCTTTTTCTCTGCACAGTTCTTTCCATAGTATGACGTCCGCAAAAACTAAGCAGATCATATTGTCCGGGCAATAATTCTAAGCACGCAGATCCCGCTTTTTCTATTATGATATTTTCAGAGCCATGATTTTCAATGATTACGCTTCTTGTTATGATATCAAGTTGTTCCACCACCCCATATAACAATGTGACTTTTAAATTGCTGACACAATCTTCCATATATATTTCTAAAGTTTCCGCTTCGTTTTCTTCTGCATAAACTGCCGGCAAACCCGATAAGTTATATTTCCCTTTTTTAATCATATGTCCTGCATATTGAAGCTTACAGCTTTCTGAATGATCTGCATTTTGAATGAGCAAGGCTGCATTTCTGTAATCCCCTGTTCCCCAAGTCGGATACTCTTGTGGAAGAACATCCAAGGAATACGTTCTGTCCGCTCCTGCTTCAGCCGGATTCCCGGAAAATCCTCGATCTGCATAAGTTAAAAGATAGTCCATTGCTCCGTTTACTTTTGCTCCATAATATAAATGTAGCAAAAATCCATAGGAATCCACCTTCATCTGATAGGTTGTATTCTTAGTATCAATTGAAAAAATCTGTTTTTCTTTCCAATATCGAATCGCCATATATCGTTTCTCCTTTTCTTTATTTCACTGCACCATTTACTACGCCGTCTAAGATCTGTTTCTGACAGATTAAATAAAAAATCAATATAGGAACTAATGATAATAAATATGAAGCAAATGCCAGGTTATAATTTGTTCCAAATTGTGACTGGAAATTCAATTGCGCAAGCGGCAATGTATTCCATTCTTTTCCTGCCATAATCACCAATGGTGTCATAACATCATTCCATACGGATAATGCAGTAAGCACTGCAACCGTTGCATGCATCGGCTTCATAACCGGAAAAATCACGGACCAGTATGTTTTCCAAATGGAAGCTCCGTCTACTTTTGCCGCTTCTTCCAAAGCTAATGGAATATTTACCAAATATCCCGAATAAAGAAGAATATTCATCGGCATATAAAAAACAACATACAATAACACCACGCCAAACCAATTTTCCAATCCCATTTCTGCTGTCTGTTTTGCCAACGGCATCATCAAAATCGCAAACGGCACAAACATTCCACTCACAATAAACAAATATACAAAATTATAAAATTTACTTTCCTTTCTGTTTCTGGCAAGTGCATAGCCCATCAAGGAATGAATTACCAATGATAAGCCAACAGTCACGATCGTAATCATCAAACTATTCCCCAGAGAATGCCAAAAATCTGTAACCCTCATCGCTTCTTTAAAATTATGCAGACTCCACGTCTGAGGCAGAGACAGGATGCCGGCAATACTGTTGGTCATCTCTGTTGGCTGTTTAAAAGCAATGACAATTGTCATATATAGCGGAAGTGCAATCGCAGACAGACCCAATATAAGCAAAATCATCGCCGGTAAATTTTTCTTTTTGTTTATCATAACTGCTCCTCCTTCTTACTGGATATCTTCATCTGCATAACCGAGATTATAACGATCACAATGAAAAATACAACTGCATTTGCACTTTGAAAACCAAATTGTCCACCAGACATTCCATTGTTATAGATTAAGTAGGAAATAGATTCTGTACTTTGTGCCGGACCACCTTTTGTTAACGCCATGATTTGATCAAATACCATAAGGAAATTTTTGATACAAAGCACCATATTGATACTAAAAAATGGAATAATCAACGGGAATGTAAGTTTTCTGAATTTCATAATTCCGGTTGCTCCATCTAATTCTCCAGCCTCATAGACATCAACCGGAACCGTCTGTAAACCGGAAATGTAGATAATCGTATTCATTGCAATTGCCTGCCATGCACACACAATCATAATACCGATCCACGCAGTATTCGGATTAGATAAGATGCTGGATTTTAATCCTTCCACTCCAACCATATCTGCAACCGCAGGGACAATATATGTGAAGAAATAGTTGAAAATATACCCCACTACCAATGATCCTAAAATGTTCGGCAGAAAATATGCACCTCTAAAAAAACTTTTTGCACGAATCTTACTATTCAACGCTAATGCAAGTAACAAACTGATCACATTTACCACAATGGTTGTAACGATTGCCAATTTAAAAGTAAACCAATACGATTTCAATACTCTTGTATCTGTAAACAAATCCATGTAATTTCGAAAACCTACATAATCATAGTTACCAAATCCTCTTGAATTTGTAAAACTATATATAATTCCTCTGATCAATGGAATTGTATTAAAACAAATAAATAACGCCAAAATCGGTATTGTAATTATCAGAAACGTTTTCTTTCTTTCATTCTTCATCCCATTTGTCTCCTTTATTTTGTTGATTTGTTCCGACTATTTTCGTATTCTTCTACCATACGAATAATATCTCTATTGTATCGCAGCCAATCTGTATCAAATCTTTTTAAAAACGCATCCACATCTTTTCGAATTAAAAACGTCTGAATTTGTGCATCCACTGCCATTTCTGATGGATAATAATGATCCTGAAAATCGAACATTTTCCCGGCTTTGATATACTCTGTCATACCGTTCAGCATTGGAGACAATTTAAAATCTCCTTCTTTGCACGGAATAGCATTTTGCAAATCGGCATATGCCTGCATATTTTCATCCGAATACAGAAAATCAAGCACTTCATAGGCAGCTTCTTTATTCTCACAGGTCTCTGCCACACAGAACTGTAGATCAATTCCGGAATTCAATGCATTTTTCTCTGCCCGATCGTTTGCAGGCATCACAAATGAATCAATATTTAATTGCGGATTTACTGATAAAATTTGTGGTACGGCATAACTTCCGATAGGATACATTGCTGACTCTCCTTTTGCAAAGGCAGTACATGCATCATTGTATCCGTATGCAAATGGATCCTCCGGTCCGTATTCAATAAGCTTCAAATATTTTTCTGACAGTTCCCGATATTCCTTCGAAAATGTAGTCTTACTACGATTTACTTGTTGTGCAACATCGGCCGGTGCCAAATCTACTGCCATAGAATTCCACGGTGCAAGGCATGTCCATGTATCTTTGAATCCAAAATAAAATGGTAGTATGCCTTCTCCTTTTATTTCTTCACAAAGCGCCATCAATTCCTCCCAATTTCTCGGTATCTGCCATCCATGTTCTTGGAATAAATCTTTATTGTATAGAATTCCTGCTGCATTTGCGGCATAAGGAACCGCATAAACTCCGTCCATTGGCACCAGTTCCAATGCTTGATCAATATCAAGATATGCCTGTTTAATTTTCTTCAGCCCTTCATAATCTGAAATATCTGCAAAAATCTCGGCATCCATGTAATAAGAATAATTGATATCTCCGCCAACACCGATAATATCCGGATAATCTTCACGGATAAATCGTGTTCGTAAAATCGCATTTGCATCATTTGGTGAGTTTATCGTCAACTGTATATCATCATGTAAGGCATTGAATTCATCTTCTAGTTCTTCAAAGTAAGCTGCCGCTTCCGGCTTATACTGAACGATCTCTATTTCTGTTACACTGTTGTTTTTTGCCTTTTCACATCCTTGAAAGACAAAAGACGTCGTAATACAGCAACTTACAACTATCAATCTTTTCATCCATGTCCTTTTCATATTTTTTCCTCCTAACCTTTTCTATAAGTATCATATCATACCATTATGCGTCTTAAAATATCATCATAATTCAGCTTTTATATCTTTATGCTATTTTAAATATCGATATTGTAAATCACCTAGCATTTTGATATATTTATGTATAAGAACAAAGAAATAAATGCAGGTGTTGTATATGAGTGAAGTTATTTTTTCTATTTTTCCAAGCAAAAATTTCATAGATCTGGGACTGTATCAATTTGGCTGGGAGCATTGCGAACCTTCCCATTCATTTGGTCCTGCAATGCGCAATCATTTTCTTTTCCACTATGTGATTTCCGGAACCGGTACTTTAATTGCCGAAAATTCCAAAAAAGAATCAATTTCTTATTCTATTAAAAGTGGTCAAGGCTTCATGATTTTTCCAAATCAAATCTGCACCTATATCGCAGATGCTCAACAACCTTGGGAATATGTTTGGATTGAATTTGATGGCCTTCGAGCCAAAGAAACTGTAGAATTGTCTGGGTTATGCGTTAATTCTCCGGTTTACAAAGCTAAATATAAGGATGTTGCTCAGACTATGAAAGATGAAATGTTATATATCATAAATCATAAAGACGATTCTCCATTTCATCTGATTGGTCATTTATACCTTTTTATCGATAGCTTCGTAAAATCTTCTGCAATCACTCAGATAAGTAAAAGTAATAATTTACGGGATTTTTATATCAAAGAAGCGCTTTCTTTTATTGAACAAAATTTTCAAAACGACATTACCGTCGAAGAGATTGCCGCCTGCTGTGGTTTAAATCGTAGCTATTTCGGGAAAATTTTCCATGAGGTTTTAGGAAAATCTCCACAGGAATTTCTCATTTCCTATCGAATGACTAAAGCAACCGAATTGCTAAAACTGACTTCTTTATCCATTGCTGAAGTCGGCTCCGCAGTCGGCTATTCAAACCAACTGCATTTTTCCAGAGCTTTCAAAAAAATTTATGGGATTTCTCCTAGACAATGGCGTAATGAAAACCCATTTAAACGGATATAATTTTTCCATAAAGAACATTCCGTAAAGAACTCCTGCCACAGTACACTTTACTTATCGCTTCATCAAAAAAAATAATCTTTGGAACGAATGCAATGGTGCGTGCTATAGTAAGGAGTTGGCATTCTCCTTGAAAAATATTTTCTGCGCCTTTACTAAGAAGCATACTTTATTCTCTCTTCTTCTAAACTTAAAATGCAAAAAAAGGCCGGCGTCTCCGACCTTCTTTCGTGTATTCATTTTACCACAAATGCATCAAGTGCTGCATAATCAATGTCACAACTGTAATTCCCATCCAGCAAGCCATTCCCATTAAAATCGGCTTCCCACCGCTTTTTACTAATTTTACAACATTCGTATTAAATCCGATTGCGCCCATCGCCATAACAATGAAGAATTTGGATAATTCTTTTAATGGCTGGAACGTCTCTGCAGGTATCCCCGCTGCCGTTGCAACTGTTGTAATAATACTTGCTCCGATGAAGAAAAGTATAAAGAACGGGAACACTTTGCGCATAGATACTTTTTCTCCGCTCTGTTCTTCTGCCTTTCTTGCGCGATACAGTGCAAGTCCCAAAGTAATCGGAATGATCGCAAGTGTTCTTGTTAATTTTACCGTAACCGCCTTATCCAATGTCTGACTTCCAAGATGGTAAATACTGTCCCATGTAGACGCTGCTGCCGTTACTGAAGATGTGTCATTTACTGCTGTCCCTGCAAAAATTCCGAATGTTTCCCCTGACGTTGTGGAAAACCCCAACGCCGCTCCTAATGCCGGGAAAGTAAGTGCCGCCAGAATATTAAAGAGAAAGATTACAGAAATTGCCTGTGCAACATCTTCTTCATCCGCATCAATAACAGGGGCTGTCGCTGCAATCGCAGACCCTCCGCAGATAGACGAGCCCACGCCTATCAGCGTAGATATTTTTGACGGAATGTGCATCGCCTTATGAAGCACATACGAAATTACAAGTGAAGTTGTAATTGTACACAGAATAATCGGAAGTGATTGTTTTCCGGTCTGCATAACAACTTCTAAATTCAATCCGAAACCAAGCAATACAACTGCATATTGCAAAATCTTTTTCGATGTATATTTCACGCCGCTTTCCAATGGTTCCCGATTTTTAATCACTAATGCAAGCACCATTCCTATTAGGATTGCAAATACCGGGCCTCCTATGACAGGAAACTTTTCCCCTAAAAATGCAGAAGGCAATGCTATTGCCAGACAAAATAATATACCTTTCCAGTTTTTTTTCATAAACTCCATGTTCTCTCTCCCTTATCTTTTGATTGTCGTTTGTATTATACCGTAATTTTTACTTGCTGTCTTGTCTTATTTTTATTTTGACGCACGAATGGCTGCAATCGTTCCATCTGCCACCGTTGTCACATATACTATAATCTCATATATGCATTTTGTAAAATTATGATATTTGATAGTATGATAAATTTAATTTATGATATAATATGATAAATCTTATTTACACTTGAGACAAAGGAGGTTCACATATGCTTGATTTTCGTATGGATACATTTCTGTCCGTATGTCATTATATGAATTTTACACATGCCGCCGAACATTTAAATCTGACACAGCCTGCTGTTTCTCAACACATAAAATATTTAGAGCAAAAGTATGATACCACTTTATTTGTTCGAGACAAGAAAAAGCTTATCTTAACTCCCGCCGGAGAAATTCTGCGTTCTGCATTGGAGACAATGCGAAATGACGAAAATACATTAAAGAAACGCATGAGAGAAAGTCTTGAAGGCAAACAGGTCCTGACCTTTGGTGTGACAATGACCATCGGAGAATATACCATCGTTCCTTCTCTTGCCAGGTTTATAAAAGCACATCCGAATATAGATCTGCACATACGATATGGCAATACACAGATGCTTCTATCGTATCTCAGAGATGGAATTATTGATTTTGCTATTATCGAAGGATATTTCCAAGGAGATTATTACAAAACAAAAATTTTTAAGTCCGAAGAATACATTGCCGTTGCGTCTGCAAACCATGTTTTTGAAAAACCAATCCACTGCCTGAATGATCTAAAAGACGAACGACTCATTATCCGAGAACACGGTTCCGGAACAAGAGCTATTTTAACAAAGACACTGGCTCTGAAAAATATGTCCATGAAAGATTTTCGAAACCTGATAGAAATTGAAAACATCCATACAATCGTACAACTTTTAAAGGATGACTGCGGAATTTCTTTCTTGTACAAAGCTGCTGTTGAAAAAGAACTAAAAGAAGGAACACTTATACAAATCCCTCTTTCTGACTTTATGGTCATGCATGATTTCACTTTTCTGTGGAATAAAGACAGTATCTTTTCTCAAGAATATGAAACTATTTTCCAAGAACTGCAAAGTAAACTTTCAACCTGATTCTCATCACACAAAAAGAGCGCTGCTTCAAAAAGACGCAACGCTCTCTTACGTTCTAAGTCAAAGATTTCCATATTGTTAACTGGTTACTGCCCCAACTTATGCGTAGCAGACCTCAGATTTTTCAACCCGTTTCTTAAACACGAGGCTTCCCACATATCCGGCGAGACATCCGCCCAGCACAGCAAAGATCAGCGCTCCCACCACACTCAGTGGAGAGTTAAAGGCAAATGGTGCCAACAGCCCCGGAATTGGGGATGCTGTTCCCGGTGCATTATTGATAATTCCAAATGCCGCCGCCGAAATTCCTGCAAGACCACCGCCAAAGAAATTCGAACAGTAAATCGGAATCGGATTTGCAGTAATGATATTCGCCTGTGTTAATGGTTCTAACATGACCGCGATCACGTTACTCTTATCTCCAAGTTTCAACCGTTTGAAAATAATTCCATTTGTAAAAGAACCGCCCACACATGCAATCGCCGCAATTCCCATTGCAAGACCATTTAACCCAAGCATTGCAGTAAGCGCCATAGAACTAAGCGGTGAAGTACAGATCATTTTCATAATTCCGCCAAGCAAAAATCCCATAACGATCGGAGACTGATCCGCTGCCGCTGAAATAGTTCCACCGATTTTTACAAGTGTTGCATTCACTGCCGGATCAACAAGAACAGCAATGATTCTTGCAAGTGGTGCAATAGCAAGAGCTCCAACGATAATATTTAACCCTTCCGGAAGCTTCTTCTCGATGATCGGTGAAATCAAACCGATGACATAGCCTGCAAGAAATCCCGGAAGAATTCCAAATCCTCCGACTGCCAAACCTGCAACTACAGCAAACACCGGATTCCCACCCATTGCAATCGGAACCGTGATAGCTGCTGCCACTCCGCCGAGACTTCCTGATGTCGCACCTACTGTTTTGAAAAATTCGATATTCATCAAATCCCCTGTAATATAACTGTGCACTGCCTCGATCAAAAAAGAAGCAATTGCTGCATTCGCCATTCCGGACATTGCCTCAGAGCCTTTCGGCGCTTTCATACTAAAAAGCGAAAAACCTGCCAGTGTTACTAATAATAATCCAACTCCTGAAATAATTGTCAACATAACTTCACCTCATATTCTTCCATTCATATAAACGTTGCCTTCGATGCTAAGAATATAGATATGAAGTTTCAAAAAGTTTCAAACGGTATCAATTTTGTTCAAAAAATTATTCCATTCTTTAAAATATCACGTATTTTTGTGAAATATTACCAAAGCTATTTGTAACAATAAGATACAAGAGCATTTAAAAAGTTCCTAATTTTCACATTTCCCCCTTTTGGCTCTTTTCCTCTGATGTAATCCATCTCTCTGCGCACTTGCTCGAAGTTGAACAGTGTGTTCGAATACTCAATAAATGTATCGTTAGAATAATCTTCGATTCCAAGATTCGCCAGATTCACCATCGCACTGTTTGCCGTCCTTCGGATTCTTTGCTCCATAGACTTCGGGTTATCTGTAAATTTACTGCAAAGCTCCACTAAAGTAGCGTCCGCAACGGTATCACGATTCGTGATCATATAATCTACGATACTGACAATATCCTTACTTCCGATTTCCCCAATGACACCCAATTTCTGTAAAATGTCCTTTACCCGTTCAATATGTGCATCTTCCTGCACAGTCTTGCTTGGTTCTTGCGGAAGAATTTCCTGCATCTGATTCATAAAGAGACTTTGCATCTCCGTCAACGTTCTTTGCATCGTCAGGTTTTTTACAACCTTCTTAATTACATTTTCCACCTCAATACTGTTGATCGGCTTCTGAATAAAGAACTCAATCCCGCTTTCATACGCAGAAGAAATCATATCCTTTGCGGCAACCTGGGACAGCATAATGAATACAAGTTCCGGATAAAGCTTTGAAGCCTGCTTCACAAATGTAATTCCATCCATAACCGGCATAAGCAAATCTACGATCACAATATCCGGCTGTACATATTTCAAATCATCCATTGCATCTTCTGCATTGAGACTTGTCCCGCAGATTTCCCCCAGATTGCGGTTTTGAATGATCAACTTTAAAATATTAATGATGTTCTGGTCATCATCGATCAAATAGAATTTCACTTAGTCCACCTCCAACTGTATTTTCGGAATACGAATCAAAAACGTTGTCTGTCCGGGAACCGACTCTACGGTAATCTTCCCGTGAAATTGATTTTCAATCATATCTTTTACAAGATTGAGTCCCAGCCCTCGATTAATCTCCCCTGTAGAGAAATTAATTTTTGTCGAAAATCCGGGTGTGAAAATGTTTGGAATATTCTCTTTGGGAATTCCCGGACCATCATCACAAATAGAGAAACAATCCTCCTGCCCCTCTTCCCATTGCGTAAATCTCAATGTGACTTCTCCTGTTTCATTTGCCTCCAATGCATTGGTGAAAAGATTTCGAAAAATCGATAACAGAAAATAATGTTTATCTGTCATAATATTTGTCTTATATTCTTTCGCAAATGTCAGCTTCTTACCTTGTTCTGCTGCCGCCTGTCGGAGCGTTGTCTCCATAACTGTAAGGATATCTGACAAAGACATACTTCCATCTTGAAGGTTCAAATCCATAGCCTCTGAAATGCCCCTTAAGATCAGCATGTACTCTTTCTTGATCTCATGGATATCCTTTGCAACTGCAAGCGCCGTCTGCGATAATTCTCTATCCACATTCTGCTTCTGCATCTCAGAAAATAATTTGTATGAAAGCTCCATCGTCTTTTCAATCAGCTCCGTATTCTTTTTCATCCAGATTACCTCGCCATTTAATTTTGAGATCAAAAGAAGAAGCCGCTGATATCTGCTTGCATGCTCTTGTGTCAAAAGCTCCAGTTTATAACTTCCAAGACCGGTCAGTATTACCCACAACAAAACTGTACGAATCAGAGCAATCAGTAAAATTTTGCTCTGCAATTTCATTGTCAGAGCGTCCCCCTGCAACCTCAGAAACAATTCAAAAAAGTTAGCACAGTAGTCTGCCAGAAGCAGAAAACAATAACTTTTCCATCCTTGTATTTTATAATCCTTCTTCCGAAAATAGAACCAGACAAGAAAGCCATACACCAGGTAAAAAACTAATTCCGGAAAATAGTTCCACAACTCCTGTCCGGCAAACCCATTCTGCACCCCCGAAAACAAAGCTCGTGACAGCCAGACCCCGATGCCTGACAGTACCGTTACCGGAAGAAGCGGAATCCTCTGAAATAAAAAAATAAGAATCGGAATCATAATAATTCCAAGAGACACTCGAAAATATGTAGTGAAAATATCAAAATTAATCTGTGCCGCAAGCAATACAAACATACTAAAAATTATGGTCTGCTTCCATTTTATTGTTCTTTCTTTTATTCTTGTATCCATCGAGATCCTCCAGTTTTTCTATAAATTCTTCTCTCTGTTCAGGAAGCCACCCCTGCAATTTCACAAGATTCGTTGCATGAGTTGTATCAAACTCCACCTTTTTCCCGACATCCAGATTCTCGATCAGAACTTTTATCTCGTCTCTTTTTTCTCTTACACCGGCTTCGACAAATTCCTGTTTTTCTACAAGATGAGCCAATTCGGTTCCTTGAAAAACAGTGAGATTCATTGTAATAATCTTCCTCGGATTTAACTGATTCAACATCTTCGCAGTCAGTTTTGCATTTCTCACAGACTTACCTTTTCCGGCAATTCCATACATGATAATTGCGTTAAACATCAGATTCGCCTCAGCTAATTTCCGACCTTGCTGCACTGCTTCTTCCGCTGTGTTTCCCTTTTTCATAAAAGTCAGCACTTCATCATCCCCTGTTTCAAATCCGACATAGAGAAGTCTGAGTCCTTCTCTATGAAGCGATTCAAGCTCTTCCACACAGTACCTCTTGAGACTTCTCACAGATGCATACGCTGCCACACATCCGCAATAAGGGAAGTATTTTGCAATCAGCTTCAAGATACGGAACATTCTGTCATATCCAACAGCCAGCGGATCCGCACCTGTCAAAAATATACGTTCCGTATATGGATCTCCATTCATTAGTTCCTGCTCTATCTCTTGAATCGGCACTTCCTGATATATTTCATCCTTATACATAGAGCAAAAAGCACATCGATTTTAAGGGCAGCCTGTTGCAACCGGAAGCAATACTGTATTCATCTCATTTTGCGGATAATAGACATTTCGTATCTCGCCCATCACACAACACCTCTCCCGATATTTCTGACTATACTATTCGATAAATTCATTATGTAAGGTTTCTTCAAAAATAGCAAGTGAAATAATTCTCCCAAAAGCAACAGCCGGGCTCTCGCCCGGCTGTTGCCAATCTGACACACTATCTCCTACAACATTAATCCCATTACATATAAATCATAGTACACTCCATTGAGAAGTGTTGTGTTTTTAAGACATCCTTCAATCTCAAATCCGAATTTTTCATATAATTTTACAGCTACTTCATTATCTTTGCGGGTATCAAGCTGAATTCTTGTCGTAATTCCATTACCTTTACAGAAATCGATCAGCTGACGGATAATCTCACTTCCGATTCCGAACTTTTGATACTTCTTAGCAACAACAATTCCAAGTTCTCCCTGATGACGCGCCTTAATCTTATTTCCTGAATGAATCGTCCCGATTCCGGCAATTTCATCTCCATCCATAGCAAGAATCATAATGCTTGCAGGATGCTCTTTCGTTGAAATGATATCCCCTTTCTGCGCTTCTTCATCCATTGGATATTCGTCTTTTTCAAAACTCAAATATGTCGTTTCCCCTCCAACATAATTGTAGAAGTCAACAATCTTCTTCGCGTCTTCAACTTCCGGTTCCCGATAAGCAATGTTTAATTCTTTCTCCATACCAATGCTCTCCTTTTATCTTTGTGTCACACAATGCTAAAATCATTATATGCAAATTCCGGCTCATCTGACCACGCATTCCGCTAAGAGCTGATCAGTCTTTCC
>ENA-ORUL01001141-ORUL01001141.1-human-gut-metagenome-genome-assembly--contig:-NODE-1141-length-19558-cov-2.906476_pt1 | contig 19558 bp, 26 predicted proteins | sample MGYA00242084_ERZ509219 | MGnify/ENA primary metagenome ERZ509219 (study PRJEB26280, sample SAMEA2338792) | human gut metagenome | biome: human gut; feature: human-associated habitat; material: faeces...
TTGAATGCGGGTTTCATCCGTCTTGACAATCCAATCAGGAAATCCACCCTTGCGTTTGGGTTTCATAAACAACTTACGATACCACTTAAACCGCATCAAGAAATGAACGATTGCACTTTGTGGTTTCTGAGGTTGCTTTGTTAAGAGCTGCGCCTCCTGCTGTGCTTCAGGGTCATATTTCTTGATGCCCAAAACATCGGTCACATCGGCACCCAAATCGGCGGGAGCGCCATTCGGCAGAATGGACAGCGGGAGAACCAAGCCCTGACTGACCTGACCACGCAGCTTAATGGTGCGAACTCTGAACTTTCTGTCTCTCAAGAACTCGAACTCTGGGCGCTCTGGGACGATAGAATCGACCTCAATGTAAACGATATGCTCTCCTGCATGGAACTCACCCTTCTGAACCACACATTCCCAACCATCGACCTGCGCAACTTCAATGCGGTCAGCTCCTGCAATCGGGCGAAGAGATGCAATCTCACGGATTGTTGCCAAATGTCGCATAGGACACCCTCCTTTGAATTATTAAAACCATCGTTTTTAGCTTCTGCTGATAACTCTTTTGAACTTCAATGAGCTATTTGCGATGTAATCATCAATCAGTTTGCTCTGTGCTTTTGTCTCTGCATAGGCAGTGATGGTTATAGACTTTTTACTCCAGTCCAAGGTATAGCTGTCTGCAGCGACATTCGTGATGTGATGTGTTGCCAGAAAATCTCGAAACTCTTGCATCGCCTCCAAATTATCTGACATAATGACGTTCACATAGGTCTTGTCTTTTGAAAACCTGTTGCTTAATGCGACAGCTAAACAGCAGCCAACACCGCTTGCAATGGAAACAGTTGCAAGGGCGAGGCTGCTGTTACTTGTTACGATATCTTTTGTGATGCTAAGGTAGATAAAATTTGACAAGCCGAGAGCGACTCCGGCAAGGACACAACGATTTCTCTGTACCAAGATTGTCTTGGCTGTACCAAGCGTGTTGTCCAGCACCTTAGCGAAAAATAAAATGACCAGATATACGGCTGTCAAATAATCTCCTCCTTATTTAGAAATCAAAAAACTCTTGGTAAGCCCATACGCCGACAAAGATACCAGCGGGGATGCACCACAAAAGCAGAAAGGCTGGGTTATGCAGCTTGATGCTCCAAACAATTGGCATAATCATCGTAAGAATGATTAGCGCAATCGAGACGATGGAGACAACAATGCAAATTAGAACTTTAACCCAATCTTTTGCATTGTCCCACCATTTTTCCATCACGGTTCGAGACTAATGATGGGCGTTGAGCCAGTCACCGTAGGCAGCTCGCCGTTCCACTGCTCATACTTGATTTTTTCAATCAACTCATTGGTAAGTGAAGCCGCAATCTTGCGGTTTGCGTCGGCTTCTGCCTCCGCAGCAATACGCAATGTCTCTGCTTTTGCTTCTGCTTCAATAACCGCTTTCTCTGCGTTAATCTGTGCGACCTCTCTGTCTTTCTCAGCCTGAACCTTGGCGGTTTGCTTTTCAATATTCGCCAACTCAAGCTCCTGCTGAGCAGTGACTTTCTTCTGGATAGCCGCAGCCGTTTCATCGTCAACTGAGATATCCGTAAAGTTTACAGTGTCAATAATGATGCCATACTGGTCGAACTTCTCACGCAAATAGGTATCCAACTCGGCATTGATTTCAGTACGCTTGTCGCCAAAGATGTCGGTGACAGGGTAGTTTGCGGAAACTTCCTGCGTCCACGCCACAACCTTGGGCTTAATAAACGAATCCTTGATTGCCTCGCCAGATTTTCCTTTGAACATTGCAAAGGTTTCGGAGACTCGTGCCTCATCAAAACGATATGAGAACTCAATATTCACTCGGACAGTCTTACCATCAGAGGTAGGGATGTTGAAACTCTCATCCTTGGGTGAGTCGCCCTTATCCTCAGCCGTCAGATATGACTGCTCAATACCGATAGAATACTTGGTCACCTTTTTGGTCGGAGCAACCAGATGCCAGCCCTGTTCCAAGACCTCGCCATCAACGCCGCCGTTCATGTTATACACAACGCCGACGTAACCTGCGGGAATCTTCTCCAGACACACAACGCAGCAAACCAAGCCGATAATCAGCACAAGTGCCAGCAAGATTGCGCCAAGTTTACCCTTCTTCATTCTTTTACTTCCTTTTCTTCGTCAGTTTTTTTCTCCGTTTCCTCGGAGATTTCTTTCTTCGCATCATTGTACAATCGCATTCCAACTCCGCCGACGCCCTTAAAGGCGAAACTCAAACAGAACCAGATAAGCACAAGCACAATGACTACGATGAGCCAGAACACGATGTTCATGTTGTTGCCTCCTGCTCTAAGACTCTTGGTATGTATGTGCGGGTTTCCATACGCTCTTCGACCTTTCTGGTCTTACCCAGCGCTTCACGCACAAGGTTCAAAAGGTTTTTGCCTTTGTCGCTTTCAAGAAACTGAACGAGCGGCTCAAGAATTTCTACCGTATCCTTGCACTCGCGCCGTGCTTGGCGACACTTTGCAAGCTGTGTAGCAACCTTGGCTCGCTCTTTGTAATCAAGACCGTCAAGCTCCAGTTTGTGAAGGTAGTCCTGCGTGAGCCTATCCATGCGGTTCACCTCATCATAGTTCCACGCATAGTCCCTTTGCGCATTTTCCATCAGCTTACAGAAGCTACTGATAGATTCTGAAAACTGTGGTACCGCCTTTACTTTACCCACGCAAGCCTCCTTCCTCAGCCGTAGCTGACCTCGTCTTTGTCTGTTCGGATAGAAATAAACACCGGGAACTGTAAGCTCTCAGCACCGGTGTTTTTGTCATATGATATTTCCTTGTATTTTACCTCGCACAACCGTCCGGGCATTTCATCTTTTGCCGCCCAAAAAGCTGTACGCTGCTCATCGGAAAAGCCAGACCCAACATTTACTTCGTTGCCTTTATAGTCCAGCACAAATGCGCCCAGCGTTCCTGCAAGCCTGCCGCTTCCTTCTTCACAGCGCAAGATATGCAAATCCATAGTGTAGAAGCGTTTGACTTTGAGAATTCCGTTGTGACGCTTTCGCTTATATGGAACATCAAAGTTGACCATTAAGCCCTCTTTGTCCTCCCGAACCATTTGCTCTAATAGCTCATCGATTTTTGTCTGGTCTTTACCGTGATATAAAACAGGGAGGATGTTAACTCGACCATCTTGCGGAATGAAGCGATGAAGCTGGTCTAAGAAAGACCGGCGATACCCATAGCCGCCCTCGCTTACACCGGCATCGAATTCTTCTGTCGTAAGCACATCAAAAATGGTGTAGCAAACGGCAGTTTTATCAGTGTCTTCTGAGTTGATAATACCCGTTGCCTTGCGGAATGCTTCATTGTCAGACAGCGCTCCTTTATCGCGCAAGGTAAGTTCACCGTCAAAAACATAGCTATCGTTATCGTCGATTTTGAGCGCGTCCAGAATGTGCCCGAGCCCTTCGTAGGGAACGCCACTTCTTGCGAACAGTTGCCCTTTGTAGTATGTTGCTCTGACACCATTCAGTTTTTGAGTAAGCCAAAACTCTGTGCCGTCCTTGACTGGGTATTTGTCGATTGGATATGCCTGCTGAACCTCCCATTCGGGAATCAGTCCGGGGATAACCTTGTTCACAGTTTTCGCTGTGACACCCAACCGAAGTGTCTTTGACAGAAGTTCAATGTAAAACTCGGATGACTCCGGGTCAGTTAAACACTGCACGAAAACCCGCACTTGATATACAGTTGCTGCGTCCAATGCTTTTCGCTTTGCCAGCAGCTCACAAATTTCGAAGATGTCGGTCATTGTGATTGTAATTGCTGGGTCATACTCGACAGGCGTTCGCAGTGTTTGTTCCGAAATCTTGTATGTTAGCATTGGATTCAAAGCGTAGTACAAAATCTTACGAAAATTCTCAACATCTTTGAAGGCTTGCAAGACCTGCATTTTACTAATCGCGCCGCTTGCGTTCTGCAAACAGCGGACGATTGCTATTTCTTCCATACAATCACCTTACGGCTGTGAGCCGTAGGCTGGCATCGGATTGAGCTTGTGCAGGTTCTGCGTATGCTTCTTTGCAATTACTTTGTCGATGTCTTCATCCCCACTACTACCGTGCATGATGTAGTTGTCGAGCTGCATATAGGTAAAGCCCAGATTGTCTTCGTCTGTCTTACCGCAAAGACCGTCCGATGGAGTCTTGTCCACCAGCTCACGAGGAATGGGGAGTTCGTAGCCAATCTGACGAACCTCATGCACCATGATATTTGCGAGTGGGCTGAAGTCACCAGCGCTGTCACCGAATTTTGTGGAGTATCCAACATAATCTTCAGAGCGATTGCAGGTGTTTGCCACCCGACCTCCGCGAGCCAAAGACTGAGCGACCATATAGAGCGTTGCCATACGCAGCCTTGGAGGGAGATTGACCGCTGCCTGATTGCTCACTCCAGACGGCATCACTCTGCCGACTACATCAACCATCTTGCTGTATGCACCGCCAATGTCAACTGTGACACTTGCAATGCCCAGCGTATCGACCAGCAGCTTGGAGTCTGCGATATCTTTCTGCCGACCATTCGGCATCAGCACACCGATAACCCGCTCTGCGCCAAGGGCTTCAACACAAAGTGCTGCGACTACGCTACTATCTTTGCCACCGGAAATACCGATAACAGCACAGCAGTCATTGCCGTTTGCAGCGAAATATTCTCGAATCCACTGCACGATTTCATCTTTTGTTCTTTTCGGATTTGCCAGCATACTATACCTCTTTTCTCCACAACTCTACTGTGTACTTATCGGACAGTTCCTTTTGGATAAGACCCAAAATCACATTCCAGTCCCCACCGCCAAGACCGCATCCAATCTTAAACGGCATGGCAATTGTTTCTCCTGCAGGTACGGTCAACTTAATCCGTTTTAAGCAGCTCTGAAATGCGGTGTAATCTGTGTACAGTTTCCCATCATATCCGTAGTTGCTCTGCGCAAACATATTGACAACGACTTTACCGTCGTTAGCTTGAACGAACTGCGTCTGACCGAACGCATTGCGCTCTTCGTTGCAGAAGCCAACATAGGCGTTATAGACTTCTGGATACTTGGCTCGAACCTGTTTCGCCACACCACTACCCATTCTCGCCTGACAGTTAACCTGATGGCAAATATATTTGGCGTGGGTCTGAAACAAATCTCCATCAATAATTTGTACCGGCATCAGAACGTTCCTCCGTGAAGATTCTTACGAACCTCATCCAGCGTGAACTGCTTTTCAAACTTTCCATCTCTAAACACGGTGCGCAGCTCATTGCTGTCCTGTGCTTCAGCCCAAGTAAGACCGTCAACGTAATCGTAGCCGTCACCAGTTTTGACTACGCGGCAGCAACCACGCTGAGACTTCTTAAAATGTCCTGTGTCTGTCTTGGGGTTCTTGAAAATCATAATCGGTTTGCCGTCGGCATCTTCTGCATATGTCGCTTTAACTGCAATGCCGAATGTTATGCTCAAGCCACAAAATCGCAGGCACTGTCGCCGTATTCAAGAAGCTCAGGCAGAAAGCCGCTGCGCTCTTTGTTGCACTTTCAACGCTCTCTTGCCCGCGCATAGAAAAATCGCCAAGGAGTCTCGCACGAACCACATTGTCATCGCAAGTGCGTTCTGCATACTCATTGACGATTTTACGATATCTGTACCCAACCTCAGCGGAGACTTGCGTATGCCACATTGTGCAAGAGAGCATCGTCTCGATGGTGTTGACCAGCCATACGAAGTTAGGGTGTGTATTTGAGATTTCAATTTGCGGAACTTTGATATTGGTTCTCGTTCCTTCGGGAACAGCACGAATCTGTAACGGAAGATAGCCGAGGTCATGCAATTCACGAAGCCGTTTCTCTCCAACGCCTTTCGTTCTAATTGTTGCCCCAAGAACTCTGTTGTACTCCTTGAGTACACTATCAAACGGGACATTAAAGAAGTGGTCGCTGAATGCCTCAACGAGATATTCCTGAATGAATGCCTGAAGCCCAAACAGTGTAACCTTATCGGTATCACCGAGGCGACTCATGCGTGGCGTGTAGTAGGAGACCATTTTGGTCAAGCCTTTCGGATACTGTTCAGCGTGACAAGTCTTATAGAAGTCCAGACACAGGAGCGGATTATATGTAATCATTCAGTTTTTCCTCTTTTCTTTAGCTTTTCACCATATTTTGCAAAAAACACAGCAAACGCAAACGGTGCTGCAACAATCCAGAAAACGCCTACCATAATATACCCGTCTTCGAACCCATTATATTTGTTATATGGTTCTACGATAACGTACAAGCGGCAAAGTGCGAATGTTACAATCGCACCAATGCAGAGGTACAGGAGCACCAAAAGGACTATCATCATTCCTCTTCACCCGCCTTAAAGTTATAAATCGGCTTGATGATGGCATCAATGGTCACTGTTGGTTCGATATTGTTTACGATATCATCCATACCTTTGTATGCCATCGGGCATTCATCGAGCGTGCTTCTTCCAACAGATGTAGTGTAGATACCTTCCATCTGCTTCTTGAACTCAGAAACTGTGAATGTCTCTTTCGCCGCGCTGCGGCTCATCAAACGCCCAGCTCCATGCGGCGCAGAGAAGTTCCAGTCTTCATTTCCTTTGCCGGTACACAGCAAACTACCGTCTCTCATGTTGATAGGAATCAGCAGCCGCTCACCAGCTTGTGCAGAGACCGAACCCTTGCGAAGAATCATATTCTCTACATCGATGTAGTTGTGAATAGTCGTAAACTGCTCTTCGACATGGAAGCCCATACCCTTAACAATGGTGTCCATCATTGCTTGGCGGTTAAGTTCAGCAAAACGTTGAGCAATTTTCATGTCATGGATATACTGCTCAAACAACTCTCCCTCAACGTATGCAAGCTGCTTTGGAACTCCCGGCTTCTTCGCCTTCATGCCTTTAAGAACAGCTTGGATTTCTTTTTGTCTTCCAGCCGCTTTTAACTCGTTGACGACCTCCTCGATTTCTTCCTTGGAATACGAGGTTAACGCCTTGAACGCAGCTTCCTGATAGAAGTTAGCAATCTCCAGACCAAGGTGTCTACTGCCGGAATGCACCACAATATAGATGTGCCCATCATCATCTTTGTTGGCTTCGATAAAATGATTTCCTCCACCAAGCGTACCGATGCTTTTATATGCGCGGTCTACATTGACCATCTTTGCACAGCACAGTTCCGACAGGTCGATGCTACTTGCATATCTATGAGCTTCTGTGCGAATCTCAAAACCGGACGGAACTCCTGCACGAATAACTTTGTCCAGCTTCTGCGGTTCAATATGCGTTTCTTTGATACGGATAGTTTCCATGCCGCATCCAATGTCAACGCCGACAAGGTTCGGGCAAATCTTATCCTTGATGGTCATCGTGGTTCCGATTGTACAACCAGCCCCAGCATGAATGTCTGGCATCATACGGACTTTGCTTCCCTCTATGTACGGTTGATTCAAAAGATTGATAACCTGAGAGATAGACTCATTATCGACCACGTCGGTAAACACCTTTGCAGTGCCAAACTTACCCTGTAACTCAAGCATTTGCCCGCCTCCTTTAAGATTAAATGAGCGAAATCATCTCGCTATTTCCGCGATAGATACTATCTGTGGTAAACACACGACTGATTAAGCCGTCTGTGAGAACCGTTCCACTGTGAATTGTGTTTTCACAATGGGTCACATACAAATACACCTCATTCGCGCCAGCCTCTTTTAGTGCCTTAGCTGTAAAAGTGAATGTGCCTCCGCGAGAACAAATATCATCGACAATCAGCACATTTCTATCGGTAACCTTTTCTGGGCTCGTCAGTTCCAGCCGTTCAATTTTCCCGGTGCGCCAGTCTCTGTGCTTGATGCAGAACACATACTCTCTGCCAGCTTGCGATGAATATCGTTTTGCTGCTCCCTCATCAGGATAGCACAGCAACACATTTTTGTCATTCAACTTGTCCAAGACTCTTCGAATATTTGACTGCGCATCTATCACACAGACCCTATCAAACAGTGCTGTTGAAACATTCGAGTGCGGGTCGCTGACAAGCACCCGGTCAAAGCCTAATGCGTTGATGAACTCTGCAAACCATTTCAACGTAAAGACTTCATCTGCATTTTTTACTCTATCCATTCTGGCGTTTGGAATATACGGCAGACTCAAACGGATGATAGGTCTTTGGTTATTCTCTCGAATATGGTTTGTCAAGTACCACAAGAGAATACACTCTTCATCGTTGTCGTATTTCCATGTGATACTGAAAATGGGCGATTCCATTGGTTGAGCAAACATCCGTGGGGGAAGATGCGGAGAGAATCTGAAAGAGGTTGTTCCATCAGGGAACTTTGTAAACTCGACCTGCTTGTCGTTGACAAGAATCATGGCGTGACCCCCTCGTTCTCGATGTTAATCTGGCACATTTTCATTGCCGACAGTGCAGTCTTGTGACTCTCTGGTGTCACGCCAGCGCAGCAGGAAGCATCGACCGTAATCTTAACTTCCGGCATAAACGCCTTGAGCAGCAAGGCATTTGAGATAACACAGATATCGGTACAAAGACCAACAAGGACAATTTCTTCTATGCCATCACCAAACGCAACTTCTGGATATAGGCGACCAGCAAGTGCTAATGAACCAAACGTTTTCTTCTCGAAACCATTCAACTGGTCATCCGCTGGATGCTTGCTCTGAATTGCTGCTTTGACTGAGCTATGAATCTGCCAGCCATTACTTGCAGATATACAGTGTTTTACCGGCAACAGTCTTCCTTCTTGCGTTTCGAGGTAATCATCAGAATGGGTGTCTTGTGTCCACAAAACTTCCCCATCAAACTCTTCAATTTTCTTGACGACCTTCGGCACAACAGCCTGTGCCTCCGGTGTCCCGAGCGCACCATCAATAAAGTCGTTCTGCATATCAACAATAACAAGAACCTTCATTCTTCACCCTCCATCTCACAGCGACGTTTGTTTGCTAATAAAGTTTATCGCTTTGCCTGTTTTCTTGTTTACACCATGTCCAACAACATGGACGAGGTAATCTTCCCAAGTTTCTCCCGCTTTCCAATACTCGGAGTCCTTTTCGTATGTACCGGTTTCTTTTACAACTTCGATTTGAATAGTCCCTTTGAAGTCTGGAATTATCGTAGTCGTCCACGGTCTCTCTAAGTGATAATTGAAGTTTGGGTTATAGGCAAGAACTTCATGCAGCAGAAATACAGATACAAGACCGGCATCTGCACAGAACCGCCCCAACGGCTTCTTTGTGTCAGAATCAAAAACTGTGCATCCCCAGTCTCCATAGATGGTGTCATGGGTCAAATAATTTTTAATCCCAAGTCGCTCCATATATTCACCGTACTCACAATAATGCCAGTCGTTCTTAGTTATCCCGTTTTCATTGCGAATAATGTAGCAGGGGTCTGTAATGATAATGTCACCATCAAACTCTTTTTCCGGGGTACTCTGATATCTCATTCTTGCTCGCCCTCCTTATACTTACAGCGAATATCTTTCTCACGCTTACGATTATAGGCTCGTTTGTTTGGAACAATTTGAGTAACGGGGCGAGCACAAGTCCAGAAATTGCGTGCTCTCTTCGCTTGAAGTTTTCGCCTATTCTTGTCTGTCATTGAACTCGCCTCCGTTCTCAATTTGCCGACCGCTTTCCGCATGGGGCGTGATTGTTACAGAAGCCCCATGTGCACAAAGTGACATTTTTAGCAAGCAATTTCCGGGTTATTATTTTTATTCGCTGAATAAAAATTATAACCTCGGAAATGCGAGGCTAAAAATGAAGAACTCAAATCTTTTCTTCTGCTTTAAGCGAGAAGATACTACACGTTTTGCTGAGACATATGTATGTAGTCAATCTTCAAAGCGGTCTGTATCATAGCGGTTATCCGCTTATGTTTTAGGTTGCAATACGTCTCCCATCCATGCTCAGGAGCTGTGCGAACGCCTCGTCTTCTTCTTGCTGCTTTTCCACTTCATCATTCTGGATAGCCACAAACACTACACTGCACATACCGATGAGGTCATCGATGGAGAAATCCTCTTCCTCAATGGTTTCATCTTCGTCGGGTTCCTCTTCCAGAGAATCGAGGAAGTCGTCATCTGCATCGGCGTACTCTTCATCTTCATCTTCCTCGTCGTCCCATGCGCCGTAGTCATCGCCCCATTCGAGGACATCCTCTTTGTAGTCTTCGAAGTCATCGTCATCGAGACCATCATAATCAAAGGCGCTGTTACGACGGTAGTAATAGTACCCGCTGGGGAGGTTGCCAAGGAAGTCTCGGATGTCCCCCAGCCGTAGTCGGCGATAGCATCGCGGATATCTTCTTCGACGCTGTCATCGTAATCATCATCGTCATAGATGTCCTCACAGATATCGCAGTCAAAGTCGTTGCAAAAGTCTTTCAGTTCACACCACTCAGTGATATTGTCAATAAATTCATTCCTTGTCATGTTTTAATCCTCCATTTCCACTATTTCAGTTGAGACCCTAACGAGCTTGGACAATGCTTTTTCTGTCAGGAACGCATATTGTACGCCAAGCTGCGTACTGGTTAACTCTTTTCGCATTGCTGTAGCCGCCACGTCAATCGACACATTGCTATTTCTCAGCTTTGTAAATTTACTTTTCAAATTACTTCCTCCGCCAGCCATATATCCGATTACCAAATCGACATTTGGAGCGGTTCCGAGCCTTGAAGAAACCACGAACCGAAGCCAATCCTCAGACCTTTCATCAAACTCCAGAACAGAGAGTCCATCCAAGTCTGTGAGCAGATATGTTTGGACATATCCCACCCGAGAGTTTTTGACTGCCATCGGCAAGGCATCGAAATAATTTGTGGCAAGATAAAAGCCGCATCCGAAATCTCGGTGCGGCTTACACTTGTTCAGGGTTGGTACATCGAAATCTGCCGGAGTACCGTGATACAGATACATGGCAACCCTCCTCTATAAAATTGGTCTGGGTGAGAGGACTCGAACCCCCGACATCTTGCTCCCAAAGCAAGCGCACTACCATCTGTGCTACACCCAGATATAATGGTTTTGTTTCCGAACACACACGCACTACTGATGGGTTCGAACCATCCTCACCATAAGCATCGCCATCAATGCTTAGTAGTGCGTGCCGGGGCAGAAAGGAAAACGGATATGTCAGTCCGTTGGAGCTGGTGACAGGGCTCGAACCCGCAACCCAGTGAGTACAAATCACTTGCGCTACCAATTACGCTACACCAGCGTGCACCCTCGTCTTTCCGAGGTGTCAGCTTTTAGCTAAAAGGCTGCTGATGACTGGACTTGAACCAGCGGCTCGCACTTCCGGTGCTGCTCTACCAACTGAGCTACATCAGCATAGATGCGCCCTGCGCCCGTAGGACTCCGTGTGCACCCGGCTGTGTCTCTTACAGAGATAACAGTTGAGTGATGAACTAACCGTACAAACGTAAGCATGACCAACAGAGCAGATGGAGCTGGAACTCGGAGTCGAACCGAGAACCCACGCTGTACGAAAGCGTTACTCTACCAGTTGAGCTATTCCAGCATAGATGCCATCCTGAAACTATGGCGATGTCATTAACACCACCAATACAAACTCACTGTGATGGCAGTTTTGATAGCGTGAAAGGAGAATCATGGATAAATCATCGCGGCACAAGGGATTGCAGGGATAGAAAACAAGCTCTAATACCGAAGATGATTTTGGCAGGGGCAGTAGGATTCGAACCTACGAATAACGGAGTCAAAGTCCGCTGTGTTACCGCTTCACCATACCCCTATATCTGCAGGCTCATGCAGCGGCGTCCCGCCAAACCAACCTGTAACCGACTCCCAGAGCAGGCTCTGACGTGTCGTAAAGGCATTTCCTTTAACGCATAATTTAATGGTTTCTTACTTGGAGCGGCGTACCAGACTCGAACTGGCACCACCGGTTTGGAAGACCGGAGTGCTAACCGTTGAACACCAACGCCGCATGGTCGGCTTCTCGCTTAGATTGTCACACGCTACCGGCAACTACGCTCCGAAAAGTCGTAGCCCCTATTCCGTCAGGTCAAACCGGTCTTGACGCATCAAGACAAGCGCAGTTTTCAGCAAGCATTTTCATTCTTTGTGAGGTAAGCCGATAATCGCTCACATCAGTTGGGAGCTACCCAACAACTGGCAGGGGTGAATGGATTCGAACCACCATCTGACGGTTTTGGAGACCGCTATGTTAGCCATTGCACCACACCCCTTGGCGGAGTGGACAGGACTTGAACCTGCACATCCTTTCGGATTACTCACGGTTTAGCAAACCGCTGCCTTACCGTTAGGCTTACCACTCCATTGGAATTACTTTATTATACAGAGCAATAAATTTCTCATTGACCTGCTTATCCACATGATAATGTCCAAAGAACCACCGCTTGAATGTGAGGTCGGAACAAACCCTATCCAAAAAGCTGACCATCGGGTCGTTCTCGTACCAGCTTGCGAGCAGAGTCTGAACGCTCCTTGGCGCACAATGTGTAATTACATAGTCAACTCGCCAATTATTTTCTTCGAGCGCTGCAATCGCTCGTTCCATTTCTTCTCTGGACGGCATTTCCTCTTTCCACCATGAGATATGTTCCACGCGATACTCTTTATCAACAGAGCGAGCACCGCCCATGCAGAAGATTTTCTTTCCATCAATCGTGACTACCTGACCTCTGTCCAGATGATAGATGTCAGGAGCGATTTCACGCACCTTTCCGCCAAATTTGTCAATCAGCGGGAACTGGTAGAGTATATCAAAGTTCTCATGGTTGCCATCAATCCAAAGTGTCGTAAAGTTTTTCGCTGTCAGCCAGTCTTGCCACCACATCTCTCGATGCGAACCGTCCCAGCAGAGTCCAAAATCGCCACATATGATTACGAAATCATTCTTCGTCAATTCCTTTTGTTGTGGGAACTTTGTTGTATTAAGCTTGGCAATATCAATGTTTGCGTGTGTATCTCCAGTGACATAAATCATGCTCAGTTCCTTTCTCATCTGCAGTCCATATGTATATTCTGTTCTGGTCTCTTCGTTTATCTCCTGTAACGACGGGATTTAGATGAGCTGAAAGCGAGTTCAAATCCCAAGTGGCGATGATGAAATCATTGGGATACAATGGGTTCGACGGTCGCTCATCGGATGGAGGTGACAAGACATCCAGAATAGTTTTAATGAGCTGTACAGCGAGCTTAGGCGCCTTCGCAGCAGGCTGCGGGCGGGGAATTGTGCTGTCCAGCAAAGTGATACTTCAGCCTTTGGCGTGAAGCACATTCCTTACGAAATGTTATTCACTGCAAATGATAATTTGATTATCCTGTAATCTACATGGAGGTAGCTCCCTACGAGGAGGAGCTCCGGTACCCGGTGGCTGGCGTGCGACATCCTTTGGTCGTCTCGTTGAATCCATTGCGACACAATGGATTCGGGTGATTCGGGCTGCTCTCAGTGTGGCTTTCAGCCTCGAAGGATGACTTGAGTCTGCAGGTGAATGCGCCTCCGGGGAGGTTTTTCTCCCCATCAAGTTGTTACTTATGCCTTTGGCGATAAGCATTGCTTTCGCAATTATGCATTACAGGATTGCGGGTTATTTATAGACGTTACCGCAGGTCGTCCTTCATCATGCGGATTACATCCACATTCATTTTCTTGTTGATGTAAGCTACAATTGCGTCGATGGTCTCTTTTTCGACCATACGATAATAGCTATGCAGACCATACATTACCTGTACATCATTCCGTTCCCAAGCGACACCATTGTTCTTATCTGTGATGTAATTGTACAGCATTGACTGGAACTGCTTTTTCTTTTTATGACCGACCGTAATCTCGTTGTCTTTATTCAGCATAACGCCAAGATTCCAGTTGCGCCCCGCTGATGAACCATACCGAGTCTTGCTTGCATTGATTGTGAACGGGGCACCAAAGCTGTTCAATGTACTTACTACCAGCTCTTCAACAGAACGAACATCAAAATCATACTTGGATGAAATGATGAAGTCATCCGCATATCTGGTATAAATGAAGCTCTGTTTTTCAAAATTACGGAGCGTATTCGACAGTTTGAAATCAACCGGAATCATCATTACGTTTGTGATAAGCGGTGAAATTGGGGTACCCTGCGGTAGCCCACCATTTAAGAACGCTAACGACATAGCTGTCCGCAATGCTGCCTCGCCCTGTGGCTCTTTTACAATCTCACTAAAAGGAAAAACCATCGAGAACATTGAGATGGCATAATCCAATGTTGTGCTGCCAAAAAAGTCGTGCAGGTCAAGCTTTGCGAACCATTTGCTGCTGTTCTTCTGGTGACGCTTAACCGCATCGACTGTACTCCGCTTCTTTACATAAGCAAACGCGGCAGTATGATAGAGTGCATGGAAATCATCCTCGAAAATCGTTTTGAGTCTTCTCAAGGCGTCCATCAGCTCTGCCTTTGGCGCATCGATTCTACGAAGACCACCAGATTTCTTTGGGATGTAAAAGGTCTCATACAACTCGCTCCGTTCCTTTGCACGAAGCTCTGCTGTATCGTTATTAAATCGCACGAGTTTTCCGATTAAAGCTTCAACACCAATCTTGCTGGAAAAATGTTCACTGACATTTTCGACCTCGTATGTTCTTGTGTTTGCAATATTGGCATTGACAACCGGAGGTGTCTGATAGTTTTGAAACAGGTACTCTTCCAGTGTCATCTGATGATAAATCGGTGACTGCCTAACAGTGATATAGACCATTTCTTCCCCTCCTTGTCCAATAACTAACTGTAACCTACATATGTCTGCTGCTTCCCAGAATTCCTAAGTCTGAAGACTACGTCGTCCCTGTGGGAGGTGGTGCGAACTCTTGCAAGATGCGAGATTTTTTTCTTTGATTTCATTGCGACTGAAAGCAGGAGTCTGATGTTAGTACATTTCGCCCATGTATCGAAGAATTGGCGAAAAGTGCTTGACATTTGGTTGGTTTTGTGGCGCGATGCTGCCGACCCGTGGCAGCCGGTTTGCTTTCAGGGTTCCGCCGCGTCATCCTCCGGGGGTCATCCTCCCGACAATTTGTTACTTTAGCCTTTGGCGTAAAGCTCTCTTACGAGAAAATCCGTTACAGTCTGTGGCGCATTAAGGCTGCGCCATACCTAATAATTCAAACAGTTCTTCGTCCGTAAAGACATTTTGAGTTGTGAATGGCTTGATGAAAAACACGCCGTCCTCTCGTTGTTCGACAATCGTGTCAGGGCTCAACGTGCACACCGGTCTTACCCCGGAACAGCTTGATGCTGTCAGCCTGTTTAACACACCAGAGCGATTCGAAATCGCCGCTCTTTCGGTCTCAACATCGTCTAACAGCCAGAAGCTCATAAATCCACGGTCTGAATCAAGCCCTGCATAACGAGCTTTCAGGTCGAACAAGTCGGCTGTCGGATTCGGACGAATGCCCTTTCTTTTGAATAAGTCAAAGCGCCGCCCATCTTGGATGCTAAAAATGTCTGCAACTGATGGTAGGCGAATCAACGAAGACACTCGGTTCTCTCCGACCACATACTCTTTCCTGACCAAAGAAGCAACCTCGTGGTCTTCAAAGAAATACAGAAACCCGTAATGGTCTTCATAGCGAGCATAACTATACCTCACAAAGGCACCGGGCGAAGAATCATTATCGTGCATTGCGTGATACCACATCATCTGGTCACTGTTCAAGAACGAAAACAGATTGGACACTGGATACTTCGCATTATTAACACGCCTATAATGCCCAATCTCTTCCGCCGCATCGAAGCACAGGTAGTCGATAGCTTTTTCTGTGATAAAATCACAGTTTGGATTGCCTTTCAGCCAAACAATCGGGTACGGGTTGTCTTTGTCCACACCGTACTTGCCCATCACGAGTTGTGCACCTACTTTGAGAGCACCAACGGTCGTGTCCATACCTTACCCCTCCCTTCGTTCTTTTTGAAAATTAAAACGCATCCAACAGCGGCTGGAATGCGTCACAAATAATCAGCTTATTCAGCCCCTTGCCCCTGATGTACTTGACGAAGTTGCTCACGCCCAGAGCACAAATCACTCTGACCGTAGTCACAACGCCAAGCGTGATGCCACAAGCTGAGACTGGAGTTTCTTCCGCCGCCTCATCGTGTGTAAAATTCATGGAGTTGAGGAGGTCTTTCTTCATCTTGTAGTCAGACCAATCAGCAGCATAGTGCTGACCAGCCTCCAGCAGAGTTCTGAAATCAAACATCGCCTTTACATACGGATTGTCGAAATGTTTCTCGACAATCTTTTTTCTCAACTCGATGTTATCGACGCACAAGAACACATAGCCGGATAACTGCTGTCCGTTCCACCCATCCTTGTAAAGCTTCAGGTCATCCTTAACATCAGGATTGATGTCGAAAAGAATATCCGCCAATGCCTCGACCTTAGAGCGCCCAATGTCCTGCTGACGGAAAATCTGATTTGCCAGATTGTGCGGACTTACTGTGTCCATATCCCACAGTGCGATGTTCGTGAGTCCTAAGCGAACCAGCAGCTCCGCAACCGTTGCGCCGACAGAACCACACCCGACGATATGGATTCTACAATCAACCTTCTCGGGCTGAAAATATTCATAGCTCTTTGACAGGTCAATAGCCATATTACTTACCTCCTAAGTATGCATAAGGGTCGTAGTCATCTTCGTCTTCCCAGCCATGCATTGATTCTTGGCAGGCATTCTGTCCATGCCAACCAGCTCCAATTCTGGTTCTGGGTTTCTCTCCCTCGTTCTTTTTACCAGATGACTTATCCTTGTTTTCTTCTTTCTTACTGTCCTTTTTGTCGTCGGACTTACCTGCAAGTGGATTATACGGAGCACCAGCCGGAGCTCCCCTGTATCCCTGATTGTAGTAACCGCCGTATCCGCTCTGACCGCCATACGCATAGGACTTTGACTTCACCATATCCTTCGCGTTTTTGATAAACTCATCAAGTCCTTCATTCTGACCGATAATCTTGACCGTGATATCTTTATCCTCAAACATCACGTTCTTCTTGAGGTCATAGATTTTATTTGTGCTTGCAAATGACTTGTTCCAAATCATAAAGATGTAGAAGTCATTATCGCCAAGCATCCCGAGGATTTCCTCTTGATGATTGAGGTCAACAGAGGATGGAGACGTACCCATATTTACATGGGAATGTCCCTGCATATAGATGTGGTTGAAACGCTCATCTTCGATGTTTTCCTGAATCCACAGAGCATATTTCTCGGTGTCCATCTCAACCGTTGCGCCGGTTACCTCCTGCGGATAGACAACGATGTCATCGATGACATACTCGTCAAGCGATTCATCTTCAGTTCGACGTGCGACACCATGCCATGCGACCTCTTTATCGAACTCTTTGATAAGCATAGTCATCTTTGCCCACGCCTCTGCGCTGAAGTAAACTACTGCCTTTCTGTCACCACATGAGAACGCTTTGGTAAAAGAAAGCTTTCCATCCGAGAGCTTTGTAAGTGACAAAGCCTTCTCAAAATCTTGACGGCACTCATCAATGAGTTCCTGCGTCAACTTAATTGGTCTGCTCATTTTGCGCCTCCTCCGTCTGCTCATTCTTTGCCTCCTGCTCATCAAGCCATCTAATTGCTTCGTTCGGCTTTACAACGCGACCATCTGGCAACTCAATACAACGACTGACCGTGTTATTTGACCACATGGTTCTCATAAACTCGCCCATAACTGCACTGTCGCCGAAGTTCAGACTCTTACAGGACGCAATACACTGCTCAAGTGCACCGATATAATTTCGTTTTCTCAGCAGTTCATTGATAGTCCTGCTGTAATTGCCCATGCAATGATAACGGTCAATATGCGTATTAGGCATATAACCATCAAATGTGTAATCAGAAAAATCACCAGTCTGCGCAGAAACACTACCATTCAGGTCGAATCTATATGCTGCGCAAAAGCGGATTCTAAGCCGAGGATTTTCACTTACGAAAATCTCCTGCATCAGCTTCTGCATTTTCTCTGAAGCTGCCGCATTGTGACCGTTGCCACCATCCGGTCGATACACATAACTGCTTCTATTGTTGATTGCTCGCTCAGCCATATCTCTGTCAAAGTATTCAAGGTAGTCTTTAACCGAGAAATACATATCCGTATTGCTAACATGAGACAGGACAAGTCTGTTGTTGCAGAGGAAATAATCCATGATTTCAGAATCTCCACCGCCCTCTGCAATTCTTTGCTCAAGTCCCAACAATCTGATGCACTTGTCATTGCGGCGCGACAGATACGCGCCGATAGAATCATTGAGTCGCTGAATCTCCATGTCAATAGATTGGATTTCATTGCGAACAGTATCGCATTCGATGCGCTCATATCTGGTTTCAAAATCACCCAGCAACTGACGAATCCGCGCTGTTCTGAAATCATATCCCTCGGCAAGCTTTGCAATGTACTTCTCATAGTTTGCCGAATTTGTTTCTCGCAAGGATTGCATCAATGCAAGCTCATCTTCTGTCAAACCATCATCCTGATTCAGGTACCACGGCATGAATGCAAGAATAGATACCTGAAGGTAATGCATCTTCTTAACATCAAGATTGTCAACGAAGACAATCACCGACTTCTTGTCAGGGTTGATATAACAATCAACATTGAATGACTTCCGATAAAACGCTTTGACCTTATCAAGACGGTGATACTCTGGGTAGATAGAAGTAAACTTGTCCTCCACAATCTGCATACAAGCCAGATTGCTATTTTGGTCGGCATTGAAGCTATGGACTATGAGCGCACCGCTGGCATTCATTTGATAACTGCTACAGATAGCACTAACCGCACGTTCTGCTGGAACGGTACGGATAGTGTTCCCATCATAATTGGTCGAACCGAAAGTCAGGTAAACACTTTCGTCCTCTTTGATTCGAGGTGCAACCAGTGCACGAAGCGTTGAAAGGAACGAACAGTCATTGCCAAAATAGCTTCCGGTAATGTTCTGAAAAAAGCTATTAGCCGCCTCTGACGTAAACGGTGTCGATGTAATGCTTGTCTTGAACACAGAAACACCTCAATTCATTTTTATCTTGGTGGGGAATATCGGATTTGAACCGATACGGCATACGCCAACAGAACTTAAATCTGTTGTGTCTTCCAATTCCACCAATTCCCCATGAAAAGAGCCGCCCCATGAGGGGCGGCTCTAATCTAAAACTTAGGCGTTGTCCGCCTTAACGACATTCAGCAGGAAGCACTTCTCGGTAATGCCGAACTGCTGGAAGGTCTTATCGAGGTCGCCGGGGTTCAGAGAAGAACCATCGAGGTGCATGACACCACGAGTGTAATCAACGCCGTTTGCCTCAAGGCAGGAGCGCAGGGTGGTATTCTCATCGATGATGACAGCCTCACGCTTAACATTGTTGCCAACAGTAACCTTAATCATTATGTATTCTCCTTTTATTCGTTTTTTGTTTTTGGGTGGTGGGGCGGCATAGCCGCCCCGTT
>ENA-ORUL01001155-ORUL01001155.1-human-gut-metagenome-genome-assembly--contig:-NODE-1155-length-19285-cov-5.160790_pt1 | contig 19285 bp, 14 predicted proteins | sample MGYA00242084_ERZ509219 | MGnify/ENA primary metagenome ERZ509219 (study PRJEB26280, sample SAMEA2338792) | human gut metagenome | biome: human gut; feature: human-associated habitat; material: faeces...
CGGTTCTTGACCTCGGTCGTACCGACCTTGATCGGGCTAAAGAGCATGCCCGCGAAGTCGCGTTCGGCGGGCGTACCCTCCTGCGAACCCTTGTAAAGCGGGTTGCGGGGCGAGAGCGAGCGCAGGCCCTTCGGCGTGAGGAGGTGCTGCCGCACCGTGCGGATCACCTCCAGCTGGGTCTGCTCGTCGAGCATCTTGTAGGGCAGCCCGCAGGCGACGATCATGTTGGGGCGCGTCGATTTGTCGGGCCCGTCCGTCCCTACGAAATCGGCCAGATAACCTTCCGGCAGGCGGAACAGTTCTACGAACGACGCCGGCGTGCGTGCCGGGAGCGACTCCCAGGCCTTGACGAAGGCTTTGTCTGCGTGTTTGCCGGCCAGTTCGAGCGCATAACATACGGCGTTGTACCACAAGGCGTTCACCTCTACCTGGTAACCGTTGCGCGGAGTGACGGGGCGGCCGTCGATCACGGCATTCATCCACGTCATCGGGATGTCGTCCGCAGCGGCCCACACCAGTCCGTTGTCATGCAGCGCGACGCGGCCGCCGACTCCCCGGCGGTAGCTCTCCAGAATATCTTTCATGGCCGGGCCGTAGGCTTTCCATATCTGCTTGCCGCCCACTTCCCGTTCGAGTTGCTGGAGCGTCCAGAAGAACCACAGCGGGTCACCGTTCATTATTCATTGAAATCCAAAATGGAGACATTCCTAAATGTCGCTATTTAGTTACAATTTACCGACTTACTTTGTTAGTTGCTACCACTCGTCAATTTTCACTTATCATCCTCCGCTTTCGTCTTCAAGCCGATTTCTTCCTGTGCTCCTTCACATTCGGCTTTGGAAGAAAGATAGAACTCTAATTTTACATCGCCGTTCTTATCTACTTGTTTGATGGTCGCAATCACCATAATTTTAGCTTTTGACACACCATCCTTAAAACGAAGCTGTCCCTTTTCCACATCTGTCAGATTTCCCTCTGTAGATACTTCTGTTTTCTCAAAGATGAGTTTAGTATCCACTTCATCATCATTCTGAAGTCTAAAGGTTTTCAGTTCAGCTCCATTTCCATCCAAAAGCAGAAGAGCTTTCACTTCATCTCCCACCTTCAAGGCCGGCAGTTCGTCCCTCTGATTTGCATAGTCTTTTTCACCGGAACCGGAATTTTCATCATCCGATTCAACCTTTGCATAAAGCTTTTCTATCTTGATAACAGGACTTTCCCCGCTATCAGAGCAGGCGCCTAAAAACAATGGTAGCAACAATAATACTCTCTTTTTCATGCTATCGTCGAGTTTATAACGTTACAAAAATACACATATTCTTCTAAACAACAAATAATTATACAAGTAATACGCCGCAATTCAGTAGTGCCGAACAGTCTACACGACAAGAGTTGGCAGTAGATACCACATGGCAAGTAATCACTAAACTATCTTCCCGTTCTAACTTATCTCTCGTTTTTTATCGTTATCTTTGCCTCGTATACAGTTGTAGATTAAGCGAATCAAACTAAAAAAACAAATAGAATGACAGGAAATTTATTAAAGAAATCCAGTGGATTCATATTATTATGTAGCATATCATTGCTAATGCTCGTAATGACCGGTTGCCAGGAAGCCAAACTCAAGACAGTGATCGCGGTAGCCAACAAACAGTGTCCAATAGACATGGGAGCAGTCGGTACGATCACCAGCATCATCTACGACGGGAATAACGTAGTGTACACGCTGAACATGAACGAAGAGATTACCAATATAAAGATATTGAAAGACAATCCGGAAAGCATGAAATCATCTATCACAATGATGTTTCAAAATCCGGCAGCAGATGTAAAAGAGATGCTCAAGTTGATGGCAAAATGCAATTCCGGATTACACATGATATTTGTAGGGAATAAGTCGGGCGAACAAGCAGTTTGCGAACTTACCGCCGAAGAACTGAAAGAAGTGATTAATACAAATGCCGACCCTGCACAAAGCGGACAAACAAAGCTTGAAGCGCAACTGAAAATGGCGAACCTGCAATTCCCGATGCAAGCCAGCGAAGAAGTCATTGTCGAAAAAATCGAGGTCATAGGCGAATCGGTTGTTTATATATGCAGTGTGGACGAAGAATTGTGTCCCATCAGCCAGATTGAAGAAAACGCAGCAGAAGTGAAAGAGGGTATTGTATCAACACTGGCAAGTCAGACCGATCCCGCCACCCAGATATTCATCAAAACCTGCATAGATAACAATAAAAGCATAGCTTACAGATATATCGGCAAGGAATCCGGTCAGCAATACGATGTGATTATTCCTCTGTCTGATCTAAAGAAAATGCTTATAGAAAAATAAAATATCATCTTAAAAAGATTCTGCAACGTACCAAAGTATGAAAAAGAAACTGAAAGCCGTCCTGTTTGACATGGACGGCGTACTTTTTGACTCTATGCCCTATCATTCGGAAGCCTGGCATACAGTAATGAAATCTCATGGACTCACTCTTAGCCGCGAAGAAGCATATATGCACGAAGGACGGACAGGAGCCTCCACTATTAATATTGTTTTCCAACGTGAACTGGGCAGAGAAGCTACCCAGGAAGAAATAGAAAGTATCTATCAGGAGAAAAGTGTTTTGTTCAATTCGTATCCCGAAGCAAAACGTATGCCCGGTGCATGGGAGTTGCTACAAAAAGTGAAAAAGGACGGACTGATTCCGATGGTGGTCACTGGTTCCGGCCAACTATCCCTGCTCGAACGGTTGGAACACAACTATCCGGGAATGTTTCGTAAAGAATTGATGGTTACAGCGTTCGATGTAAAATATGGTAAGCCCAATCCCGAACCGTATCTGATGGCATTGAAAAAAGGCGGACTTAAAGCTGATGAAGCCATCGTAGTAGAGAACGCTCCGTTAGGAGTGGAAGCCGGACACAATGCGGGCATCTTTACAATAGCTGTAAATACAGGTCCTTTGGACGGACAAGTATTGCTGGATGCCGGAGCCGATCTGCTACTGCCATCCATGCAAGCACTAAGCGACCATTGGGATACGCTGTTTGAAAAGAACACCTAAAAGCTGAAAAGATAATTTATTCTTCAAAATAGGAGAAAAACATTGAAAAGAAGGAATATAAATCGTATTTTTACAGGAGTTTAATTCACTTAGATTCCATCTAAGCCAACGCAGATTCTACTATGCAAAAGTTATTATCCTTACCACCCAATTTGATCCATTGCTTCCACGAACTGGAAGAAGTCAACCATACCGATTGGTTTTGTACATCAGACCCCATTGGGAGCAAACTAGGCTCCGGCGGCGGAACGACATGGTTATTGCAGGCCTGCCATCAGGCATTCGCGCCACAAAAATCTTTCGGCAACTGGATAGGAGATGAAAAAAGAATATTGCTCCATGCAGGCGGACAAAGCCGTCGCCTGCCCAGCTACGGACCTTCCGGCAAAATATTGACTCCGATCCCGATCTTCAGTTGGGAAAGAGGACAAAAACTCGGACAGAATCTATTATCATTGCAGCTCCCGCTCTATGAAAGGATTATGAATCAGGCTCCAGCCGGTCTGAATACGCTGATCGCAAGCGGAGATGTATATATCCGTTCGGAAAAGCCACTCCAGGATATTCCGAATGCAGACGTAGTATGCTACGGCTTATGGGTAAATCCTTCCTTGGCAACCCATCATGGTGTATTTGTTTCCGAGCGGAAAAAGCCGGAGGTTCTCGACTTCATGTTACAGAAACCTTCTCTTGAAGAGTTGGAAGGATTATCGAAAACTCATCTTTTCCTGATGGACATCGGTATCTGGATTTTGAGTGACCGCGCCATCGAAGTATTGATGAAACGGTCATTAAAAGAAGGAACCAATGATATTAATTATTATGACTTATACTCGGACTACGGCTTGGCTTTGGGAGAGCATCCCAAAACGAAAGATGAAGAAATCAATCAGTTATCCGTAGCCATATTGCCTTTGCCCGGTGGAGAATTCTATCATTATGGCACAAGCCATGAACTGATTTCTTCCACTTTAGCCATACAAGACAAGGTACGCGATCAAAGAAAGATCATGCACCGGAAAGTAAAACCGAATCCGGCTATCTTTATCCAGAACTCTATCACACAAGTTTCTCTTTCTGCAGACAATGCCAACTTATGGATTGAGAATAGTCATGTGGGAAAAGGCTGGAAACTGGGTTCCCGCCAAATAATAACAGGAGTTCCCGAAAACCAATGGAACATCAACTTGCCGGATGGAGTCTGCATCGACATTATCCCTATCGGCGACAATGACTTTGTTGCACGTCCGTATGGATTGGATGATGTGTTCAAAGGAGCGTTGGACAAATCAACGACTACCTATCTTAATATCCCTTTCACCCGCTGGATGGAAGAAAGAGGAATTACCTGGGAGGATATAAAAGGACGCACCGATGATTTACAATCAGCATCTATCTTCCCCAAAGTAACTTCTGTTGAAGATTTAGGCATATTAGTGCGCTGGATGACATCGGAGCCCCAACTGGAAGAAGGGAAAAAACGTTGGCTGAAAGCAGAGAAAGTTTCTGCCGACGAAATCTCGGCAGGCGCCAACCTCAAGCGTCTTTATGAACAGCGCAACGCTTTCCGTAAAGAGAACTGGAAAGGACTGGCGGCTAATTATGAAAAAAGCGTATTCTATCAACTTGACTTACTGGATGCCGCAAACGAATTTGTACGTTTCAATCTGGATACTCCCGATGTCCTGCAAGAAGATGCCGCACCCATGCTACGGATACACAACCGGATGCTTCGCGCACGCATCATGAAACTACGTGAAGACAAAGATTGCGCAAAAGAAGAACAGGCAGCCTTCCAACTGCTCCGCGACGGTTTATTGGGAGTGATGAACGAACGTAAAAGTCATCCCACACTCAACGTTTATTCCGATCAGATTGTATGGAGCCGCAGCCCTGTACGCATTGATGTGGCAGGAGGATGGACGGACACTCCTCCCTACTCTCTTTATTCAGGAGGAAGCGTTGTCAATCTTGCCATCGAACTGAACGGCCAACCGCCGCTGCAAGTATACGTTAAACCTTGCAAGGAATATCATATTACCCTTCGTTCCATCGACATGGGTGCAATGGAAGTGATACGAAATTATGAGGAACTGCAAGATTACAAAAAAGTGGGTTCTCCATTTTCCATCCCCAAAGCCGCCCTTACGTTGGCAGGTTTCGCGCCGGCATTCTCAACAGAATCCTACCCTTCTTTAGCCAAACAGCTGGAAGCCTTCGGTTCGGGAATCGAAATTACCCTGTTGGCTGCTATTCCTGCTGGCTCGGGGTTAGGTACCAGTTCCATTCTGGCCTCCACCGTGCTCGGAGCAATCAATGATTTCTGCGGACTGGCTTGGGATAAGAATGATATATGCAGTTACACATTAATATTGGAACAACTACTGACCACAGGAGGAGGTTGGCAGGATCAATATGGCGGTGTCTTCTCCGGCATTAAATTGCTACAATCCGAAGCAGGTTTCGAACAGCATCCATTAGTGCGCTGGTTGCCCGACCAACTCTTTATTCATCCCGACTACCGCGACTGTCATCTGTTATATTATACAGGAATTACCCGTACTGCCAAAAGTATTCTGGCGGAAATTGTCAGTTCCATGTTCCTCAATTCCGGTCCACATCTAAGTTTGCTAGCCGAGATGAAAGCCCATGCAATGGATATGAGTGAAGCTATCCTGCGCAGCAACTTCGATAGTTTCGGTCGATTGGTCGGCAAAACCTGGATACAAAACCAGGCATTAGATTGCGGAACCAATCCGCCGGCAGTAGCAGCCATTATCGAGAAAATCAAAGATTATACCCTAGGATACAAACTCCCCGGCGCAGGTGGTGGCGGTTATTTATATATGGTAGCCAAAGATCCGCAAGCAGCCGGACAAATCCGACGGATATTGACAGAACAAGCTCCCAACCCACGCGCTCGTTTTGTAGAAATGACGCTTTCTGACAAGGGACTTCAGGTTTCAAGAAGCTAAAGAAGAGGCATTGCCAGATTACCGGTCAATCTCATTCAGAACCACAAAAAAACAAGCTTGGACAGATTCAAACGAAATGTCCAAGCTTCAATTTTTCAATGCCATAATGATCTGTTTTACATGTTGAGACTTGAAATAACTGTAAAGTAAATCATAATAATGATAAAACCAATAGCTCCGATAATCAGCGCCACACTAGCCCATTTCTTTTTTCTAGCTTCTTCCATTCTAATTTATATTTATGGGATTAATATAATTTATCGTCAGATATCTACTTCCGGAAAGCTATAAATACACTATATCAACATCATTTTTTTACTTCTTCATCGTTACAAAGTTAGCATTTTCTATGAGATTCCAATCATCTAAAACAACTTTTCATTCTCTTTAGACTAAATTATGCAACTACAGATAATAATATGGAACACAAGATTTTATCTATTACTGCTTTTATATCATGTGAAAGTTGTACATTTGCATAATTGACAATTTTGATTAAACACATTCAGACCAGGAAAAGAATCAAAAACCAATAAAAATACAAAGATGAAATTACTTAAATTACTATTCGTTGTTTTGCTGTTTGCCTGCAATGACGACTCAAAAGACACTCCGACTACCGGAGAGCCCAAACAAATTGTTGTAGAAATGGACGCTGCCGCCTCCAATGTGACAGATGTTTCCGGCACATATACGTTGGAAGCCAATAAAGAATACTGTGTTCGGGAAGATGGAAAATATAAGATATTATTAGTAAAAAGCGTCTATACAGATAAAGAAGGAAAAGAAAAGGATATTCTTACTTACGGTATTCTTGATGTAGCAAAGAACAAATATCTCTATTATACAGCAGGAATTGATGTAGCCAAAAGACTGGAAAGAGACTGGAATTTCTATGATGATAACAATCCGGATAACGCTGACAAACAGCTGGTTTGCACTTCTCATCCGAAAGAGGAATAAATAAAAAAACCGCAATACTCAATCTGTTAGTAATTGCGGTTTTCATCTGTGACCCCGGTGCGATTCAAACGCACGACCTTCAGAACCGGAATCTGACGCTCTATTCACTAAGCTACGGGGCCATTCTTTCTAAATGCGAGGACAAAAGTATAAAAAATCTTCTCATCTTCCTAATGATTCTTCTTTTTTTATAGTTCTTAAGGCACTTCCCCATGTTAAGACATTGTTATTTTGAAATGCTTTAGAGCATTTACTTTATCAAATTGACAATCTTTTAGAGAATATCCATTACATATATCAATTTTATTCCTATCTTTGCCGACAATTAACATTTAACAAACCTATGAGTTACTTGATAAAACCTAAGAACTATAATCCGCTACTCGACCTCAAACAGACCGAGCTGGGAATCAAGCAAATAAAAGAGTTCTTCCAATTAAACTTGTCATCCGAGCTACGCCTTAGACGTGTGACTGCCCCCCTTTTCGTATTGAAAGGAATGGGTATCAATGACGATTTGAACGGAATAGAACGACCCGTTTCTTTCCCTATTAAAGATCTGGGCGATGCACAAGCCGAAGTGGTTCATTCATTGGCTAAATGGAAAAGGTTGACCTTAGCTGACTATCATATCGAACCCGGATATGGTATTTATACGGATATGAACGCAATCCGTTCAGACGAAGAACTGGGCAACCTGCATTCTCTCTACGTAGACCAGTGGGACTGGGAACGTGTCATCACCAATGAAGACCGGAACGTAAACTTCCTGAAAGAGATCGTCAACCGTATTTATGCAGCTATGATCCGTACAGAATATATGGTATACGAAATGTATCCGCAAATCAAGCCGTGCCTGCCACAAAAGCTACATTTCATCCATTCAGAAGAATTGCGCCAACTTTATCCGGATCTGGAACCCAAATGTCGCGAACATGCCATCTGTCAGAAATACGGAGCTGTGTTTATCATAGGCATAGGCTGTAAACTTAGCGACGGCAAGAAACACGACGGACGCGCACCGGACTATGACGACTACACAACCAAAGGATTGAACGACTTGCCCGGACTAAACGGCGACCTCCTTCTGTGGGACAATGTACTGCAACGCTCCATCGAATTATCATCTATGGGAATCCGTGTTGACAAAGAAGCCTTGCAACGTCAGTTGAAAGAAGAAAAAGAAGAAAAAAGACTGGAACTTTATTTCCACAAGCGATTGATGAATGACACCCTTCCACTATCCATCGGAGGAGGTATCGGACAATCCCGCTTGTGTATGTTCTACCTTCGCAAAGCTCACATTGGAGAGATACAAGCCAGCATCTGGCCCGAAGATATGCGCAAAGAATGTGAAGAACTTGATATACACCTTATATAACAGACTATGAACGTACAAATTGAAGAAAGCTGGAAAGCACATTTAAAACCCGAATTCGACAAAGACTACTTTCGCACACTGACCGATTTCGTCAAAAGCGAATATAGCCAGTATCAGATCTTCCCTCCGGGAAAACTGATCTTCAATGCTTTCAACCTTTGTCCTTTCGACAAAGTGAAAGTTGTAATTATAGGACAAGATCCTTACCATGGACCGGGACAAGCACATGGTCTCTGTTTCTCTGTAAACGACGGAGTGCCTTTTCCCCCTTCATTAGTGAACATATTCAAAGAAATCAAAGCCGACATCGGTTCAGACGCCCCAACCACGGGAAACCTGACTCGCTGGGCAGAACAAGGAGTATTATTACTCAACGCAACCCTGACGGTACGTGCCCATCAAGCAGGTTCACATCAGAATCGTGGCTGGGAAACATTTACCGATGCTGCAATCCGTGCCCTAGCAGAAGAAAAAGAAAATCTGGTATTTATCTTATGGGGATCATACGCTCAAAAGAAAGGAGCGTTTATCGACCGCAACAAGCATCTCGTGCTCACTTCCGCCCACCCCTCTCCTCTTTCAGCTTACAACGGCTTCTTCGGAAACAAACATTTCAGCCGTACAAACGATTACCTGAAAACCCATGGAAAAACAGAAATCGCATGGTAGTTGGAGAAGTTGGAGAATGGAGAGTTGAGAGTTAAGAATAAAAAGTAAAAAAATGGCTGCACTATTCGTCGAATGATAGCGCAGCCATTTTTCTTTTTCTATATTGTAGCAAAACAATTACACGTCCGAATTTCCACTCTCAACTCTCAACTTATCCTAGTACCACTGAATGTTACTTTGCGTTTGGCTTCTCTGCTCATACTTCAAGTCTTGCAAGATGCTTGCATTCGCACGGATGGTAACATTGTAATATTTCCAGCGTCCGAAAGGAGAAAGACTGGCGGACAGGTTGAAACAGTGCAAGTCACGGGAGATTGTACAAGAAGTTTGCGTAATCTCTTTTGCCTGAAAATCATAGCCCGAGTTGAACGAGAGCGACCAGTTATTAGAAATCTTTATATTTCCGTTTGCATTGATGTTATGCGTATACGTATAAGGATATCGCATGGAATAACGGTTAATAGGCTTAGACCTATCTTCACGGATATTAAACGAATAGCTAAGGCTCAACGACCAAGGCATCTTAAACACCTGATAACCATCCGGGTCTGCCTGTGCTTTCTCTACTTTCTTAGGTGTAGTACCATCTCCTTCCGTTCCGTCAGATTCTTCATCATCACTATCCTCCGACTTCTTATCTTTTCCTTTTTCATCCTCCTCTTTCGGACCGAACCATTTCTTCCATGTGTCATTATTAAAGGTATAGTTGAAAGAAGAGCCATATCCTTGGAAACGTCCAAAACGACCATACGACCATTCTGTACGATTACTAGTCACTACATTACCGCTTTTATCGAATGTATAGGCATACGTAGCGAATTGGGCATTCATATTGAAAGTATAATTCTTCGTCAGTTTCAAACGGAGGTTCATGCTTAAATCACTCCACGGTCTCTCTTTGGCAGCCATATTATAGGACATGCTCGCTCCCAATTCATCAATCAGACTGACTTTTTTAAGCGTATCTTTTTTGGCGTCGTAATACTTCATCTCCAGGTTATTTGAAATAGAGAAGCTGACTGTTCCCGACCCTTCGCGCGAAGGTACTCCATAAGGTTGCCCCGTGAAAGGAGAATAATATTGCGTATTGCCATTATAATCTGTATATTCTTCCCAGTACTTGCCAAATCCCGGAGCACCACTCAAACTCACCTGCGGTGTGAATACGTGACGAATCTGTATCTCCTTCTTCTTCGCAAAGATCGGTTTATACATACCATACAATTTCGTACTTAGAGCCAAACTAGCCGAGTAATTGGATACACGATAAAAGCCGTTAAGAGAATCGCCCGGCAATGATTCCAGCCTGTGAGTATCTTCGTTATAATGCTGATTGATTTTACGGGTGTACCATCGTTCTGTATAATTCACAGAAGGATTGACCTGCAAATATTTGAACAGCGTAAAAGTAGCACTGATAGGAATGTTATGGTTCATCGCATTCTCCCATGAGCTTAGTCCGGCTTTGAACAAATGGTCATCTTTAGTACGGATACTGTTTGTCAGACGTCCCGTATAACCAATGGAAATCTTTTCGTACCAACGTTCGGCTCCTGCCGCTTTCTTGCGCTTGAACGGAAACAGACGGCTCAACGTAATATTCAAGTCAGGCAAAGTGACCGCAATAGAAGAGTCACGCATTGTCTGTGCGATATTGGTAGTTCCGGATAAGGTCAGACCGATATCGGGAAAACTACGAGAATAACTAATACTTGATGTTTTGGTATTTTGAGTCAACAACTGCGAATTATAAAGGTTGTTGATATTAGAACGTTCATAACTACTGGTCGAGAAGTTCACACAGGCAGAGAATGTAGTGTTCGGACTGGCTTTGGCATCCTGCCGATGGTTCCATACCACCTTAAAGTCCTTAGCAACCGTATAGTCCGGCATCCCTTTATCTCCTGTCTTGGTGACCTGATAATCCGCTTGCAGTGTACCGGAATATTTATAGCGTTTATTATAGTTTGTCAATCCGGACAATCTCCATGAACCTTTCGTGAAGATATCTCCCGTTATTTTCAAGTCCATGATATCACTCATGGCAAAGTAATATCCTCCTTCTGCCAAACCGAAACCACGGCTGGAGTCGTCCATATAAGTCGGCATAATGAAACCGGAAGAGTAACTGCTGGAGAATGGGAAGAAGAAGAACGGCACAGCCAACGGCAGAGGCACATCTTCCACAACCAGATAGGCAGGTCCTGTCACTACATTCTTTTTAGGGCGCACCTTAGCTCTCGTCAGCTGCATATAGAAGTGGGGATGATCGTGATGATCGCAGGTTGTATAACGCCCATGCTCCATGAAAATTTCATCATTGGCCCCTTTCTTCGCCTTGCTTCCGGTCACATATCCTTCTCCCTGCTGGGTGACGATATCAGTAATTCCCGCTTTCTTGGTTTTGAAGTTATATCGGATTGTTTCCGTATCATACGAGGTATCACCTTCTTTAAATACCGGTTTACCTTTTTCCACTCCGGTAGTATCCTTGATACCATAAGCATGCACAGTACTACTATCCAGATTCATCGAAATAACTTCCGCAGCCAGTTCGATGTTCTGATAATTCACTTTTCCGCTACCATAAAGTGTAGCGGCTCCTCCCAAAGTAAAGACAGTGGAGTCGTTAGATTCATAAACAACCGGTGCATCGAGTGGTTGTTTCTTCTTTACCGGTGCGATAGAATCAATGCGTACCGTTACCGTATCTGCTTTCAACGAATCATTTCCCTGAAGGGAATCCGTTTTCGCGGTATTGGAGGCAATCATTCCTCTTCTTCGACGTTGAGACGTAGCCTCATCGGGAAGCATCAGTAAGACAATCAGCAGTATGAATGATATAAGTATTTTTGCTTTCAATGGCGCCATTAACTAATAGTTTACGCTTGAAGTGGCAAAAGTACACAATCTTCACCAAATATGAGTTAGAATCTTCGTTATTTAATTATTTTTTAGTGCTATAAAAAGAGAGAACACCATCTATCAAAGCGGCTTAGACCTTCTTCACCATATTTTGCAATACTTTGCCGTGCTTTCTCCACTGTTTTCTCTTCATCCAGATGAGTTTTAGAAAAGAATTTATCCGCAAAGCAAATCAATTGTTCTTCCAGGGTGATGGGCAGCATCTCGCGATGAGGAACGGGAAGTTGCTGGGCAATGACATCTTCCAACGAAAGCCCTGCTCCCGTATGGCGTTCGCACACCAATGCGTGTTGGGGAAAACCTTCCGCCCGCAAGATTTCGGCTCCCAAATATCCGTGAGCGATATAAGGATGAGTGCCAAAGCACTGAATGGTTGGAGCGTCGGTCTGAAAAATACCAATATCATGCAACAGAGCGGCTTCTTTTACAAAACTCCGGTTTAAACGCAATTCGGGATGAGCATCCAGCATTTTCATTGCTTTTCCGGACACTGCCAGACTATGTATTACTAATATTTGTCTCTGCTGGGTATTCTCCGGATAATACTTATCAATGATTTCGTATGGATTCATGTGCTTTATTTTTTGCTCTCTTGATGAGAAATTAATATTTTTGTGCAATATTACAAAAAAATTACCGATATGCAAACTAGAGTTTCCTTCATTCTTATATTTTTGTTCATTATGTTGTTGCCAATGCGTGTAAACAGTCAAATTGTCACGGGAGCAGAACAGATGGATCAATATCTGCCGTTGCTGAAAGGAAAACGCATCGGAATGGTGGTCAATCACACTTCTGTTGTAGGAAGAAAGCAGGTTCATCTTCTCGATACCTTATTAAAGAGAGACGTCCGGGTGGTCAAGGTATTTGCTCCCGAACATGGTTTCCGTGGTAACGCAGATGCAGGTGAAACAGTGAAAGACGGAAAAGATTCCCGCACCGACATTCCTATCGTATCGCTTTATGGTGACAACAAAAAGCCGTCTGCCGCCCAACTAAAAAATGTCGATGTGATTGTATTCGACATTCAGGATGTAGGAGCACGCTTTTATACCTATATAAGCACGATGTATTATGTGATGGAAGCTTGCGCAGAGAACAAGAAAGAAATGGTTGTACTGGATCGCCCCAATCCGTGCGATTATGTGGATGGTCCGATACTCAAACCTGCCTACCGGAGTTTTGTCGGCATGTTACCTCTTCCGGTTCTCCACGGATGTACCATCGGCGAACTGGCACAGATGATAAACGGGGAAGGATGGATTGCCAACAAGAAAAATCCTTGTTCATTAAAGGTAATTCCAATGACCGGATGGAAACACGGAGCACCTTATTCACTTCCCATCAAACCGTCGCCCAACCTCCCGAACGACCAGTCTATCCGATTGTATGCCTCACTTTGTCCTTTTGAAGCCACTCGCGTCAGCGTGGGACGGGGGACAACTTTCCCTTTCCAGGTATTAGGCGCACCTAATAAGAAATACGGAAGTTTCACTTTTACTCCCCGCTCCTTACCCGGTTTTGACAAAAATCCGATGCACAAAGGTATCACCTGTTATGGGGAAGACCTCCGGAATGTAACCAATGTGAACGGATTTACACTCCGCTACTTCTTGGACTTTTATCGCTTATCCGGCGAAAAAGCAGCTTTCTTCTCCCGTGCCCGATGGTTTGATTTGCTGATGGGAACTGACAGCGTACGCAAAGCTATCCTCAAAGGAGAATCGGAAGAGGCTATCCGGAATAGTTGGCAAAAGGAATTACAGGATTACAAGGAGATCAGAAAAAAATATCTTCTCTATGAGTAAAAAAACTAGTATCATACTCTCATTCATTTTCATAAACCACTTATAATTAAAAGAATAAGTATGATAGATAACTATTATTTCCGGTATCTATCATACTTAGACCATCAAAAACGGGGTATCTATCATACTTGATTAATCCACGCTCTCTCCTGAAGTTTCATTTTTTTCCCGTTCATCACCAACTTGCAATGCACTTTTTGCATTAAGTGGAGATATAACAGGGCGTTTTAGCTGACTTTCCAATTGCTTGCGAGCAACTCTTGCCACATTTCCCCCATCTTTTGCCACTTCGGCATTTTCAGCAAAACCGGATGGGTTTCTCTCTTTGGACAAATCCGTAGTAGCCGTTTCAGCAAGCATATTAAGGATCAGTTCAGTGTTCGTCATATTGTCACGGAGATTTTCTTTCTTCAATCCTTTAAACTGCTTATATTCTTTTGCCGACTTTTCAGCCCATGTCTGATAAATTATATCCGTTAATGCAGCAAACTGAACGCCCTCTTGCATCCCATTTCTTTTCCATTCATCAGTAAGTTCCTTCCGTACTTCAATTGATTTCAATCGTTGATTAATCCAATTGTCCGAGTAACCTAAAGATTTATATTCCATCATCGCCCGATTTATAGTCAGTTCGGGGTCCTGCATTTCATCCAGACGCTCTTTGGCGACTTGAGCCATCCACATCTTAAAGGGTTCCGCTTTGGGCGAGGGAATAGACTGAATTAGACGGAAAAGTTGTTGGGTTGTAGCTACATCTGTCTTATACAGTTTGCTGTCAGAAGAGGGTAATTTCAGTTGTCCGATTTCTTCGGACAACTGACTTCCTTCTGTTTTCAACTTCTTTTTTAAATCCCCCCAATACTTACGAGGACGCTCACTGTCTGTTAATACTTCAATCACATCCACAATGGAAAAATACCATTCCTCCTTTTGGTCATCCCAAACAGCACGGATCTTTTTATCTTCAAATACTTTTATAGCATCTTTTTTAGTCATAGCATTATATATATGATGTAAATAATAAATAAATAACAAATTCTATTCTACCTCCAAAGGTACAACATGATAATACGTACCATACGTTTTCCGTTTAGATTTCACTCCGAGCCGCTGCAAGATACGCCCGAAATAAGATGCCTGCCTGGCGGAAAATGTCATCTTACTCGCTTTCTGAATCCGGCGCAAAATATCAATAGCCAGTAGCCATTCTCCTTCTTCCTCTTCTTCCGCCCTACGATAATAAACCATAAATAACTGTTCGATGGCAGGAGATTGTTCAAACTCCCGGTTGTTTTCCGTCATGATAGCCTCTTCTTCGGAGTCAAACCAATAACGTTCGTTGTGATAAAGCAACTCCAACGCCTGTGCATAAAGCTGTTCATAATCAATAGGACGCGACACATCTATAGCTCCCGTCATGTAAATACCGATGAAACGACGGCTACCGGAAGTATCCGTCAACAAATCCCGATGATTGCTCGTGGCAATGAACGATGCATACCGGCGAAGCTCTTCCACTGCCGAAGCATTCGGACGACGTGTGTTCACCACCGGCTTTTGCAGAATATGTTTCAGAAAAGCCTGTTGGGTAGGGCTAATCTGGTCGAATTCATCCATATTGATAAGCAGAAAGCGATTCAGATACAACTCCGCGTCCCGTTTCCGACTGAAATCAATGCTATCCGTATAGTACGCCTGTAAAGCAGGAGGAAGAAGCATTCTGCAAAAAGTCGATTTCCGATATGCCTGCGGGCCAATCAGCAAAGGTGACGTACTGTTGGCGTGTTTCTTATCCATTCCCCTCCAATGGGCAACCATATTCAAAAACCACCGACGGAACAACGGCGCCCAATGCGGATTATCACAGGGAACACGGTTGGCCAGTTCCAAAATCCGGTCTTTACCATCCCAGTGAGGCAGATGATACAAAAAATCCTCCACCGGCTGATAAACAGGCACATGGTCGGAATCCAAATAGCGGATTACGTCCCTATCCCACATTTTCACCCCTTCATACATCGCATTCATCGTGATACTCGCCAGCACCCGCTTGTCCACCGGACGAAAATAGAAATTAAAACTATTCCGTTCGCGATATTCCACTTCCGTGGTCAGCGTATTGTATCGAAATTCATAACGGCGCTTCATAAATTCGTCCATCTGCATGGCGAAAAGCTGTTCGGCCGTCAGACTGCTCTTCTTGCCGAATCCCTTGGCGGAACGGTAGACACTTTTCACAGTTTCGCGAATCAGTAACTCGTCCGAAGGGAGCCGGTAGTGCGCCTTTGTCCACCGCACAGTATCTTCTTCGGGGATACCTGCCCGAAAACAATGCTCCGCCAAACACACCAGTAGCGGTTGCAGATCGTCTCCCTCCCGATATCCGTCCAGTTCTTCGAGCGCCCTGTTGAATGCAGCGGAGAAAAGCACCGACAATGCTTCATAATTTTCATATCCGGGCGCCATTCGCTGCAAAGGAGAATCAGTTTCCCGCGTTCGTTTGATAAAAGTCGTTTCGGACGGAAAACTGACGGGCTGCTTCATATAAATGGGCATTGCTTTCGGATTGAAACAAAGTTCAGGATCATACGTCAGCCGGCAATATTGTTCGAGTGACGGTTCTTTCAGTTCGATATCAAAAGGCAGTTGTGGCTGATAATATTTCACAGCCGTCTGATAAGCATGCGCGTGAAAAAGTTCCGCTTGCTCGCGTAAAGTCGGCAAGCGGTCGTCCGAATAGGTGAACCGTACCCATATCTTTACTGATTTGCCGGAAGATCCGGTAAAAGCAAGGTATGTTTGCGGAAGCTCTTTAACCAGTTCCTTTATTTCGTCGGCTTCCGCCCTCCCTGAAAGATTGTTGACTTCCATCATCACTATGCCGTTATATTCATTCAGGGTCATTACCCCTTCTTTACGGACAAAAGCTGCGGCAGGCATCACTTTGGGAACTTTACGCACCTCTTCAATCGAATTTCCCGGAAGAGTATACCGCAAGACTTCCCTCATCTTTGAGACGGGCTGCGCCTTGACTTCCGTTTTCATCTGCTCCAAAAGGAGCTCCATTTTCAACGTCCGTAAGGTTTTTACCTTGCCATCGTCTCTGACTAATGTTATTTTCATCTTTTTTTATTATTATTTCCAGTAAAAGGAAAGCTGCACTACAGCCATACAAAGATACAACATGCTCTTCGCCCAAACAAATTTCACTGCTTTTATTTGCTACGCCACACGACTTTATTTTATAGAAATAATGCTTACTAAATTTGCGAATAAAGGCAGGATAATGTATCTTTGCAGGCAGTAAGACTTCAGCCCGCATAAGTGTGCCGTACAGCCCACCTATGCGGGCTGTATAGTTTACATTCGTGGGCTGTAGAGCCCACAAATGTGTGCCCAAGAAAAGCCACTGATTCCAGTTGATTATCCAGGTTGCAATTGTAGGTTATCTTACTGCAGAACAATCATTAAAATGCCTGTTAAAAGGCGTTTTAGCCACATTAACCCATAATAGAAAAGACATGTACGCAAAGTATGATTTTCGCAAAAAACCGTCTTCGAAAGAAGACGAAGACGAACAGCCGTTGTATCCCCGCATCGTATCGAACGGAACCATCGACTTTCAACAAATTGTAAAAGAGATCGCTCAAGCTTCCAGCTTTACGCCGGCAGATATTGAAGGAGTTCAACTGGCTATTGAAAATAAAATATCCGAATATTTAGTCAGCGGACATCACGTTCAGTTGGGAAACCTTGGATATTTTTCAGCCAAGCTGAAAGCACGTCCGGTGATGGATGCCAAAGAGATACATGCACAGTCCATTTATTTCGATAATGTAAATTTTCGTCCATCATCTTCTTTCCGAAAGAAGGTTCGCGGATTTGTGGAAAAAGCGAAGTCAGGATTTGCACATTCCGCCGAAGTTCCGGTGGAAGAACGTCGGCGCAGGCTGGAGAAGTTTCTGGATGAACGACCGATGATACGACGCAAGGAATATACGCAACTGACGGGACTACTAAAGAACAAAGCGCTGAATGAATTGAACGGATGGGTAAAGGAAGGAGTACTTGACACCATTGGAAGCGGCAGTCATAAAATTTATGTGCGAGTTAATACCATGAAAGATTAAACAGTAAAAACAGTGGAATAAGAATGATAGATACCCATATTTCATGAAGAAAGTATGATAGATACAAAATTTCAGAGACATCTATCATTCTTATTCATCAGATTATAACTATATTAGCAAAAAGAATGAGAGTTATGATAGTTATTTTCTACTCTAAGAACAATCAGTTAATAACAAAACAATGAAAGATAAAACACAAAAAAGCTTCAGGGGAATAGCCCGGACATTACTTCTTGTTTTCTGTTATGCCTTTGGTAGTCATACTTTTGCATTGGCTTTAGAGCACGAACAAACAGTAGAAACTTATAAAGTAACAGATGTCCCCAATCCGCGTAATGAAAGCTCTTCCAATTGGGTTAGCAATCCGAATCAGATATTGGATGAAAGTTATGTGTGGGAGATAAATAATATGTTGTCACAGTTAGAAGATTCATTGAGTATTGAAGTGGCGATTGTTGCGCTCTCTTCTATCGGAGAAGATATTCCGGCAGAGTTTGCCCACAAGCTTTTTGAGCACTGGGGCATCGGAAAGAAAGCGGACGACAACGGATTACTGATTCTTTTAGTACTCGATCAACGTAAAGTCACTTTCGCAACCGGATACGGTTTAGAAGGAGTACTTCCCGACGCTTTATGCTTTCGCATTCAACAGAATGAAATGGTTCCGTGGTTTAGAAAAAACGACTTTGACAGAGGAATGACAGAGGGAGTCCGGGCTGTAACATTGGTGCTTTATGGAAGCGACTATGAACCAGTTTCTCAAAGCACTTCTGATAATTACTGGAAAAGTGCCAGCAATACGTTGTGGAATTTTCTGGCAAATCAGTCGCCTATGCTTTGGATATTCTTGATACTGGTAAATGTTCTCACTTATCGCATGAAGGTAAATAAAGCTCGCCCCAAAGACGGTTCAGCATTAGCAGCAATCAAAGTCCTGACACTTTACAGCCCACTTGGATGTCTTGTGTTGTTTTTTCCGGTCTGGCCTGCACTTATTGCGGCATCCTTATGGTATAAGTTCTACCAAAAACAACGTGTTATTTTGCAGAGTAAGACCTGCGACTCTTGCAAAGCTGTGGCTTTACAACTTTTATCCAATGAGCTTGCAACCCCTTTATTATCTGCTTCCGAACAAATGGAACACAAACTAGGTTCTGCCATCCACCGTATTTATCAATGTACTTCCTGCGGCTGGATATTGCGGTATAAATCTGTCGTCGGAAGCGAATATAAGATGTGTAATCAATGCCATACCATTGCTTCCAAGCGTATCAGTCCGTGGAAAACAGTTAAAGAAGCCACATATTCCGATGCCGGATTGGATGTTCAAGCTCAGCGTATTCAGTGGCATAACCAAATGGGAGCAAATTCGGCTAAT
>ENA-ORUL01001170-ORUL01001170.1-human-gut-metagenome-genome-assembly--contig:-NODE-1170-length-19176-cov-4.850635_pt1 | contig 19176 bp, 10 predicted proteins | sample MGYA00242084_ERZ509219 | MGnify/ENA primary metagenome ERZ509219 (study PRJEB26280, sample SAMEA2338792) | human gut metagenome | biome: human gut; feature: human-associated habitat; material: faeces...
TATAGCAGAACTGTAAAATATAAAAGAGGTTGTGCCAACGTTTTGACACAACCTCCACATTTTTATTAAAAATCTATTGAAGTACGTTTCGTCAAACGCTTCTAATTACTGGTAGGATTCTGTGTTAAGGTTCCGGGATAAGAATTAATAGCACTTTGTGGAATAAAATAAATAACCCGATAGTCTGTAGCAGGAATTTCAAGCATGGCATCATGTACTCCGGGATATTTGCGAGTTAATGTTTCACAATTGCGAAATACATCATAACTACGTTCTGCTTGATAGGCCAGCTCTAATTGTCTCTCTTTTTCTATTCGCGCCTTAGCGTTGGAAGCATTTAAGTCATTATAACCTCCGCCGGGTAAAGAGCGTTCACGAATGATATTCAGATCTGCTTGTGCATGAGGATAATCACCTTTTTTGGCATATGCTTCTGCGCGATTCAAGTAAACCTCGCCTAAACGAGAGATGACAGGAGAATGTAATTGAGATTCAGCTTCTCCGCTTGCAGTTCCTTCATTCGAACATTTGAGAATATAGAATTTGGGTTGCCCGCTTGAGAGTTCTATTTCATAATCAATAACACCGTGATAGATTTGACCGTCTGAATAGCTGATTGAATATTTTTCTTCACTACTGTTTATTAATGACAATGTGTAATTAGTTTCCCCCTCTTTACAAGTTACAGTGTCACCTCTTTTAGAAACGGGCAATTGTACATATGTATATCCTGTATGTATGTTGTTTTTGTTGTATACATTCTTTATGAAACGGAATACTTCAACATATTTACCATCACTATCCGTGATGTAGCTTGGTGAAATGAAATTTGCTCGTGCATCTACAATCTTTTTCTTGTCAGGACGCCAATCGTTACGTCCCTGTTCATTTAATAAATCCATGTATTTGGCACTCGCATACATTTCTCCCCAGCCTTGCTGTCCAGCATAAGAATACATTCCACCAATAGAATTCCAATAATCCGGCTTTTCTGATGCCATGATTTTTACTACAAAAATAGATTCTTTATTATTTTCCGGCATGAATGTATTATATCGCATAAAATTTTCACGGGAGAGCAACTCATATTTCAGTCCACCTTCATCAGTGGTGCTTTCAATGACTTTAGTTGCATAATCAATGGCCAACTGGGCATTTTCACTATTGGGTGCTTCATAAGTTCCACTCATAAATAAATAAATACGAGACAACATGGCCCATGCCGCTTCTTTAGATGCATATGCAGGACCTTCTCGTTTAGTTTCTCCATTTTCCATCAATCGGGCCGCTGCTTTCAGGTCATCAATAGCTTGTTCATAAGTATCTTGAACAGTCGAACGATCAGGAAGATTAAGATTAGTCACATCGTCTGGCGTACCGTTTACAATAGGGACTCCCATATGTCCTTCCGGCTTGTCCCAATAAGGACGTCCGAAAGCACGTCCAAGATAAAAATACATCATACCACGGATATAGTAGCATTCACCCAGTTGATAATCAATGGTTTTGCTTTGTCCTTCATCAATCATTTTAATAATATTCGAAGCTTGTGCAATAGCTTTGTATCCGGAGTCCCAAAAGCTTTGTAGACGATAATTATCAGCATCGCGGGAATAAGAAATAAAATCGAAAAAGGCATCCGTTGATGATTTATCTTTCGCCATATTATCACCCGCATATTCCCCTAAACGATGCATAGGATCCGACCAACTTTTTAATTGTGCATAGCATCCATTTACAAGTGACTCTAATGAAGAGGTAGGATCCTGAGTTATTTGTTCGGCTGACATTGAACCATAAGGAAGTCTGTCTATGTCACAAGCGGTTAAAGTGGCAACCGCACATAGTAGAGTTATTATTTTTTTCATATAATCGTTACTTTTAGAATGTTAAATTAAGCCCAAACATAAATTTACGTACAGTTGGATAAACCGAAGGTAATGCAGTACCTATTACAGAACCATCACTGGCCGGAATTTCCGGATCTACGCCTGAGTAATTTGTAACACAGAACAGGTTCTCTCCAGTGAAGAAAATTCTCATATTATTAATATAATATTGAGGCAATTTTAGGTTGTAACCGATTGATAATGATCTCAATTTAAGATAGTCATTTTTTTCAAGATAGCGCGAGGAAGAACTGTTCGACTTACTCGTATTACTATAAGAAGCCACCGGATGTGTAGCTATATCTCCCGGTTTTTCCCAACGATTCCATCCCTTTTGAAGTTTCATTTGATTTCGATCGTTATATGCTCCGTCTGAATCATATTCCTGGCGAGAATAATTATAGATTTGCCCTCCTACAGAGTAGCCAAATACTGCATTCAGATCAATATCTTTCCAGCGGAGTACCGTACTAAATCCTCCAAAGATGTCTGGAGATGAACTTCCACATTTCACTTGATCAGCCTCAGAATAATTACTTGTTTTCTGACGTGATAAAGTTCCATCTTCATTTTCTACGGTTTTATACCACTGAGGTGCCCCATTTTCCGGATTTACACCTGCCCATTCTTTCAGATAATAAGTATCACATGGATAACCTGGCTGTAATACTCTTTTGGCTGTACCTGCAATCGATGTTCCATCTGAAATAATAATTGGCTTTTCTACAAATTGTCCCTCAGCGTTCTTTGTCTTATAGAGTTTCTTTAATTTGTTCTTATTATGTCCCAAGTTAATTTCTATATTCCAATCCCAGTCTTTCGTACGGATAATATCACCGCCAATGGACAATTCAAATCCTTGATTTTGCATTTCACCAATATTCTTCCACATACTTGTCACTCCTACTAATCCGGAAATGGGTACTGCATATAGAATGTTACTTGTGTACTTATTATACCAGTCAAAACTTGCTCTCAACCGATTATCAAAAAAAGCTACATCAACTCCGGTGCCTGTAGTATAAGTCTTTTCCCAAGTAAGGTCTTTATTGCCCAATTGTGATATCAAGGCTCCGGATTCTTCGTTATATTTAGAAGATACTGAATAGAGATCGTATTGGGGATAAAGTGAACTTGGTCGGTTACCCACCGAGCCATAAGATATACGTAATTTCAATACATCAACCCAAGAGGCATGAAACCATTTCTCACGATTAATGTTCCATCCGGCACTGATAGAAAAGAAATTTCCATATTTTGCATTATCTCCGAAATTAGAGGCTCCATCGCGACGGAACGATAGTTGTGCCAGATATTTATTATCAAAAGCATAGTTTGCATTAAATAAAAGAGACTGTACCGCCCACTCACTAATACTACCACCAACTTTCTCCGGTTTAGCTACCACGTCCAATACTTCGAAACCGGGAATAAATCCTATTCCATACATATCTGTTGCTTTAGCCCAATAATCGTTGAATTCATAAGCAGCCAACGCATTTATTGAATGTTTACCAAACATTTTGTTAAAACGTATGATATGGTTAGAATAACGACGTACAGTGGTAGTTTGATATTCACGCATACGCCCATCTACTCCCTCTCCACTACTTGAGCGCGGATCTGTATATTCACTGTAATTATAGCCTATGTATTTATAGTTATTGACGGATGAAAAACTCAGCCAGTCAGTAATTCTAATATCAAAATCTAAATTACCCATAAATTCATAATTGGTAGAGTTCGATTTATTCCACTGCAGATCGTATAGATAATTACTATTAGAACTGTTCACCCATCCTGTATATCTATTGGGAACCAAATTCCCTTCTTCATCAAAAGGACTATCCCATGGCAGTCTTTGGAACATGGAAGTTACATCATACTGTTTATCTTCAATATCCCGTCGCGATCCTGCCAGTGCAGGTTTTATACTCAACCATTCAAAGGGGTTATAGGTTGTTTTTAACCGGAAGTTATATCGTGTGTAATCATAGCCTTTCACTGCTCCTTCTTCATCATAGACACCGATGGAAAGGAAAGATCTGATTTTCTCATTACCTCCGGATAAAGAAACATTGTAATCTTGGGTAACTCCTGTTTGGGCAGCCAAATCAAACCAATCGAAATTACAATTTCGCAGTTCATCATTATAACGTGAAAAAGTAATCGCTTCCTGATTTGAGAATGATTTATAGTAATCATATAGCTCCGCTCCATCCATCATTTCCATATTTCCTCTCCCTAACTTACTGATACCAACTTTTGCAGAGACATTTACTGTCATCTTTTCTGCTTTACCATTTTTGGTTGTTACCAGAATAACGCCGTTGGCTCCTTGTGAACCATAAATAGCAGTAGAAGCAGCATCTTTTAGGATAGTCATTGTTTCTATATCACTTGGATTCAAAGCACCGGCATTTGAACCAACAATCACTCCATCAATAACCCATAATGGAGCAGTGGTCCCACTTAAAGTTGCTTGTCCACGAATCACGACAGCTCCTCCTGACCCGGGTTGTCCCGACCCTGGAGCTACATATACTCCCGGAACCTTTCCGTTTAACATATTTTCTACTGAAGGGGTAGTAATATCTTTTAGTTTATCGCTCTTAACTGTTTGTAGCGCACCAGTCAAGCTCTCTTTCTTTTGTGTACTATACCCAACTACCACTACTTCATCTAATGTTTTGGTATCTTCCTTCATTATTACATTATAAGAGCTTACCCCCGGTTTGAGATTAATGGTTTGAGGAATATATCCAATGTAACTAACCTGGAGTTCATTGCCCGTTACTATAAGAGAAAATTCGCCATTCACGTTAGTGATAGTCCCGTTTGAAGAAGATCCTTTTTCTATTATAGATGCTCCTATTATAGGATCTCCTGCAATATCTTTTACTACACCGGTCACTTTTTGTTGTTTTTGCTGTTGAACCGTTTGTTGCGCAGTTGTGGTGGGGATTGTATATATAACAATTTGATTCTCTACTATTCTATAAGAGTACCCGGAATTTTCAAATATCTGATTTAGAACAACTTCTATCGGAACATCTTCTACATTTATAGAAACCTTTTTATCTAACTTCACTTGATTATCATTATAGAAAAAAGTATATTCACTTCCTTTTTCTAACTCTTGTAATACCGATTGGATAGAAGTGTTACTCTTTTTTATTGAGAATTTGAGTACTTGTGCAAATGTGCTGATAGGTATTGCACAAACTAAACTAATAGCAACAGCAATTGCTATTTGCTTTTTTACTTTTTGTGGATTAAACCACTTTTGATTGCATTTTTTCATAAATACCATAATTATTAGATTGTAATTTAAATTTAACAAATAATAGGCGTTGCCCTTTAAGAATCCCGTGCTTGATTAACATGTTTCACTGTTTTTTCCATTTTTCTTATTTGAATCTTTTTAGGGTGTAAAATCGTGTTCTACTTAAGTTCTTCGAGAACTATTGCATTTTTATCCTTTATTTATTTTTATTATTGGGTCCTGTTTACATTTTGATTATTTCATGCTTTTTTATCATTTTGTATTTTCTATCTCATCTGTATTGCTGGTTTTAGCACCCGAACCAAAGATCTGAGGAAAAAAACAGCTGTGTTGCTGTTAGAGAAAGTTATATTTGATAGGATAAAGCCTCCAATTTTGTGTATTTGCTCGATAAAACAAACGACATAGCTCTTTAATGATATGTATTAAGTGAATTAACGATGATTTATGATAGTAGAAATGTAAACGGGAAAAATTAGTAAATAGCTTCTTAAAGCAGATTTTTGAACTCTAACTTTTTAAGATGTTAACTTCGTATAAATAAAGAATTAAGGTTTTGTCAACAGGATATTAACTTCGTACAGATAGAGAATTAATTTCCTATATTCAGGAAACGAATAAGATCCTGCAATAAAATGTATTTTTACTTAAAAAGGCAATTTTATATTGCATGATAATAGTATTTTTATTCAAGAAGAAATTATTATAGCATCTTTTTAAAGAAAGTCTGAGTTAGCTAAATATAAAGATCCTCTCCCTTATGTCAACCTAAAATGAATTTTACTATCTTTTTTATATTTCTATAATCATTATTATTTAAACACATCTTTTTATATTCAAATGCGCTCATTTGCTATAAATCCTCTATTTTTATTTTAAAATTTGTATTGTTTCTCCCTAAAAAATTGTATGTTTGCACATCACACCGATAGATTTATGACCGAGAAAGAGCTTATTGTATCATTAAAACTGGGGGACGAAGCTGCATTTACTGCTCTATACAGAATGTATTGGCCTAAAGTTCACAACTTTTCCCGTTTATACCTATCTTCTATGGCCGAAGTAGAAGAAGTGGTACAGGAGGTCTTCGTAAAATTGTGGGAGGCACGTATCTTCTTGAAAGAGAATGAAAGCTTCAAAGGATTTCTATTTATTATAACCCGCAATATAATTTTTAATCAATTTCGTAAAAGTTTCAATGAAAATGCGTATAAAACGACTATACTCAGTAGTGCAGAAGTTGAATATGATATTGAAGATGAAATGGATGCAGCCGATCTTCAGGCCTATATAAAGAAATTAATTTCTGAACTGACGCCTCGGCAACAAGAAGTATTTCACTTAAGCCGTGAAGAGCACCTTAGCTATAAAGAAATAGCTACTCGACTGTCTATCAGTGAGAAAACTGTAGAGCGACATATTAATGAAGCCTTAAAATTTTTACGTAAAAACATCTATTTATTTATCATATTTCTTTCTCTATAATAATAAGGTATAGAGAGCTTATTTCATGATTTCCCTTTTATTTTAAAGATTTTAAATTTTCTTTGGGGGATGTTATGGTGTTGCGTGTATTTATAAATAGATAGGTAATAAGAAGGTAATAAAGATGAAACAAGCGACAAAAGGAAATAAGAATATAATAAAGAAGCTGCTGACCGATGGCCTATCGCCGGAAGAGCGAGAAAAACTTAATAACTATAAATTTGTGAATCAGGCAATTTATAGTCAATGGGAACAGACTTCTGATATGTATACCGATGTCGATAAGGAAGAACGAATGCTAACAAACGTTATGCACCAAATAAAGAAAGGAAAAAGCGGACGTTTTAGGCAAAGCTTACATCGGTATAGCTGGGTAGCATCCATAGCATTATTGCTAATTTGCGGAACATTATCTTTAATGTTATTATCCAGAAAATCAGATCCAAAAGTTTGGTATGTTCTGAATTCAGGACGCCAATCCATGGATTCAGTGAGACTGGCAGATGGTACATTGGTGATGTTGAATGCTGGAAGTCGTTTGACATATCCTAAAGAGTTTTCCGGAGAAAAGCGGGAAGTAACTCTTTCAGGACAAGCTTTTTTTAATGTTCATCCGGATAAGGGACATCCTTTTGTTGTAAAAACCAAGAATATGGATGTTACAGCTTTAGGGACAGCATTTGAGGTTTTTAGTTTTGATGGTGACGAAAGTGTAGAAACAGTATTGCTCAATGGCAAAGTTAGGGTAGAACCTAAGGATAACAAAGAGCAAATTAAAGGAGAATACATTCTTCGTCCGAATGAAAAATTGACTTGCCAAGCAAACGGTGATGTGCGTATAGATCATGTAGATGCTAATTCATATTCTGCTTGGCGTATTGGAGGACGATTGAGTTTCAAGAACGAAACATTGGCCATGATTTTACCTCGTTTAGAGAAATGGTATGGTCAAAAGATCGATTGCTCACAGAAAGTGGCTGATCATTATCGCTTTACATTCACATTGCGAAATGAACCATTGGATCTGATTCTGAATATTATGTCGCATAGTGCGCCATTAAATTATAAATTAATAAGCAATGACTACTATGTTCTCGAAGAACTTAAGTAGAACACGATTTAAGAAATAAAAAAATAGTAATAAAAGCTAAGTTCATACGGAACTTGGATAATTCATCATTTTAAACCTAAATAAAAAGAAAGAAATGCACAAAGAAAAATGACAACTTAGTTAGCCGAGGTACGTTGGTACAAAAAGAATCATGTACCCTCTTTATCAATCAAAATTACAATCTAATAATTAATCGTATTTATGAAAAAATGCAATCTGCGGTGGTTTAACCCGCAAAAAGTCAAAAAACAACTGGCGTTTGTTTTGGCAATCTGTCTGGTTTGTATGGTGCCTGTCACTACCTATGCCCAAATTCTTAAAATATCCATGAAGAGGACTAATGTCTCTATTCAAAATGTGATACGGGAATTAGAGCAAAAAAGTGGGTATACCTTCTTTTACAATGACAATCAGGTAAAACTCAGTAAGAAAGTTTCTGTAGATGTTACGGATGCACCTATTGAGAAAGTATTGGATCAGATTTTTAATAACTCCGGTTATACTTATAAAATAGTAGATAATCAGATTGTTGTTTCGGCAGCAAAGATAGAAACTTCTAAAACATCCTCTCTCCAACAACAGAAAAGTGTACGTATCACGGGACAAGTGAAAGATATTACCGGAGAACCGATTATTGGTGCTTCTGTTGTAGAAAAAGGATCGGCAAGTAATGGTACAATTACTGATATGGAAGGAGGTTTCAAGTTAACAGTATCAGGTAATGAATTGCAAATAACCTATATTGGTTATATGCCACAAACCGTAAAAATTCATCCGGGAGTAACCAACTATAGTATCACAATGAAGGAAGATACCAAGACTCTGGACGAAGTGGTAGTGGTAGGTTATGGTACACAAAAGAAAGTAAACTTAACCGGTTCGGTAGCTTCGGTTAGTACTGATGAAATCAAAGACCGCGTACAGACGAACGTGTTGTCGGCTGTGCAAGGTACAGTACCTGGAGTAACCGTTATTTCACGTCCCGGACAAACACCAAGTATTAACTTCCGTGGACGTGGTAACTTAGGAACTTCGTCACCTCTCTACGTAATCGATGGTGCAATTGCGGATGCCACATTCTTTTCTAACCTTGATCCAAATAGTATCGAATCTATTTCTTTCCTGAAAGATGCTGCTTCATCGGCCATTTACGGTTCACGTGCGGCCTATGGTGTAGTATTGGTAACTACCAAACAGGGAAAAAATGATAAAATGAACGTTTCGTACAGTGGTTACGTAGGTTTGAGTAACCCTACTTACAAACCGGAGTACGTCAATTCTACCCAATATGCAGAGTTGTACAATGAGGCTCTCTACAATTCCAATCCAAAAGGTGGAAAATACCAAGGGTATACCGAGGAAGAAATTGGCTATTTCAGAGATGGTTCTAAACCAGACTTATATCCAAACACAGATTGGAATGATCTGATATTAGACAAAAATGTACTGACCACTCAGCATTCCTTGGATTTCAGTGGTGGAACAGATAAGATACGTTACTTTATCGGTTTGGGCTATGTGTATAAAGACAACATGATCCCCGGACAAGATAGCCAACGTTACAACTTGAATACCAATCTGAGTTCAGATATCACCAAGTGGCTGACTGTAAAGGCAGGAGTAAAATATATCCGCAATGATTCCGACCGTGATTGTGGCGCACCTTCATTGGCCAGTTTCTCAATGGTACCGGTTACATTCGTTGCAAAACAGTCAAATGGTGATTGGGGAACTGTGAACGGAGGTCAATCGGCAACAAGTAGCTTCATCACAAACAATCCACTCCGTGCATTGAGCAAATCGGATTGGAGTAAATCAAAAAGTGAAAATACCATGTACGATCTCGGTTTTGATATCAAACCGGTAAAAGGGCTTATTATTAGCGGACAAGGTGTATTCAAAGGATATGAATATAAGAGCAAAAGTTACACCGCCTTACAACCTAATGCCATAAATTACTTTTCCGGAGAAGAAATAGTTGGAACCGGAGTAACCAAAAATAAAATGAGTATGGACTGGCAGAGTACAAATACAATGCTTTATACGGCGACAGCCAGATATGACTGGTCGAATGATAAACATTCAGTAGGAGCATTGGTAGGTACATCTTACGAGCATTATAAATATGAAAGACTGGCAGGATCACGTGAAGAGTTTCCATCTGACGCATTAACAGATATGGAAGCCGGCTCTACGTCGGGAGCAGGCTATACCAATGGTGCAGGTTCATCAGAATATAAGATGTTGTCTTATTTTGCTCGTGTTAACTATACTTTGATGGATCGGTATTTATTGGAAGTAAACATGCGTGCAGATGCATCTTCACGTTTCCACAAAGATCACCGTTGGGGATATTTTCCTTCATTCTCGGCTGGATGGAGAATGAATGAAGAAGGCTTCATGAAAGACATCGAGTGGATCAATAATCTGAAAATCAGAGCTTCTTATGGTACTCTTGGTAATATAAACAATGTAGGAAATTATGATTATTTTCAGAATTACAGCAGTGGAAACCATTATAATTTCAGTGATTCGCCCGTAATCGGTATCGGTGAATCCAAACCTGCTAATGAAACGCTCGGTTGGGAAAAAGTTGCTTTAACTGATATTGGTTTGGATTTCGACATTTTCAATGGACTTCTGGGTGTAACAGCTGATTACTATATCAAAAACACAAGTGATATTTTGTTGGGATATAATGTACCTACAGAAACCGGTATCACAGCTGCACCTTCACAAAACATTGGTAAAGTGAAAAACACAGGTTTCGAATTAGCCTTGAATCACCGTAACAAGATTGGAGCTGTTAACTACAGCATCGGAGCTAACATTGCTACCAATAAAAATAAAATTACCAACTTAGGCGGTTCGGACAATATTATTCAGACCAGCAGTTATATCGTGAAGTATATCCTGAAAAAAGGGGAATCAATCGGTTCTTTCTATGGATTTAAAACAGACGGACTGTATACTCAAGCTGATATTGATGCCGGGCATTACTACACATTAAGTGGAGTAGTACCTAATGCAGGTGATGTTAAATTTGTTCCTCAACGTGACATCGAGTACAAACAGGAGATCACAGACGAAGATCGTACTATTCTTGGTAAAGATGTGCCCGACTTCACATATGGTGTAAACTTAAGTCTACAATATAAAGGTTTTGAATTCAGTATGTTTGGACAAGGAATCAGTGGAACTAAGGTAGCATTTGACGTATATGGTGTTCACCCATTCTACCATGGTCAGGATAACCCAAGAAAATACCATCTGAAGAGATGGACAGAAGAGAATCCAAATCCATATGCTGCTTATCCTCGTCTCTACTCGGCAAGTAGTGTACACACAACTTATAATCGTAATTTCAGTGATTATCATTTGTTTGACTCGGACTATTTCCGTTTCAAGACTTTGTCATTGGGATATACGGTACCATCTGCCACAGTGAAGAGCTGGGGATTGCAGTCATTGAAGGTATATGTAACAGGAGAAAACCTGTTCACAGTACGTGCTGATAAAAAGATGGAAGACTTTGATCCGGAAACAGCCGGTGGTGTGATTTATACGCTGGGAACCAAATCGGTAGCATTTGGTGTAAACATATCATTCTAAAATCATTCATTAAAAAATAGAATTCACAATGAAAAACAATATAAGAAAAATTGCATTGGGATTATGTCTCACAGGAGCGTTAACAGCCTGCGATTTAGATGTGGTTCCACCTGCTGACATTGCAGCAGAAAACTTTTGGCAAACGGAAAAAGATGCATGGTATGCTTTAAATACCTGCTATTCTACATTGGATGGTGTAGACATTTGGGATGAATTGTGTACAGATAATGCACATAGCCACAAACCTTGGGAAGGAAACTTCGAAATGGTACAACAAAACGGTATAAGTACAGCCAATGGATATGGAAGCTACTATTTTGGTACCGTTCGTGTAGTGAATAACTTTATTGCTAATGTAGATAAATGTGCAGTCAGTGATGAACTAAAAACACGCATGAAAGCAGAAGCACGTTTTTTCCGCGCTTTAAGTTATCTTGATTTGACCACGAAATTCGGAAAAGTTCCGGTAATTACGGACGTTTTAGCTTATGACGCACCGAATGTTAAACGTGACGAAGTGGAAACTGTCCGGAAGTTCATTCTTGACGAATTGGCAGAAATAGCGGAAATCCTTCCTGATAGTTATAACGGTAGCTACATGTATGAAACAGGACGTATCACTCGTGCCGGTGCTCTGGCCCTTCGTGCACGTGCCGCCTTGTATTTTGGAAATTACGCCGAAGCAGAGTCATCTGCCGGAAAAATCATTTCTGAAGGACATCATTCTCTATTCCGTGTGTCGTCACTCACCACAGCGCAACAAAAAGAAGCCAACGAAATGGATGCTTATATTGATTATGCAGCCAAAGGTATCGATAAAGATAAATTCGTGAAAGGTATGTTCAGTTATGAATCATTGTGGCACAAAGGTAACGCATCTCCCGCCAATCCGGAGTATATTGTAACACGTGAGTACATGGCTGATGCAAACAACTATGATTGGACAAGATATACATATTTCATACCCAAATCATTCTCTCAATACGACGGATACTGTTCTTATGAACCGATGCAGGACTTAATTGACGCATACTGGGATGTGGATGGTAAAACAATGCGTAATGACATCACTATGGAACAGCGTAAAGAACGTTATGCCGAAATATGGAAAGACTTTAAAGATATGAGCCAATCTCAATTCATTGAAAAAGTTCCGCAAACGGATATTATGAAATACGACTATATGAAAGAATTCCGCAATCGTGACAGTCGTTTATATGTATCTATGATGTTCCCTTTCAAAGGATGGCATGAAACTGTTAAAGGCACATTCTATTTCCGTTGGGATCCGGATCTGATAAATAAAGATGGTAATGAATCATGGACGGGATATTTTTATCGTAAAATGGTTACTCTCGATCCTTATGATACTTGGACTGCTGAAGAAGATTATCCGGTGATTCGCTATGCTGAAGTATTGCTGACATACGCAGAAGCACGTATCCAGAACTCCGGATGGGATACAGAAGTACAGAAAGCATTGAATGACCTGCGCGATCGTTGTGGTATGCCGGATGTACCGACTTCCATGCCTTCTAAAGAAGAAGCTCTGGCTTTTGTACGTAATGAACGGCGTATTGAATTAGCGGCAGAAGGCCATCGTTTTGATGATATACGCCGCTATGGAAACGACTATTGCAGCAAGGCTATGAATGGTCCTTCTTATGCTCCAAACGGATATGTTGTAATCAACAAAGTTTGGGATGAGCGTTTGATGCTTATGCCTATACCTCAAGGTGCAATTGACTTGAATCCATTGTTGAAAAACGATCAGAATCCGGGATATTAATTTAACACACATTATTTATTGAGGGTTAAAGCCCGTTCATGGTAATACATGAGCGGGCTTTTTTATGTCCCAATTTATGATATTCAGAACTGCAATTTCCTCATTTATAACCATTCAGGTGATAACCGGTTTTACATCTCTTCTGCCCAAGTTCGTTTAGAACTTATACCAAACATTAAATTTTAAACCTAAATTAATAAAGAAAAGGATGAGAGAGAAACCGTAAATGACGTTAACCTGGTGCAGCGATGCTTTAGAAGTGTCCTGTGCTCACTTTATCAATCAAAATTACAATCTAATAATTAATCGTATTTATGAGAAAATGCAACATGCGGTGGTTTAGTCCGCAAAGAATGAAAAAGCATCTGGCTTTTGCTTTGGCAGTTAGCCTGATAGCTATGGTACCTGTGAGTGCCTTCGCTCAAGTACTAAAGATTTCAATGACGAAGACAAACGTATCCATCGAGAGTGTACTGCGTGAACTTGAAAAACAAAGCGAGTATACTTTCTTCTACAATGACAATCAGGTAAAGCTGAACAAGAAAGTATCCATCAATGTGTCGGATGCTCCGATCGAAACTGTACTGAACGAAGTATTCAAGAATTCGGGATACACTTATAAGATCGTGGATAATCAGATCGTAGTATCTACTGTGACTGCAGCTGCTAAGGATGTGCAGGCTGTTCAACAGCAGAAGCAGAGAAAAATTACCGGAGTCGTGAAAGATGCAATGGGTGAAGCCATCATCGGAGCATCTGTAGTAGAAAAAGGTACTACCTCTAATGGTACTATCACTAATATTGAAGGTGAATTTACCTTGAATACTGCCGGTAAGGAACTTCAGATTACTTATATCGGTTACGTACCTCAGACCATCGTACTTAAGCCGGGAGTTAACAATTACAATGTCATAATGAAGGAAGATACAAAAACTTTGGATGAAGTTGTAGTTGTTGGTTATGGTACTCAGAAAAAGGTCAACCTGACAGGTGCAGTATCTTCTGTTGGTACTGAAGAGTTAAAAAGTCGTGTAAATACAGACGTATTAGCATCAGTACAGGGACAGGTTCCGGGTGTTACGGTTATTGCCCGTCCGGATGGTTCTACAAGTATTAACTTCCGTGGTCGCGGTAACTTGGGAACTTCATCACCTCTGTATGTAATTGACGGTGCAATTGCTGATGCAAATTTCTTTTCAAGCCTTGACCCGAACTCTATTGAAAGCATTTCGTTCCTGAAAGATGCAGCATCTTCTGCAATTTACGGTTCGCGTGCTGCTTATGGTGTTGTATTGGTAAAAACAAAAGGTGGTAAAGAAGGTGATTTGAAGGTGACTTATGACGGATATGTAGGTTTTAAATCGGCTCTTTACACTCCTGACGTATTGGGCTCTGAATGGTATGCTCGTTTGTCAAATGAGGCTGCATTGAATGATAATCCAAATGCCAAACTACCTTATACAGACGAAGAAATTGCCAAATTCCGCGATGGAACTGATCCTGATTTGTATCCGAATACAAACTGGTATGATCTTGTATTGAAAGATAATGCTACAATAACAAAGCATACTGTAAGTATCAGTGGAGGTAATAAGGTGAAATATTATACATCTTTAGGATATTTGTATAATGACAAGTTCACTCCTGGAGCTACTACTGATCGTTATAATATGACTACTAATATCTCGGCTGATGTTAAGGAGTGGTTGGCATTCCGTGCAAATATCAACTATAACCAAACCTATAACGATAATTCAAAAGGTGGAGTCAGTTATGTAGAAATGTTGACTGTTCCTTCTACTTATGTGGCTCGTCAAAGTAATGGTGAATATGGTAGTTATGAAGCCGGTAAACCAGCTTCACAAGTAAGTATGCAACGTAATCCATTACGGCGTATTGAGTCAGGCGACTGGTCGAATAGCAGAACGCAAAATACTTTAATGGATTTTGCTTTAGATTTGAAGCCTGTAAAAGGTTTGACTGTTACGGGTGAAATGTCTTACCGTATTTGGGATTACAAAGCTAAAACATATACTGCAAGTCGTTCGAAGATTAAAGATTTCCTTACCGGTCAGGAACTGAACGGTACACAGGTTGCTGTTGAGAACTCTAAGATGGAATATGATTGGCAAGAGTCTACCCGCTTGATATACAATGGGCTGGCTAATTATACTTGGAGTAAAGACATTCATAACATCAATGCATTACTGGGTGTGTCTTATGAACATTATCAGTTCCAGAAACAGAAATCTTCACGTAAGAATTTTCCGACTAACAATATGACGGATATGAACGGTGGTTCAAGTGCATCAAGTGATACGCATACAGAAGGTGGCAGCAATGAAAATAAATTGATGTCTTACTTCGGACGTGTGAATTATACATTGATGGACCGTTACTTGTTAGAGGTAAATATGCGTGCTGATGCTTCTTCACGTTTCCATAAAGACAATCGTTGGGGATACTTCCCTTCATTCTCAGCCGGATGGCGTGTAAGTGAGGAAGGATTTATGAAAGATATCGAATGGATTGATAATTTGAAGATCCGCGGGTCTTGGGGACAGTTAGGTAATATTAACAACGTAGGTGATTATGACTACTTCTCTTCTTATATCCAGGGTGATAACTATAACTTTAATGATGTAGTAGGAAACGGTATCATTGAAGCTAAACCCGCTAATAAGAATTTAGGATGGGAAACCGTTACTATCACAGATATCGGCCTTGATTTTGATGTACTGAATGGTAAACTGCGTTTTACAGCGGACTGGTATAATAAAGTGACGGATGATATCCTGTTGGGTTATAGAGTTCCAATGGAAGTCGGTATTAAAAAAGATTACTGGCCTTCACAGAATATCGGTAGTGTAAGTAACAAAGGTCTGGAAATAGGTATTACACATAATAATACAATTGGTGAGTTTACTTACTCTGTAGGAGCAAACTTCACTCGTAATTGGAACAAAGTAACTAATTTGGGTGGGGTAGATGATTTGTATGATGGTAGCTCTACATGGATTGAAGCAGTAGGACAACCTATCGGAACATTTTATGGTTTCCGTACAAACGGTCTGTTGACTCAAGAGGATATTGACAGTGGTAACTATATTACTGATGGTATTAAGCCTAATGCGGGTGATATTAAATATGTCGATTTGAATGATAATGGAAAGCTGGATGCCGGTGACAAAGACTTTATCGGTTGTGATGTTCCTAAATTCACATATGGTGTGAACTTGAATCTGCAATATAAAGGCTTTGAGTTGAGTATGTTTGGGCAGGGAGTTCAAGGTACTAAAGTGTATTTCTGGCAAGAACAGGCTTGGGCATTCTCTGACTATGCCAGCCCCCGTAAATGGCACTTACAGAGATGGACTACCGAGAATCCGAATCCGAATGCTGCTTATCCTAGAATTTATTCTCGTACCAGCTCACACTCTACTTTCAATAACCGCTTATCTGATTTCTGGTTATTTAATTCAGACTATTTCAGAATCAAGAATATTACTTTCGGTTATACATTCCCAAAAGCGATGTTAAGTAACATCAGTCTGGATGCATTGAAAGTATATGTAGCAGCTGAAAATCCGTTTACTATCCGTGGTGATCATCGCATGAAAGATTTTGATCCGGAATCTGCTACCGGTCGTGGTAGTATGGTTCGTGGAACGAGAACTATATCACTTGGTGTTAACGTTACATTCTAAAAAGAAAGATTATTATGAGACAATTTGGTAAAACAATAAAATATTTAACGCTTTGCACTCTGATCGGTGCAACGGTTACAAGTTGCGATCTGGATGTAAATCCACCTTCTAACATTGCAGCTGAAACCTATTGGAAGACTTCAAAAGATGCCTGGTACAATTTGAATGCTGTATATGCCAATACAATATCTGGAGTCGGGGTATATGGTGAAACTTATACTACTGATGGCTATTGCCAATACTCTTGGGAGTCTGCAGGAGCTATTTTCCAGCAGGATGGATTTAGTGCATTGAATGATGAAGGATGGAATTTTGAAGCGATCCGCAAATGTAATGTGTACTTGAATGAAGTAGATAATTGCGACATGGATGCGGCACTTAAAACACGTACCAAAGCTGAAGTGCGTACGATGCGGGCATTACAGTACTTAGCTATGACTATGACGTTCGGAAAAGTACCTATCATTACAGATGTACCTGCTTATGATACTCCGAATGTGCCGCGTGATGAAGTGAGTAAAGTTCGTGAATTCATTCTTAAAGAACTGACAGAAGCTGCAGCAGATCTTCCTGAGTCTTACAGCGGAGGTGGTGAGTTTAATGAAAAAGGACGTATCACTAAATACGCTGCTTTATCAATTAAAGCAAGAGCAGCTCTTTATTTCGGTCAGTATGATGTTGCTGAAGCTGCTGCTAAAGATGTGATGGATAATGGCGGATATTCTTTGTGGAGAATTTCCAGTCTAACAGATGCTCAGAAGAAGGAAGGTGAAGAGATGTCTATTTATGTAGATTTTGCAGATGAAGCTGCGAAAGAGAAGTTTGTGAAGGGCATGTTTAATTACGAATCTTTATGGTTCACTGAAAATGCTACAGTAGATAATCCTGAGTATATCTTGGCTCGCCAGTATGTTGATCCTGATCAGGAAGATTGGGTGCGTTATACAGCAATGCGTCCTAATCAGTTGGGAGGTTGGTCATCTGTAACTCCGACACAGAATCTGGTAGATGCTTATTGGAGTGCCGATGGTCATACTGTTCCTGCCGCTCCTTCTATTGAGGCACGTGCTGCGGCTTATGATAAGATAGTTGCCGATGTAAAAAAAGAAACAGCAGAAGAAGGTTCTACTCCTTTCCTGACATTTGTAGCTAAGAAGACTGCTGATGGAACATTGACAAAATATGACTATATGAAAGAGTATCGTAATCGCGATAGTCGTATGTATGCGTCTATTCTGTTTCCATTCAAAACATGGCATGAAACAAACTATGGTGCCGGATATGCTTATGAATGGATTAAGGGTGGTAACAATGAATCGAAGACCGGTTTTAACTATCGTAAGATGGTTGCATTAACTACAGACTCAAAAGATAATGCTAATGCTACGGGTGACTATCCGTGTATTCGTTATGCTGAGATTCTGTTGATTTATGCTGAAGCTCATACACAAACAACAGGTTATGATCAGAGTGTGCGTGATGCCTTGAATGATTTGCGTGATCGTTGCGGTATGCCGGATGTACCTGCTACATTAACTAAGGATGAAGCTCTTAACTTGATTCGTCGTGAACGTCGTGTAGAATTGGCGGGTGAAGGTTTCCGTGGAGACGATATGACTCGTTATGAAGATTCTTATTGGGAAAGTGAGATGAATAATGTGCCTATCTCTATGCCTGATGGTGAAACCGTGATAACTATGAAATGGAGTTCACGTATGCGTCTGAAACCGATCCCTCAGACTGCCATTACTCTTAATCCATTATTGGAAAATGATCAGAACCCGGGATATTAATTTAACACAGATATCTCTTAATTAAAGGTTGAAAAAAAGGGATCGGTTTTAAAACCGGTCCCTTTTCTTGTTTTTATATAGTTTTAATTATTTTCCCATGCTCCTCTTGTAAAATCCGGTATTTCTACAGGAATACTACCGTTTAATACCGATTGCTCGCTTAGTTCTGTGATGCATGACCATTCGGCGGCATCGTATACATCCATATCCAATGGGAGCCCGTTGCGCAGGCAATGAATCAAACGGCAATCCATGACATAATTCATTTCATTGGGCAGATTTCTCCGATGGGCTTCTGCACCGTAAGTAGCTGTAAAAGGGTGTTTGTAGCGTTCCATAATATCTTCAAGCGCTTTTCCTTCGAGAGGAGCACTTGCATCGGGTTCAAGGGCGATACAGGGAACGGGATACTTCTGGGCAAAGCCTTCCGTACCACAGATTGTATGGAGGCGGCTGTACGGGCGTGGCGTTTTATAAGGCCATTATTAGGAAACTTTTGTTGTG
>ENA-ORUL01001177-ORUL01001177.1-human-gut-metagenome-genome-assembly--contig:-NODE-1177-length-19066-cov-8.960497_pt1 | contig 19066 bp, 14 predicted proteins | sample MGYA00242084_ERZ509219 | MGnify/ENA primary metagenome ERZ509219 (study PRJEB26280, sample SAMEA2338792) | human gut metagenome | biome: human gut; feature: human-associated habitat; material: faeces...
GCACACTGCCGTGGCTTGCAGCGAATCTGTGGGGTTGCGGTGGTTGCCGCCAGCTATCGCAAGCGGTTGTAGAGATTTCGCGCGTCCCGCGCTTGACAACAGAATCAGTAATGATCTGCTATTCGGACTTTTGATGCGTATTGAATGCGAGTGTCCATAATTCAGGCAATCAAATGCGTACGCAAAAATGGCAAAAAATTGTCATGCGCTATAGCCTTTGGCACGTCCCTACGCCAGGGAATTCCTGACGCTGATTTCTGCTAAGTTAATATCATTAAGTTATATCCCCTACTAAGAATCTGATTCATCACACTATCGCTTAACTTTCAATGAACGACATTTTCAACCGCGTTGAGCTACTTGCCGGCCGCGAGGGACTTGAACGCCTCAGACAGGCGCGTGTAATCATATTCGGCCTCGGCGGCGTCGGAAGCTGGGCTGCCGAATCGCTGGCACGCACGGCAATCGGCCACATCACTCTCGTCGACGCCGACGACGTGGCCCCGACAAACATCAACCGCCAGCTGCCGGCGCTGCTCTCGACAGTCGGACAGCCGAAAGTCGACATCATCGCGCGCCGGATAGCCGACATCAACCCGCAATGCGAAGTCGTAACCCGGCGCGAGCGCTACACTGCCGAAACGGCTGAAAGCTTCGACATCCGAAGTTTCGACTATTGCATCGACGCCATCGACTCTGTAGCCGACAAAGCCGCACTTATTGTCGAAGCAACGTCGCAGACGCGCCCAAGGCTCTTTTCTTCAATGGGAGCGGCCCTGCGCTGCGATCCCACACGCGTAACGACAGCCGAATTCAGGCGAGTCGAGGGGGACGCTCTCGCCGCAGCCCTGCGCCGACGGTTCCGCAAGACAGACATCTGGCCGCGACACAAATTCCGCTGCGTCTACTCGACAGAACAACCCCGGCGCAACGCCTCGGTCGAAGCCGCCGCTGACGGCGCCATGACCTACGGCAAAGTGGCGGTCAACGGGGCGCTGTGCCACGTAACCGCCATCTTCGGCCTGACTCTCGCCGGGCTCGTAGTCAATGACATTATCGGCTGACGCGCCGTCAGCTCATCAGCAGGACTATAACGACACCCCAGAGAATCAGCAGTGTATTTCCGATAGCGTAGGTGACAGTGTAACCCATCGCAGGCAATGAGCTGCCTATGGCATCCTGGACGGCGCCGAGCGATGCTGTGGTCGTGCGGCTGCCAGCACAGCAGCCGAGATTGATCGCAGCCGGGAATTTGAATATACGGTGCCCGATTATCATGCCGAGCACAAGCGGAAGAGTTGTTGCGACAACGCCCATGAGGAACAGCACCGGCCCTACCTCTTTCAGCCCGGTGACGAACGACGGGCCCGACGATATGCCGACAACGGCGATAAACATATTCAGTCCGAGATTATCCATCAGCCACACCGAAGAGCGCGGCAACCGCCCGAAAGTCGGATGTTTCGATCTGAGCCATCCGAGAACCAGTCCGGCTATCAGCGCACCGCCACTGACACTGAGACTGATCGGTATCTCCCCGATATGGATGGCCAGCGAACCTATCAGGCCGCCGATAAATATGCCGAGTCCGACAAAGACGAGATCGGTCTTTGTTGTCCGCCGGTCGGCATATCCGAGCCGACGGGCCACCTCATCGACCTCACGGCCAAGCCCAACGACCGTCACCACGTCGCCGCGCCCGATCTTGACCTGAGCCAGCACCGGGACATTGACTCCGCTGCGCGATATGCTTTTTATCGAGACTCCATACATGAACTTCTGACGACGAAGCTCGTCGACAGTCATCGAGTCGAATTCTTTCGAAGCCACCGTGATTTCGAGTTCCTCGGCCATGAAATCGACAAGGTCGGAATCGAAAACCTCGGGACCGATCCAGCTCTCGTCGCCGACGATGAACTCGCGGCGTCCGCTAAGGACTATTTCGTCGCCGAGCGTTATCCTGAGGTCATTGCCGGGAACGACGTCTGTTACCGTGTCTCCCGAGCGAAGGCGTTCGACATAGATCGTCTTTCCTTTCTGCCTGAAATAATCTTCGGTCTCATCGATAGTCCGCGGAGTAGCAAAAAAGCTGTCGGTCACCTTATAGGCCCTGAACACAACCGGGCGCATTGCCTTTATATAGTTCGGATCGGTGTTGGCCGTCCCGTAGTTCATCTTCTTCTCGAGCTCGGCTGTCTCGGCTTTCACTTTCTTCAGGCCACCGAGAAGCCACGGCCCGAGATTGGCCAATATATATGCCGAACCGATAGTACCGAAGACGTATGTCACGGCGTAGCACACCGGAATGATCGAGATCCACTGCTGCTTTTCGGCTTCAGACACCCCGAGCGAATTAATCGTATCGGTTCCGACTCCGATAACAGCCGACATCGTCTGCGAGCCGGCCAGAAGTCCTACGGCCTCACCTATATTATAGCCCATACAGAGAGCCACACCCCAGACTGAAAGCAGACACAGGCCGCAGACAACCACGGCAAACAGAACCTGTTTTATTCCGTCGCCCTTGAGCGCTCTGAAAAACTGGGGGCCGACGCTGTAGCCTATCGAAAACAGGAACAGCAGGAAGAACACATCCTTGAGCGGCCCCGGCACGGGGATATCGAATTGCCCGACAAGAACGCCGACAAGAAGCACCGACGTAACCGTGCCGAGAGAGAATGATTTATACTTCAGCTGTCCGATAAAGAAGCCTATTCCAAGAGTCAGAAATACGGCAAGCGACGGATTGTCGCGCAGAATATGTCCGATCCACTCCATATTAAGTTATTGAGAAAAGTTTACGCATTAATAACATACCGCCTCAGCGTTTGGTTTCAGGCGCCCCGGAAATAATCGGCAGCTGACGGAAAAAATTATTTAGCATGTCTCACCAACTTTTACACCGTCACCGATGTTATGAAACTGACGGCATGATTAAGAGACAACCCTTCGGGGCACACACGCGAACTTACAACTGCCTGACATATTAAAACACACTTAAACAACAAATTTATGCTCGACAAAAAACTTGATCCCAGATTCCGCGAAGGTGACGCTAAGACCGATGTTTTCGGTTCAGATGCAATGCTTCAGGCAGCCCCCGTCGATCACATCCCCGCCGGCCCGACAACGCCGGAAATCGCCTACCAGATGGTGAAAGACGAAACTTTCGCCCAGACCCAGCCGCGACTCAACCTGGCCACATTCGTCACCACCTATATGGACGAATATGCCACCCGTCTGATGAACGAAGCCATCAATATCAACTATATCGACGAGACAGAATATCCGCGTATCGCCGTAATGAATGGCAAGTGCATCAACATCGTCGCCAACCTCTGGAACACGCCCGAGGCTGCCCAATGGAAAACCGGCGCGCTGGCTATCGGTTCGTCGGAAGCCTGTATGCTCGGCGGTATCGCCGCGTGGATCAGATGGCGCGAACGCCGTCAGAAAGAAGGAAAGCCCTTCGACAAGCCTAACTTCGTCATCTCGACAGGCTATCAGGTAGTCTGGGAAAAATTCGCCCAGCTCTGGCAGATCGAGATGCGCACAGTGCCCCTTACTCTCGAAAAGACCACTCTCGATCCTGAAGAGGCCCTGAAGATGTGCGACGAGAACACGATCTGTATCGTCCCGATCCAGGGTGTGACCTGGACAGGCCTTAACGATGATGTCGAGGCGCTCGACAAAGCTCTCGACGCCTATAACGCCAAGACAGGATATGACATTCCTATCCATGTCGACGCTGCAACCGGCGGTTTCATCCTGCCGTTCCTCTTCCCCGAGAAGAAATGGGACTTCCGCCTGAAATGGGTTCTCTCGATCAGCACCTCGGGCCACAAGTTCGGCCTCGTTTATCCCGGTCTGGGATGGGTTGTCTGGAAAGACAAAAAATATCTGCCCGACGTAATGTCGTTCAGCGTAAACTACCTCGGCGCCGAAATCAGTCAGGTAGGTCTGAACTTCTCGCGCCCCGCCGCACAGATTCTCGGCCAGTATTATCAGTTCATACGTCTCGGATTCGAAGGCTACAAGAATGTCCAGTTCAACTCGCTGTCAGTGGCCAAGTATCTCCACTCTCAGGTCGGCGCCATGCCGGAATTCCAGCCTTACTCCCCCGACGTTCCCAACCCGATTTTCACATGGCTCATGAAGCCCGAAGTGCAGAAGGCAGCCAAATGGACTCTGTTCGACCTTCAGGACAAGCTCGCCCAGAAGGGATGGATGGTTCCGGCCTACACACTGCCCGCCAATATCCAGAACATCGTTGTGATGCGCGTTCTCTGCAAACAGGGCTTCAGCCGCGACATGGCCGATCAGCTGCTCAACGACATCCGCTTCGCCGTCAACGAGCTCAACGCCCTCGAATATCCGACGACGACACGTATCGCCATGGAGAAGAACATTCCGCTGGTTGCCAAGACATTCAACCACACCGGAAAATAATCACTGACTGTTCTGACGAATAACACATCTGTCGGCCGGCGGCCACCTATAAAAACGGTCGGCATCCGGCCGACAGTATATTTAAAAACGTTATCAACTATCTTCTCCAGAATCAACCGACTATGGATATCACACTAACCCACAAACAGATCGAAGACGCCGCCCGTCAGGCCTACACGCTCTCGTCGAAACTTACCGGGGGCGCCAATGCCAATTATATTCCCTATCTGGCGAATATCGACCCGAATCTGTTCGGACTAAGCGTAATGCTGCCCGACGGAACAGGATTCAATTTCGGCGACACCGCCTACAGGTTCGGCATAGAATCGGTGTCGAAAGTCCCCACTGCCATTCTCGCGATGATCCAGCATACGCCCGCCGGAATCCTCAAGGACATCGGCGCCGACGCTACCGGACTGCCGTTCAACTCAATCTTCGCCATACTGCTCGAAAACGACCATCCCTCGACCCCGCTTGTCAACGCAGGCGCTATCTCGGCCTGTTCGATGATCGACCCGAAAGGCGACTCCGACGCCAAATGGAAGGCCATCACAGACAACATCACCGCGCTCTGCGGCTCGGCTCCCGAACTTATCGACGAGCTATATAAAAGCGAAAGCGCCACCAACTTCAACAACCGCGCCATCACGTGGCTGCTGAAGAACTACAACCGAATCTACGACGACCCCGACATGAGCCTCGACCTCTACACACGCCAGTGTTCGCTCGGCATAACGTCGGCCCAGCTCGCCGTCATGGCGGCCACGATAGCCTCGGGAGGTATCAACCCGGTAACGCACGCCAGAGTGTTCGACCCGGAGATCGCCCCCAAGATAACGACACTCATCGCCACCGTGGGATTCTATCAGAACACCGGCGACTGGCTATTCACCTCGGGCGTTCCGGCAAAGAGCGGCGTCGGCGGCGGAGTGCTCGGTGTCATTCCCGGAGTGCTCGGTGTAGCGGCTTTCGCGCCTCCGCTCGACCCTGCCGGCAACTCTGTCAAAGCCCAGGCTGCGGTAAAGGAATTCGCCCGTATTCTCGGACTCGGTGTCATGAACGGCAACCGCGTCACCATAGCCGACTGATAAAAAACAAAACATCAAAAACTTATTCCTATGGCTACAAAATCAACCTCATCGACTAAGGCGACAGTAAAGTCGGCCGCCAAGTTAGGTGTCGGCACTCTGATGATAATGAACATCGTGGCCGTTGTTTCGCTGCGCGGACTCCCTGCCGAAGCTGTCTACGGCATGAGCTCGGCGTTCTATTATCTGTTTGCCGCGCTTGTTTTCCTGATTCCGGTATCGCTTGTGGCGGCCGAGCTTGCCTCGCTGTTCCCCTATCAGCAGGGCGGAATGTTCCGCTGGATAGGAGAAGCTTTCGGCAGCAAACTCGGTTTTCTCGGCATCTGGCTGCAGTGGGTCGAAAGCACAATCTGGTTCCCGACGGTGCTGACATTCGGCGCCGTGTCGCTGGCGTTCATAGGCATGGACCATGTCGCCGACTCCCATCTGGCAGCCAACAAGTTCTACACTATCGCAGTCGTGCTGGCCATCTATTGGCTGGCGACCCTCATTTCTCTAAAAGGCCTCGGCTGGGTAGGTAAAATTTCGAAAATCGGAGGTATGGTAGGTACCATAATTCCGGCGGCACTGCTTGTTGTCTGCGGAGTCGTATATCTCGCCATGGGCGGCCATTCCCAGATGAATTTCCACGGCGACTTCTTCCCCGACCTCTCGAATTTCGACAACGTTGTTCTGGCAGCATCCATTTTCCTATTCTATGCGGGCATGGAGATGTCGGGCGTCCACGTGCGCGACATCAAGAATCCTACGGTCAACTATCCCAAAGCGGTGTTCGGCGGAGCGCTCGTCACCGTGCTCATCTTCGTTCTGGGCACCTACGCCCTCGGAATGATCATCCCCGCTAAAGACATCAATCTTGTCCAGAGCCTGCTCGTTGGTTTCGACAACTACTTCCAGGTCTTCCACATGAACTGGTTCACTCCTGTCATAGCGATAGCGCTCGCTTTCGGCGTGCTCGCCGGCGTGCTTACCTGGGTTGCCGGCCCGTCGAAAGGTATCTTCTCTGTCGGTCAGGCAGGTTATCTGCCCCCCTTCTTCCAGAAGACCAACAAATCGGGCGTCCAGAAAAACATTCTTCTTATCCAGGGTGGCGCTGTCACACTGCTGTCGCTGCTGTTCGTTGTCATGCCGTCGGTAGAAAGCTTCTATCAGATTCTGTCGCAGCTGACCGTAGTCCTCTACCTCATCGCCTACCTGCTGATGTTCGCGGCCGTCATCTATCTGCGCTATTCGATGAAAGATGCCAAGCGGCCGTTCCGCATCGGCTCGAAAGGCAATCTGCTGCTGTGGATCGTTGCCGGCGTTGGTTTTCTCGGCTCGATGCTCGCTTTCGTGCTGAGCTTCTTCCCGCCCGACCAGATCGCCATGGGCTCGAACACCGTCTGGTTCGCAGTTCTCTTCGGAGGCGTGGCCCTGTTCGTGATCCTTCCGTTTGTCATTCTGGCATTCCGCAAACCGTCGTGGGTCAACCCCAAGAGCGACTTCGTGCCGTTCCACTGGCAGAAAGACCCGCAGTCGCAGGCTCTTCTCAAAGAGGCCCAGCAGGCATACGAAGCCGCCGAGCAATCAAAAGAGGACGTGCAGGCGACAGCTGACACAAAGAATTGACTTCAGTCTCCGCTCTCAGGCGTCGCATTGCCTGAGAGCGGAGGCCTGTATATCGGATTTTTTCGCTAACTTTGCGGTGATATGCGCCGAATCATCGTATTCACGGGCACACGTGCCGACTGGGGCATACTCAGCAGCGTGGCCCGTTCTCTTAATAAACGCGCCGACGTCGACCTGACGGTGGCGGCCACCAATATGCACCTTTCAGAACGGTTCGGACATACCGTCGACGAAATTCGCGCCGACGGCTTCGAGCCGCTTACGTTCGCCATGGACGCCGACGCCGTCACACCGCGCCAGAGGGTGGAAGCCATGGCCGAATGCATGGCCGGAGCGGCCGGAATCCTCGACCGCATCAAGCCCGGCCTCGCCGTCATCCTCGGCGACAGGTTCGAGATGCTGGCCTGCGCCACAGCCTGCGCCATGACTGGAGTGCCGATAGCCCATATCGCCGGGGGCGAGATAAGCGAAGGCGCCATCGACGATTCGCTGCGCCACGCCATAACAAAGCTGTCGGCCCTCCACCTGACTGCTACGGAGCCATACCGCCACCGCGTCATAGCCATGGGGGAAGACCCGGCGCGCGTGTTCAACACCGGCGCTCTGGGCGTGGGCAATCTCCGCTCGCTGCCCGACGAGGCGCCTCTCGAAGAGCTCGAAGAGCTGACAGGATTTCCTGTCGGCCGCCGGACGATTCTCGTGACCTACCACGCCGCCACTCTCGACACCGGCGACATCGACAGCCGCATCTCGGCGCTGCTCGGCGCCATCGACGACATTCCAGACATCAGCGCCGTCGTCACCTATCCCAACAACGACGACCGTGGCCGCCGCATAATTGCGCGTCTCGAAGAGTGGGCGCCGGAGCGCCGCCGGCGGGTGGCACTCATACCGTCGCTGGGGCGCCGCCGCTACCACAGCATGCTGCGCCATGTCGGCGCCGTGGTCGGCAACTCGTCGAGCGGCCTGGTCGAAGTGCCGTCGGCAGGAATCCCCACCGTCGACATCGGCATACGCCAGCGCGGTCGCATAGCCGGAGAATCGGTTATCCACTGCGGCGACAGCCGCGCAGAGATAGCCGCGGCAATCCGCAAAGCGCTGTCGCCCGAAATGCAGCGGCTTGCGGCACAAGCCGAAAATCCCTACTATAAGCCCGACACCCTTGCCCGGATGACCGACCTGCTGGCCACCTATCCGCTCGAAGGGCTGCTGATGAAACGCTTCCACGACATCAATCCGCTATGACACCACTGATAATAATTCCGGCCCGCGGAGGCAGCAAAGGCATTCCCGGCAAGAACATAAAGCCGCTCGCCGGCCGCCCGCTGATAGCCTACACCATCGACGTTGCCAGGCAGATTGCCCGGGCTGACCACATTCTGCTATCGACCGACTCCGAAGAGATAGCCGCCACAGCGCGCGCCGAAGGGCTCGACGTGCCGTTCATGCGTCCGGCCGAGCTCGGAGGCGACCATGTAGGCTCGCGCGAGGTTATCCTCGACGCAATGGATCGTGCCGGCGACATGGGACTCGCCTACGACGTCGTAGTGCTGCTTCAGCCGACCTCTCCGTTCCGAACAGCAGCCGACGTCGAGGCCGTGCTCGACCGCTACGCCGCGCTGGCGCCCGATGTCGACATGGTTGTCAGTGTGACGGAATCGGCCACCAACCCTTATCTCAACTGTTATGAGCGCGACGCCGACGGATGGCTTCGCATCGCCAAGGGGGACGGACGTCTGCGCCGACGTCAGGACGCCCCGCCGACGTGGGAGTTCAACGGCGCCGTCTATGCCATACGCCCCGACGCAATACGCATGATGGAACTCGGCGACATGCCACGCCGAGCCGCCGTCGAAATGCCCCGCGAGCGATCGGTCGACCTCGACACTCCGCTCGACTGGGTTGTCGCCGAGGCCATTGCACAATATTTCAGAAACAATTAACCCCACGACGTTTGTTATAAAGTCATGAATCCCGACAGCCACCTGATTCTCCAGTCGACACCACTGTTCAACGCCCTCGAGAAACTCAGCTCAATCGACGACGGCGTAATGACGCTCCTTGCCGCCGACGCCGACGGCCGCCTGACAGGCACCCTCACCGACGGCGACATCCGACGTGCCCTGCTACGCGGAGTATCGCTCCAGACCCGGGTCGCCGACGTCATGAACAGCTCGTTCCGCCGGATAAGCGCCTCCGATCCCGACATCGGAGAGCTGCGCCGCGCCCGCCGCGACGGAATCAGGCTTCTGCCGGTTGTCGATGCCGACGGACGTCTCTCACGGCTTCTCGATATGCAGTCGACAGCGTCGCTTCTGCCGCTGTCGGCAATCCTCATGGCCGGAGGCCGCGGCGAACGCCTCAGACCACTGACCCTCGACTGCCCCAAGCCGCTGCTGAAGGTCGGCCCGCGCGCCATTATCGACTACAACATCGCCAAACTCGCCAAAAACGGCATAACCGACGTGACGGCCACTGTCAACTATCTGGCCGAACAACTCGAAGAGCACTTCGCCACACCGGTCGAAGGCATAAAGGTCAAAACCGTGCGCGAACCTATGCCTATGGGCACCATCGGCTCGGCGGCTCTGGTAGAACGACCCGACCCCGACGGCGCCACCATCGTCATGAACTCCGACCTCCTGACCTCGATAAACCTCGAAGAGATGTGGCTGCGCCACCGCGCCGAGAAGGCCGACATCACGGTTGCCGCCACCCCCTATGTTGTGTCGGTGCCGTTCGCCGTCCTGTCTACAAAAGGCTCGCGGATAACGGCTCTCGAAGAGAAGCCGTCGATGAGTTTCTGGACCAATGCCGGAATATATATCGTCAACAACCGTCTTCTCGACACCCTGCCGCGCGACAGGCGCACCGACGCCACCGACCTCATCGAGACCACAATAGCCTCGGGAGGCACTGTCACCTACTTTCCGCTCGACGGCACCTGGATCGACATCGGCTCACCCGCCGACTACCGCCATGCCTGCGACCTCATGTCTCTCCCGACAAACTCATAACCAATCCGACTCAAACTACTGTCATGGCAGATACCAACTTCATAGACTACGTAAAAATCCTCGCACGCAGCGGCAAGGGAGGCGCCGGATCGCGCCATTTCCACCGCGCCAAATATGTTCCGAAAGGGGGCCCCGACGGCGGCGACGGCGGTCGCGGAGGCCACGTCATATTGCGCGGCAACAGCCACCTCTGGACGCTTCTGCCCCTGCGCTATAACCGCCATATCTTCGCCGGTAACGGCCAGCCCGGAGGCGCCGGACGCTCGTTCGGCAAAGACGGCGACGACGTCATCGTCGACGTTCCCTGCGGAACCGTCGTCTACGACGCCGACAGCGGCGAATTTCTCACCGAAGTCACCGAAGACGGCCAGACTATTAACCTTCTTCGCGGCGGCCGCGGCGGTCTCGGGAACTGGCATTTCCGCACCTCGACAAACCAGGCTCCGCGCTACGCCCAGCCAGGCGAACCCGCCGTTGAGCGAAACATAATCCTCGAGCTCAAGCTGCTCGCCGACGTCGGCCTTGTCGGATTCCCCAACGCCGGAAAATCGACACTGCTGAGCGCCGTCTCGGCCGCGCGCCCCAAGATCGCCGACTATCCCTTCACCACAATGGAGCCACAGCTCGGAATCGTCGACTACCGCGGTCGCGGATCGTTCGTCATGGCCGACATTCCGGGCATAATCGAGGGCGCCAGCGAAGGACGCGGACTGGGTCTGCGTTTCCTGCGCCATATCGAGCGCAACGCAGTGCTGCTGTTCATGGTTCCGGCCGACGCCGATGACATCGCCGACCAATATGCCGTTCTGTCGCGCGAGCTCGAGCAGTTCAATCCCCAGCTCGTCGACAAGCCGCGTGTTCTCGCCGTCAGCAAGAGCGATATGCTCGACGACGAACTCATGGCCGAGATTGCCAAGACTCTACCGGAAGGAATCCCGACAGTTTTCATCTCTTCGGTCACAGGGTTCGGAATCGATAAACTGAAAGACCTGCTCTGGAAAGAGATCAACGACGAGCGCAACATGCTCGCCGCTCCGCTGCCTGCCCACCGCCCGCTCGACGTGCGCCACCGCGTTGCCGAAGAAGACAACTTCATCATCGAGAATCCCGCCCCCGAGCCCGACGACACCGACGACTTCGACATCCCCGACGACGAAGGCGACTGGGAATACGAATCGCGCCTCGACGACGAAGTCTGAAATTATAAGATTTATAAATTTTATAAGATTTATAACTGGGCTTGACTAATTTTTGCTGTTTCGCGAAAAATAGCTATATTTGGGCGATTTTATTAATAATGTGCACGAGTTTGTCGGCTTTACCGGCGAACTCCGGGTATCTATCTTTAACCTCTTTTTACCCTCTGTATCATGGAATTGCATGACCAGTCCCCCGCTCCTGAAAAGGAAGTGACCACCGCAGTCGAGGCCACTCAGGCCTCCGAAGCCCCCAAAACCGAAAGCGCCGAGCCCGCCGCCGAAGTCGCTGTAGAAGACCTCGAATCGGAGGCTATCGCCGAAGAAGCCGAAGAGCAGGCTCATCAGGCCGATGAAGAGACGGCCGTCGTTCTCACAAAAGATGCGATCATCGAGCGTCTGCGCAACCTCGCCGAAAACGATGCCGCCGACATCACTGCCGAGGAACTGGGCCGCATAAAACAGCAATTCTATCAGCTTAAGACCGAAGAACAGCGCGCCGCCCGCGAGACTTTCATAGCCGAAGGAGGCGATCCCGAAGCGTTCGAGCCTGTCCTCGATCCTCTCGAAGAAACTTTCAAACAGCTCTTCACCGTTGTCAAGGAAAAGAAAGCCGAACTGCGCGCCCGTCAGGACGCAGAGCGCGAGGCCAATCTGAAGGTCAAGCGTGAGATCATCGCCGAACTTTCGGCCATGAGCACCGACGCCGACAACGTGAACCGCCACTATGCCCGCGCCAAGGAGCTTCAGGCGCAGTTCCTAACCGTAGGCGAGGTTCCGCCTACCGAAGCTTCTAACGTGTGGAAGGAATATCAGGAAGCCCGCGAGCGCTTCTACGACCAGCTGAAGGTCAACAAAGAGCTCCGCGACTATGACTTCAAGAAAAATCTGGCCCAGAAACAGCTTCTCTGCGAGCAGGCCGAGCTTCTCAACGGCGAGACCGATGTCATCGTAGCGTTCCGCCGTCTTCAGGATCTCCACGACAAATGGCGCGAGATCGGCCCCGTCAGCAAGGAGCTGCGCGAAGAGCTCTGGACACGTTTCAAAGACGCAAGCGCCCTCGTCAACAAGCGCTATCAGGCATATTTCGAAGAGCGCAAAGCACGCGAACTCGCCAACGAACAGGCAAAGGAAGCCCTCTGCGAGCGCGTCGAGGCTCTCGACTTCGAACCTATCAAGACTTATGCCGACTGGGACAACATGACCAAGATCATCATGGAGGCTCAGGCCGACTGGAAAAAGATCGGCTTTGCATCGCGCAAGGCCAATAACGCCCTGTTCACCCGCTTCCGCGCCGTCTGCGACAGATTCTTCACCCTAAAGAGCGACTTCTTCAAACAGATGAAGGAAACCCAGGCCGACAATCTGGCCCGCAAGACCGCTCTGGCAGAACGCGCCGAAGCCCTCAAGGACAGCACCGACTGGCGCAAGACAACCGACGAACTCGTGGCTCTTCAGAAAGAATGGCGCACTATAGGCGCCGTGCCCAAAAAGCAGAGCGACGCCGTATGGCGCCGGTTCATGGACGCCTGCGACGCCTTCTTCGACGCCAAGAAAGCCGCCACTGGCTCGCAGCGCTCTGCCGAGCAGGCCAACCTTCAGGCCAAACAGGCCATTATCGACGAACTGCGCGTAATCATGGGCGACAACTACGACGGTGACACTTCGCGCAACACCCTGACCGACAAGCTCGCAGAGCTGCGCGGCCGCTGGCAGGAGATCGGCCACGTTCCGTTCAAGCTCAAAGATGTCATTTACGACGAATTCCGCCAGCTTCTGCGCGATGTCGAGAAAAAATATGACCTCCGGCAGACGCGCGCACGTCGCGCCGAATTCGAGGCCAACGTGGCCGGCATGGCAGGCAATCCCGGCAAGCTCAACCGCGAGCGCGACCGCCTCGTGCGCGCCCTCGAGGCCAAGCGCGCCGACCTCGCCACCTACTCCAACAACCTCGGCTTCCTGAGCTTCAAGAGCAAGGGCGGCGAATCGATGCTGCGCGAAATGGAGCGCCGCATGGAGCGTCTGCGCGACGAAATCAAGTCTCTCGAAGAGAAAATCGAGCTCGTCGACAAAACCGAGACCTCTACCGACAAGGCATAACACGAGTGTCGGAGAAGCGCGACAACGATATGTCGATACCGCCTCTGAGCCAACGTGGACGATATGGCGGCCTTGTGGCGAACTTGCTGACCCTCAGCGATTTTGTCGTCATCGCCATTGTCTATGGAATAATTCTTTGGGCCAACCCCGAGATGCTCCACCGCCATCCGCGTCTGGTCGGGCTGCTCGTTACTCTGGCCTACGCCCCTTCGGCATGGTATCTGCGCGAAATCCGCAGCAGCCGTGCCATACAGATGGATCACATCCTCTTCAACGCCTTCCGCGCTGTCGGGATGCATGCCCTGTTCTTCTCGACAATGCTTTTTTTCCTCGACATAGACTACGTCCCCGGACGAGTCTATGCCGAGTTCTACGGCGGCATAATAGTAGCACTCCCGCTATGGTGGGTAGTGTCGCGCCTCGTGCTGAAAGCCTACCGCCGCTGGGGGCGTAACTTCTCGCGGGTCGCCATCGTAGGCACCGGGCCAACAGCCTGCCGCCTCTACGAGGCAATGACCAGCGACGCCGGATTCGGCTACCGCGTTTTCGGATTCGTAGGCGACAATCCCGGGCCCGACTTCCCCTATAAAAAGCTTTACAGCGGCCCGCTGTCAGGCCTTGAGAACTTTGTCAGGCGCAACGACATCGATCAGATCTACTACACTCTTTCGGGCGAAGACGACAGCGCCATCGGAGAATCTATCCGTGTGGCCGACCACAATATGGCCCAGTTCTTCCTTGTTCCGCAGCTGAGCCGCTACGTGACACGCTCGTTCGCCATCCGCCCGATCGGAGAGGTGCCGGTATTATCGACCCGCAACAATCCGCTGACATCGGTCGTCAACCGCTCTATAAAACGAGTCTGCGACATAGCGATAAGTTCGGTTGTGCTGATCGCCTCGCCGGTTGTGCTGATTCCGGTTACGATAGCCATCAAGCTGTCGTCGCCCGGCCCGATATTCTTCAAACAGCGCCGCACGGGATATATGGGCAAGGAATTCACCTGCTGGAAATTCCGCACCATGCGCGTCAACGACAGCGCCGACAGCGCCCAGGCCACGAAAGACGATCCGCGCAAAACCCGCGTCGGAAACTTCCTGCGCCGGTCGAGCATCGACGAACTGCCGCAGTTCTGGAATGTGCTGCGCGGCGACATGAGTGTGGTCGGCCCGCGCCCCCACATGCTTGTCCAGACCCGCGAATATTCGAAGCTGATCGACAAATATATGGTCCGTCACCTCATCAAGCCGGGAATAACGGGCTGGGCTCAGGTAAACGGCTACCGGGGCCAGACCGAACAGCTCTGGCAGATGGAGCGGCGCGTGAAATACGACGTGTGGTATATCGAGAACTGGTCGTTCCTGCTCGACGTGAAAATAATTTTCCGCACCGTCATCAATGCCCTGCATGGAGAAGAAAACGCTTTTTAGCGATCTCAGCGACGCCGACATCAGAGTCCGCGCCGAGGCCCTTCTTCGCCGTTTCTACGGTTACGACAGTTTCAGGCCGCGCCAGCTCGAAATCATCACAGCCGCCCTGCGCGGCCGCGACACTCTCGTGCTGATGCCGACCGGAGGCGGAAAGTCGATGTGCTATCAGATGCCCGCGCTGATCGCCGACCGAGCCACTGTCGTCGTATCGCCGCTGATAGCTCTGATGAACGATCAGGTGGCAGCCCTGCGCGCCAACGGAATACCGGCCGCCGCCGTCCACTCGAACAACTCCGACGACTTCAACCGCGAAGTGATGGAAGGGGTGGCCCGCGGGCGAATAAAGCTTCTTTATATTTCGCCTGAACGTCTCAACACCGATATAGCCCGCTGGTCACGGTCGCTGCCGATAGCGCTCTTCGCCATCGACGAAGCCCACTGCGTCAGTCAGTGGGGCCACGATTTCAGGCCCGATTATGTCAGACTGCGCGCCATACGCGAGCATTATCCCGACGTGCCCGTAATGGCACTGACGGCGACAGCCGACGAGCTGACGCGCGACGACATTGTCCGTCAGCTCGGCCTGCGCGATCCGCTGCGCTGCATAACCTCGTTCGACCGCCCCAACATATTCCTGTCGGCCGAGCTCAACCCCGGAAGCGCGGCGCGCCAGCGCCGCATAGCGGCCCTGCTGCGCGAATATCCCGACGACTCCGGAATAATCTACTGCCTATCGCGCGACTCCACGGAGAAGACCGCTCAGGCACTGCGGAAGCTCGGCTACCGCGTCGAACCTTACCACGCCGGAATGACGCCCGACGACCGCAACCGCGTCCAGAAACTGTTCACAGCCGGAGAGCTTCAGGCCGTGGCCGCTACGGTGGCCTTCGGAATGGGCATCGACAAGAGCAATATACGGTGGGTTGTCCACAACAACCTTCCGTCGAACATCGAGAGCTATTATCAGGAGGTAGGCCGCGCCGGACGCGACGGGCTGCCGGCCAGGGCACTGATGTTCTACTCGTGGGCCGACGTCGTCATGCTGCGCAAGCGCGCCCAGGAAAGCGGACGTGTCGAAGTTAATCTCGCCAAGCTCGATCAGATGTTCGATTATGCCCGCTCGGGAGTGTGCCGCCGCCGGATACTTCTCAACTACTTCAATGAGCCATCGGACTGCGACTGCGGCAACTGCGACGTCTGCATAACGCCCCCGGTCAGGTTCAACGCGACCACCATAGCGCTCAAAGCCATCTCCGCCGCCATCCGCACCGGCGAGCAGGCCACCCTGCGGCAGCTCGCCGACATTCTGCGCGGAACGCCGGCGCCCGATATAGTCCGCGCAGGATTCGACCGCATCAAGACCTTCGGCAGCGGCCGCGACATGACAACGCCGATGTGGATGTTCTATATGACCCAGATGATTCAGATGGGAATTCTGTCGATAGCATGGAACGAGAACAACCGCGTCACAGTCACCGGCCAGGGACGCCGGCTGCTGCGCAGCGACGAGCGCGTAATGATGGTTGTCTACCGCGAGCCCGAACCGTCGAAGAAAACGCCGCGAAGCGCGAAAACGACGGCCGACAAGGCTCCGACAATGTTCAACCGGCTCAAGAGAATCCGCATGACACTGGCCACCATAGGCAAAGTGCCTCCGTATATAGTTTTCAGCGACAAGACGCTCCACGACATCGAACGCCGGCGTCCGCTGACACGCAGCGAATTTGCCGCTGTCGAAGGTGTCAGCGAATACAAGGCCAACCGCTACTGGCGTCCGTTCGTCAACGTGTTCCGCGCCGCCGAAGGGCTCGACGATCTCTGACACAACTATTCGCCCCTCTATTCCGTTAAACAGAAAAAGCCACACAAGAAATTATGAAATCATCCACACCACCCCCCCTCGGCAAATTCATCCCCTCGCTTCTGATAGCCCTCTCGATCGTTATCCTCGGACTGTGCCTGAAGAGCGGAATCGACAACTTCACCTTCCGCGACCGCGAAGTAACGGTGCGCGGCCTTGCCGAGCGCCAGGTCATGGCCAACGAAGTAACATGGCCGATAACCTTCAATATCGCCGGCGACGACCTGACGACAATCTACGACAACGTCAGCCGCACCGACAGCATCATCGTCAGATTCCTGACCTCCAGCGGCATAACGCGCGACGAAATCTCGGTTGCGCCGCCGTCGACCTACAACGCCGCCGCCAACCAATACGGCTCAAGCACTTTCAAATACAAATACTCTCTGGAATCGACCGTCACCGTCACCACAAAGAAGGTCGACAAAGTCAGAGAACTGCTCGGACGTCAGGCCGAGCTGCTTAAAGAGGGCGTGGCCTTCTCAAACTCATATATCAACTACCGCTACACCGACCTCAACGCCATCAAGCCGGCCATGATCGAAGAAGCGACCAAAAACGCGCGCCTCGCCGCCGACAAGTTCGCCGCCGACTCCCACAGCAAGGTCGGTAAGATCAAGACGGCCAGCCAGGGCCAGTTCACTATCGACGACAGCGACTCGTCGACCCCGTGGCTGAAGAACGTCAGAGTGGTGTCAACTATCGTCTACTATATCGAAGACTAAATGATTGAACGCATTGTAATAGTCGATTCTGTCGATCCTGTATGTTTCTACGGCGTCAACAACAGCAACATGACGCTGATCCGCAACCTCTTCCCGAAGCTGCGCATCGCAGCCCGCGGCTCGGTGATAAAAGCCATCGGCGAAGAGGGGGAGACAGCCGACTTCGAACGCAAGATCAAGGAGCTCGAAGCCTATGCCGTCAAATATAACAAGCTGACCGAGGATGTCATCCTCGACATTGTCAAAGGCGACGCGCCGAAAGCTCTCAAAAGCGACGGAGTGATCATCTACGGCATCAACGGCAAGCCGATAGCAGGCCGGACGCCCAACCAGCAGCTTCTTGTCGACACATTCTCTAAAAACGACCTCACTTTCGCCCTCGGGCCGGCCGGAACGGGCAAGACCTACGTGGCGATAGCCCTGGCCGTCAGAGCGCTGAAAAACAAAGAGGTCAGGAAGATAATCCTGTCGCGCCCCGCAGTGGAGGCCGGCGAGAAACTCGGATTCCTCCCCGGCGACATGAAAGACAAGATCGACCCCTACCTCCAGCCGCTCTACGACGCTCTCGAAGACATGATTCCCGCCGTTAAGCTGAAAGAATATCTCGAGACTAACGTTATTCAGATCGCACCGCTCGCCTTCATGCGCGGCCGCACACTCAACGACGCTGTCATCGTGCTCGACGAGGCCCAGAACACTACCACCCACCAGATAAAGATGTTCCTGACGCGTCTCGGCATGAACGCCAAAATGATTGTGACCGGCGACGCCACCCAGATCGACCTGCCGCGCTCGGTCAACTCCGGTCTTATTCAGGCGCTGAAGATTCTGAAAGGAGTCCATGGAATCGGGCTCGTAGAGTTCGGCAAGAAAGACATCGTGCGCCACGCCCTCGTGCAGCGCATCGTCGAGGCTTACGAGCGGTTCGACAGCGAACAGCGCGCGCAGCCCAAACCCGAAGAAACTGCCGGCGATGGCAAGTGATTTCACCCTGAGCATCCTCGGATGCGGCTCGGCAGTGCCAACGCCGCTCCACAATCCGTCATGCCAGATACTGAGCCGCCGCGGCTCGCTCTTCATGATCGACTGCGGCGAGGGCGCCCAGGCAATGATGCGGCGCATGAAGATACCGTTCAGCCGCCTGCGACATATATTCATATCGCATCTCCACGGCGACCACCTTCTCGGTCTTCCCGGACTGCTCTCGACGCTGGCCCTCAACGACGTGCAGGGCACGGTGACAGTCCATATCTTCGAGCGCGGCGCCAATATGCTCCGTAACGTGCTCAACGTCATCAGCCACGACATCCCCTTCAACCTCGAGTGGAACATACTCGACCCCGACGGCGGCCAGCTGCTCGTCGACGCCGCCGGGCTTACTGTCAGCTCTTTTCCGCTCTATCACCGCGTTCCCTGCGTAGGGTTCCGATTTACCGAACAGCCCAAACCGCGCCATCTGCGCGGCGACATGGCCAACTTCCTCGGCATACCGCCCTACCGGCGCGAAGCCATCCGCCTCGGCGCCGACTTCGTCAGGCCCGACGGCACCGTCGTTCCCAACGAAGAGCTGACCACGCCGCCCGACCCGAGCC
>ENA-ORUL01001182-ORUL01001182.1-human-gut-metagenome-genome-assembly--contig:-NODE-1182-length-19055-cov-3.373421_pt1 | contig 19055 bp, 6 predicted proteins | sample MGYA00242084_ERZ509219 | MGnify/ENA primary metagenome ERZ509219 (study PRJEB26280, sample SAMEA2338792) | human gut metagenome | biome: human gut; feature: human-associated habitat; material: faeces...
TAGAAAGCTCATTAGTTCCTCGTTTGGACGAGGGTTCGAATCCCTCCAGCTCCACTCAATTTCAAATAAAGCGCCTATAATCAATATATTATAAACGCTTTTTATTTTTAGGGATCAAAATAGGGGATGAATTTATTTTTCTGAAAGATCAAAGATCATATATTTCTAATATTTCAGCAAACCCACCACTCAAAGATTCTTTTACTATTTCGAGAGCATTAATTGCTTCCTTTTTAGACCCAAAAGTAGTAGGCGTATGTGTTTCCATGTTGTAATATTTGAAGCAATATTCTCTTTCTTCTTTTCCGGTTAAGTACATGACGTTGTTTGCACCTGTTTTCTTTATGATAAATTTTGTTTTCATAATTAATAAATTTAAAATGATTTTCTATCAAATATAGAAATTACTTTCTAATCTAAAAAGTGAAAAATAACTAATTCAAACCGTTGATTATAAACAATATATATAAACAAAACATAAGGGAAACGTCCGTCTGATCGTACTAAACATCAAATATGAAGTTCATTTAAATAAACCGTCTTCGAATTTTAAAAAATCCCCATCCGATAAAAAGACCTATTGCAGAATAACCTATTCCTTGTATGATTCTCTGCCAAAAATTAAGGCGATTTTCTATTTTAGTCTCTATAACGGGATAAGGTTGCCGAATTGTGTCATTTTTAAAAATACTATCCCGAATAATACGATCTCGATATAGGGTTCTATACTTATAAAGATAAATAGTGTCATTACGTATAGTGGTAAATATACTGTCATGTAAATAAATAGAATCTCTCAATAATTTATCTTTGTATTCTACTCGGGTATTTTCTACAGGGATATATACGGTTTTGGTTTTGCAACCTAATAATAATGCTGCAAACACTATAAATATAAAATATTTCATAGCTTAAACTTTAAATAAATACACTTTACCTTTATCAGCATTGTATACGTCCAAGTGCAGCCAAGAAACGCCATCCTCCAAACGAATCGGACAGGGCAGCAGAATTTGATTCTTTATGATCAATCTTCTCGCTTCCTCTGCCGTCATCCCTTCTATCGTCGCATCTATGGCCTTCCCGAAATTATGCGCAGACAAATAGAGTTTCCCGTTTTTTGTCTTATCCCTTACCAGTTGACAAATATTGCACCGAAGTCCTCTTTGGGTATAACCTCCTCCTGAAGCCCAATTATTAACAATCATCGGTTTGTTCAATATTTTCTCCCGGATTATATCGAGCGTCTCTATCAATTCCGAATCAATAAACATCCATGCCCGTTCTCCATATTTTTTATAAACTTCAGGACAAACAAGTTCTTGTATCTTAAAATATTTACTCTTTCTCATTTTATTATAGTTTTAATCATTTATTATTTTAGCTTCTTGGCAATCTTTTTCTTGCATTTGTGATATTTGCTGTAATTGATTTACGACATTGAGTATCGGTGTCTGATTATCTTGTTTATTAGATCCTGACCGAGCACTCTCTATATGATCAAGTAATTGTGTTAGTACCGGAATACTGCGTATCGTAGGTATTAATTCCATTATTCTTTCTATTGTTTTTTCTTGCATTTCCTCATAGGCTAACAATCTATCAAATCTTTTTAAAGCATTCTTTCTTGCAACTTCCTTTAATGCTCGTTCTGTTTCTTTTTCAACGATGGCCTTCTCTTTTTTGGCTTTCGAAATCCAACGAGAAATTGTAGATGCATTTTTACCAAAGTACTTTGCAATCTCATGCATATTGCGCCCTTGATTGTAAAACATATCGCAAGCCAGCGAAATATCTTCCTCTGAGTATTTTTTCTTCGGTATATTTTCTTTCTTTTTTCTCATGTTAATTTACTTTTGTTGCATCATTTGCTGCAATAATTGTTCGTCTGGTTGCACTTGTGCATTAATTCCTTGTTCTGATTGCATCTGTTGCTGCATTTCAGCCATTTCTTGCTTTTTCTTTTCAATAGATTGCAACAATCTATCAGCAAACGGGAATGCACCATTTTCAAGTAAATCTTCAATGCTTATTTGTCCTGCTCCAAAAAGCTGCATCAAAAATTCATTAGTCTGTTGGCGGAATGTAGGAGTACTCTGGCTCTCTGTAATGGTAAGGTCGAACTGAACGTTCCTAACCTTATCCGGATCAATATGCTTTGCTTCCTCAGAATAATCATTACCGGCAATGTTGATATATCTTTTGTCTCTGTAATATTGTTGTGTAACCTGCATTAATTTTGTATCCCTATCTTCTCGAAACGTATTATAAGATGCCAACAAATCGACAAGATTAAGAGCTGAATTTTGGGCTTCTTGAGCATAAAGAGAAGCAGCAGTGCCACTGCTCGCTTTTTTCCCTTGCATAGCTCCATGAACACCGGATATTTCTTCTAATAAGCGCATCTGTAAATTTAAAAGTTCATAAGCCCCAACATTTGTAGCATTAGTCGATATTTGTTGCGGTACAGGAACTCCCGGTTTGGGTTTAAACATAATTACGCCATTATACCTTGACCATTCATCGGCAATATCTTCTATCGTCATTCCGTCCGGTATTTGATCTTCCGGGAACAGTAATATTCCTTTGGCACTTGCTCCCATGATAAAATCTATCATAGTAATTAATCGATTGATGTATCGTTGCTGATCTATGACATCACCAACAAACGAATGTACTTCTCCGTCAATAAAAGGATATATACTTATTACATAAGGATGTGATTTGTGCCAATAGGGTGTTTCCATTTCCATTAAGACGTCCCCAAAAGGAGATAACCAACGTGCATACCAATACCTGTCGATAAACCATTCTGTTGTTATTAGCGGTATATCATTTAAGGGAATGCCTTGTGACGTGCCTTGTTCTATGCGACTTTGATTTATGGCTTTAATTTCCGAAAGATCTTCTATATCTATTTTATAATACTCTCCTTTCAATGGATCATGGCATTTGTAACGTTCTTTAGTTTCTTTTCTCCAAATCTCAATGACCCTACAAAGATTCGGGTCAGAGGGACAAAGAAAAGAAATATCATCAATCTGTTTTGATGTCAGAGTTTCATAAGATAGACGAATATAGTCAGGTAAAGCGGTCCTATAAATTTCCCTTAACTCTATCGCCCGATTACGATCATTACCGGCAAATTTGGAAATAAGATCACTGACAGACATATCATGTATTTCTCCTATCAGGTTGCAATCCCAATATCGGTAATCAGTCATCATATTATCAAAAAACAGTCGCCTGTTATCGACATCGAAAACAAAAGAATCTTCTTTATTTAATGCAGAGTTCCAACCATATTTTACCTTATGACAAACCAGACCGGATATTATGTATTTTTCGAATGTCCTACGGTCCATGTCCCACAGTCTATTAAGAGAATATAGATATTTCATTATGATAGACATCATTTCGCCAAGCTTCTGTTCGTCTCGATCAGATGCCACACAAACCGGTTCGGTTTGGTTAGAGGCAAATTGACCAACAACAGATTTTACCAATTGCCTGATCATATTATTCTTCAAAGGAACTTTTCCTTGTGATTTTATGTATTCTTCTTCGGTAATTGTCTTTCCTGTGGATGGGTCTTTCATTTTATCTCCCCATTGGTTACCATAAGTATAATTACGATTTCTGACCGTCTCTTTCCGAAACTTATCAAGCCCATCCCAAGCTCTCTGGGCTTCTAACACAATTAATGCAGTTTCGCTGTTTCGGATAGAATTGAATATTTCAGATCTATCATCTATTTTATATGGATTTAATCTCGACTTTGGAATTATCTTTTTCATTGGTTAAATTTTTTATTATAATATTCTTCAGATATATTATTTATTTGTTCTATTATATTGTCATATTCATTTTTCAACTCTTCATTATCAGGATCTTTCTTTAATAAAGATTGCACTTCTTGAATCATTGGCTGTATCATTAAAATCGGTTCATACAACTCAGCTTCTCTCAATACTTCATTTAATTTTTCTTCATCTCCTTTTGCCGAATATCCATCTCTTAGATACTTATATTCTTTAGCCTGATCAAGTAGCTTGTGATAAGTATTTTTCTCATCTCTATTGAGATAATATTTTATATCACCTCTCCAAAAACGGCCTAAAACAGGTATATCTTTTGAACTTTCGGCTTTCCCTCTTGATGTTGTTACGAATTTCTCGCAAAATTTACCAAGTCCGTAAGCATAGCTTTCAACCAAATGCTCAAGCATTGCCGGATTAAGATTTATTTCCCCTTTTTTAACCTCGTCTCCTCCACTCCAATTATTTAAGAATTGTGCAATGTTTACATAGGTAGGCCCTGTTCCGTTGTAAATACGCTGGTATGCTGGATTAAATTCGTTTATGTTGTCATTATAGATAGGTGACCCGAAGAAATTTCTGTTGTCATATATCTCTGCAAATGGCCTTATTTGTTGTGGAAGTACTGTTGACACAGCAAAATCTTTATCATTTGCTATATCAAATATCGGATCGACAACAAAATCCGGTAACCATTCGCTTGCTCCGGCATTGGCCACATCTATAACTAATGCCGTCGGATCAAATCCGGGATCACCTCCTCTAAGTACCATTTCCGCCATACACACTCCTAATGTACGAGAGGGTGTGAATGCAGGAGGTACAGGTATGGCTACAAGTTCGTCATTTACCAAGAAACAATAATTGGAATATCGCGTATAAGGAGTTATGGAAAAATATTTTTCCACGTATTTATCCCGATCATCATCACCTAATAGTAACCATGGTAATACAGTTTCTGCAAATCCTATAGCCGTATTTACTGATTTTACAATAGCCCATTTAATAGGATGCGTTTTTATCATTTGTATCTGCATCCGGTTAGACTGTCTGCCGGCATTCCAAAATAATTGATAAAATCCAAAACCTTTTGCCCATGATCCTCTTTTATCGAAATTGACGGTTACTTCTTTCGCATCCCATATAGATCGAGAAATCGACCTTTTTGCATGTTTACGAGACGTTATATAAGTAGCTATACGGGCTCTAAGTTCTATCTGTTTAGTTAACATGTCAATATTTTCAGAAGCCCAATCTACTACTTTAGAACCCACCAAAATAGCATTATTCCCTTCTTTATTTGCTTTTTTTATTTCTTTATATAGCTCTTTTCTTTTCTGCTCATATCCCGGGAGCATGTTATATGCCGTTTCACCTCCGTATTTGAAAAACTCATCAACATATTTGTCTATTTCCGTATCTCCCTTTTTGCCGTTTAGTCTTCTTCTTATGGCTGCTCCAAGCTCCGGATTGAAATAATAACTTTCGAATGTTCGGGTGTATTTCAGCCCTTCTTTAATCATTAGATTAGCACTTGCTTCCTGATAGTCTCTGACAATATTGGAAATAACAAATTCAGGACTATAAGTAGTCATAAGTTTTGCCATTCTCCTGTTGATTCTTCCTCCCCATTTCATAATAGAGTCTAAAAACCAGCCATAAGATTTGGCGACATTCAGGTTATTTATTGATTGCGCTATTCGGGGGTCTGTAAAATAAACAGTCACATAATCTCCATTTTCAAGGAATGTAACAGCATGTTCTAACGATTGACGCTTATTTATTTCTATATCCAAATCCAACCCTTTTCGTTTACGTATGGCTGTCTTGGCTTTCAACTCTTCATCTGTCGGTACAAATATGAGCTTATCATTTACTATTTTTACATAGGGAACATACTCTATTATATTACCTTTCTCATTTCTTATAGGCGTAAAGTATTCGGTCTGTATATGATATAGATCAGGCATAGGATATTTACGTAACATATTAAGCAATGTATTACGCCATCTGTTTTGTTCTTGAGACATTATGCTTCCGTAAACATCTTGCAATAATTGAGGCAGAGGATCTCTTGCTACATTTTCATGGCCCTCAACAGCCTTTAATGCAGATATATTCTTAACTTTTTTATTATTGTATTCGTTTATATCATCTGCTTCTACATCAGAAGTTCCCTTTAATGGCAAATAGTATTCATAACGAGGTTTAAGCGAGTTATATTGATCTTTAGTTATTATACCTCTTGACAATAAAGCTTCAGGACGGTTGAATGTATTCAATACTAATTCATATTGCTCTTGTTTTATCTCTCCGGCATCCAAGCGTTTTTTTGCCAGTTCTTTCATGGTAACGCCATAAGTAAGCTCTTCGAACATATCACGGCTTATCATCCCGGTTTGATAGTCATTATACAATTTATATTGAGATATTTTGCGTATATTATTCCAAAATTCATTTACCAAATCATTACCTAATATATTTTCAGATCTTTCTACAAAATCTTCCATAGATATAAGGTTGTTTTCTTTAGCAAAGTCCTTGACTTCATCATAGGTCATTGTTTCGAAATTTGCCGGGAACTTAAATTCCGGATATTCATGTGCAAGAATCTCTTTGTATGTTCCGGTTTGTCCGGCATAATCTTTTTTCTCCGCTAATTGTATTGCAGCAAATAAAGCTTGTCGGTCATCTTTGATCTTAGGATCATTTTGAGCTTTTTTAATTTCTCTATCAGTAATAACCTTTTGTCTGTCGATAATTGTACGAACAGAAGGATAGTACTTCATCATAAAATCATCATTGTTAAACTTTTTGCGGATTTTTGCCAAAGTATTTATAAGAGGTTGTTCATATTCTACCTGAAAGCGGTTACTTCGGTCTTGTGCTCTTGAAAAAGAAGCATTTTCTGCATAATAAGCATTAAGAGAATCATCAATCGATCCGTATGTATCGATTATTGTTTTTTGTAGATTATGCAGATCATTCATATTATCGAACAATCCTTTATATACATTCTCCATTTTACGTTTATCGAAATATCTGAGTTTTTTTCTTCCATATCCAACGGCTTGTATAGCATTACGGTTAAGAGTGTTATAGCTGATGTTTCGATAAATGTCTTTATCTATAACTCTTTGTAGATATTGAGCTCCGGATATTTTTTCAGCGGCTTCTATTGCAGAATCTCCAGATACGTCAACTTTTACAGGAGACTTTAACCGATATAAAGTTTCTTCTGTTTCCTGTTGTATTCGTTTTTCTACGGCCTCATTTTTATTAGGAATAGTTGGATTCTCAAATTCTTTCACTATATTTGCAATATCGAAAAGTCCTTGACTGTCTTGTGCCCCCGCAATTGGAGCGGGAATGCGTAGATAATCAAGGGCTTTTTCTTTATTAAAGTATAAACCTTTCCCTTCATTTATCCATTTCTGGATATTTCCTCCGTCTTTTCCATAGGCGGATGTTATTATATTGAAATCAATATCCGAACCTTTTCCTATTGAAATAGTTGCTAAAATATTTTCCCCGTTTGTTTTTAATTCTGTTAATATCGCATGACTATTAGGAACTGAACCTTCAAATACGGCAATCGGGTTTGCAACGGCTTCAGGCAGGTTTCTCAGTTCCTCCAATTTGAAACCATGTTTCTTCATCTTCTTGATGACCTTATTCCCGTACAGCTTCATCGGCTTGTCTTCTATTCCGGCAGATAGCAATATTTCCGAAGGATTTCCCAAATCAAGGACCATATTGTCGCTGTTTTGTTCTGTCAGTTCAGATAACCGCTCATTAAAGATTCTGTTTATTTCTATCAAATTGCTTTCTCCATTCGGTGAATAACTTTCATTTAAAGGTCTATTTTCTGACAAATTTCTACTATTTTGTAGCCTTTCTCTTGATTTTGATAAAATATACACAATATCATTATCGGATAATTTTAAATCAATTCCTAAAATTTCACGGAAAAAATCACGGATAATGGCTATTATTTTCTTTATACCGGATGTCTCAGGATTATATTCTGCCAATTCGGATAAATATTCTTCTGCCGCAAGACGTTCGGAGTTGAATCTTTCCATATATTCTGCTCTGACATTTGCATCCATTGATTCAAAGACTTTATCTAAGAATTCATCTGTCCTATTTCCGAATAGTCCCCTTATACCTTTATGCCCGACTATTTCATGTAACATTGTCGCTTGTATATCACCTATTGAAGCATTTGCATCAAGAACAATCGCTACTTTATCATTTCCCGGCATATAATAACCGCTTATTTCTCCATTTGCTTTTTCTCGTATGTTTGCAGGCAGATCCGCTTGTATCTCGTAAATCTCGACTTCGGTATTCAATATATCGGACAGTCTTTTTATTTCATTTATTTTTTCTTCTTTAGGTATCTGAAGTTTGGCTTCTGTATCATACCGCCATTTCCCTTCTTCTCCTATATTTTGGGGTGCAGCTTCCTCTCGGATACGATACATTGTATCATCACTTCTGTACAAGACATCATCGTCCTTTGTTTCGTCCTTTACCTTTACACCCAGTTTAGACAGTTCTTTTACCACGTCTTCTATATTTTCAGCCGGAATGTCAGCACGCAGCTTTCCTCTGTATGGATAAAAGTTACTGCCATTAATTGAACGGAGTAACACTTTATTTTCAAAGTAAACTGCACCGTCTTTTTTTGTCTTAGGTACGGTCAGGTAAAACACTTTTGCCCAGCTGCTTCCTGTTATCTCTACTTTACCATCATGACTGATAATAGGCATATAGTCTTTTATTTGTTTCAAACGGCTGATGATGGGAGCACCGCTCGTTTTTAGCATAGACTTATTCCATTTATCTGGCATCAATATGCCGTCATGCACATTTCCGTCAATATCAGTGTAGCTGATAAGCTGTCCCGGATAATTTCCATGTTCATCTTGCGTATCTGCAATGGCCTGAAGGATATTACCAGTCATGATAAAACCTATTTTTCGTGTGCCTGTAGGTATTTGGTTGTCCCAGTTTTCAAGCGTCGTTGACTGTGCTGCATCCCAATTATCACTGGTTATCTTATAAATACTGCGTAGAGCTTCGGGCTGCGATAACTTAATCTCCATACGTCTGCGACTGTCAAGTGTGGCGAACACGGCAAGTGTAGTCGATGCAGTTATCTTACTATCTTTTGTCTTGTAACCACAGAATATAGCCGGTGTAGAAAAATCGAACACCATACTTTCAAGATTGTCTGGCATAAGATATGACCTGCCAACTTCAAACATGTACAGACGTTGCTTCAACATATTGCTGTTCGTATTAAGGCGCACCATATTATCGTTATGCTTTGATTCCACTTTTTCGTTGGTTTCTTTCGTATATTCGGCAATTGCGGACCGTTTTTCTTCTGCTGTACGTTTCTGCTGACGATTAATCTTCTCAGTCTGTTTGGCAATGTCTTCTTTTGCTCTTTCTTTCGAACGTTCATAGCGTACTTCCTCAGCGGCAATTCGGGTCTTATCTTCTTCCTCAATGGTTGCGATAATTTGGCGCAGATAATCTTCTGGTCTTTGTCCTTTGCATACCTGTTTTATAGTCTTGCTTATTTCATCTGCTTTCATGGGTTTGCGCAACACGTCCATTTCTACCTGTTCAACGTATGAGTTCTTGGCAAAAGGATTGGCGCCGGTAGGGTCTATACCTTCCGACGATACACGCTTTTCTAACGTCTTGGCATGCAATGGCATTACAGTTATCTTCAAGTCATTGTTTCCCGTATCGTTCAGATACTTTATAAGTTCATTATATCGTCTTACAACGTCATCATAAAATTCTTCCTGCTCTTTGGTATTCAATAACGCCACATAACCGGTTATCTTACGTGCATCATCCTCTTGCGTATTATATTCGTCAAGCTCACTTGTTTGCACACGTCCTCCGCCTTGTCCTGACTTCAACGGATTACCCATCTTTTCGTATATTTCAGGATTATCTCGTAGATACTCCACAACTACCTGACTTCCGTATTTGTTCAGCAAGTCAGGAGCTTCTACATCATTGCTTTCACTGTCCTGCGATGTGGTTGTGTTAGCATTCAGTGATTTCAGCTTGGTAGAAAGCATCATTAGGAATCGGTTTTCTGCCGGAACTGGAAGACCGAGGTTAATGTAATATCCTCTGTGTACTTGACCTGTACGGTCTATACGGCCTATCATCTGCATATAATCATTGATGTCACTCAATGGCTGTGCGATAATCATTGTTCGTTGACGCTGGTCGCTGAATTTTTCAGATGCATGAAGGCTTATACCTGTTGATGCTGATTTGTTCAGGATAAGTACGTCAAGTTCACCATTATTGAACTCACGTTGCATCCTTTTTTTGTCCTTGTCTGTCCTACGTCTTACTACAACACGTCCATCATCGTCACGTTCAACGTACATATTACGTCCGGTCAGTTCACCAACCTTATATCCCATTTCGTGTAGTCTTTCAATGATAGCGTCAAGCGGACTGATGAAAATGTCGCTGGTGCTCTCACGAATGAAATCCTGCAATTCATAATAGGCTTTCTCTCCGGCTTCGCCTAACTGCTTTGGAGAATATCGTGCGTGTTGCTCTTTTCCGTTCTGATCCGTGATAGTATATTGCATCACTGTATCAAGTCCTTTCAAAAGGCTTGCACTGAAAGTAGGTTCCTCAATGATTTCTCCTGCCGAATAGTCCTTAATGCTGCTTTCCATCGTGCTTTCCAATGCGATAACAGGGTGTCTGCCTGCTTTTATTTCTGCATCCACTTCATTGGCTATTGCATCTACTTTAAGTGCAAGCATTAGTTGTTTGGTATAGTTATAGGTCTTGCTGGCAAACGGAACATTTTCTACGCCCATCTTATCAGTCCCTTTCTTTATTCCTGCGGTTTCCGCCATCACAGCAATCTCTTTGTCCATAGCGTCAACCATCGGTTTGACATAATCCTCTTGGAACTTGATTATGGCGTTGAATGCGGCAATAGTACGGTCATAATTATCACGGGCACGTTTAACGGTTTCAGGGCCGTCTATGGTTTTCCAGTCAGTCACTACATCACTCATGTCACGTTCTCTGCGCACCATTTGCCCTGCATTGGTAAGTTCTCGGCTCATAATCTCCTGCAAGGTTATACCGCCTTTCTCTATGATGCTTATCAGTTTGTCTGGATCTACATTGGCTTGGCTCATGGCTGTACGTATGGCATACAATGGCATGGTGTTAGGACGTTTAGCAAAAGTGGCACTTGCAAATGTCACAGCCTTGGCCGTACGGAGAATACTTTGAAGATATGCACCGGTATTACTTGAACCTGCCGCTGTATGGCTCTCATCAAGGAACAGATAATTGTTTTCTGCAATAGCACGTAAGAATGTGGCTTTTGGTGTAGGTTTCCCTTCCTTTAAAGATTTGCTTTTCTTTACTCTGGTACCGTTTTTCTTGGCTGCCTCTTCCATTTCTTTTTGACTTACAGCATCTCCGGTATTTACCTGTGAATACGTAAGTATGGCAAAATCGTATTCATCAGGCAATTCTCCTGTACTGAATACTTTTGCCATTTCTTTTGATGATAAAGGCTTGTGTACTGTATTACCGTTACTGTCAACCATCGCTCCATCTGAATTGAAGATAAACGGTACAAGGTCACCGCTGCCTATATCTACCAAATCTCTGTATATATCAGAAAACAAGTCTGCCTTTTGCGTGATGAATACTGGTTTCTCTCCACGTTTTACAGCCCAACGGATAAGTGCTGCCATTTGTCGGCCCTTGCCAACGCCTGTTTGGTCGCCGATAATAAGTGCTTGACCTTTCTTCATTTGGTAGATGGCCATAGCAACACTATCCATTTGTTCTGCGGCTAATGCTTGATGAGCCTCTTCAATAGTGTCATAACCAAGTTCTTTCCTTACAAATTCATCTATACTTCCATTTTCTTCTTCGATTTGTGACAATACACGGTCCATTGCTTCAACCATTGCGGCTGGAGCAACGCTATTAAGACTGAATGCACTGTTGTGTGGGCGATATGACAGTTTTTCTTCTGTAAGGTCGCGTTTCTTTTGTTCTTGGTTTAATTCTACTCTGTTTGTGGAAACTCCCACTGTTCCCACTCGCTGAATGTCAGGTTCTGGTATTCCTCGGCTTCCTCCTTTGGTATTTCTATCAGCTCCTCTCCGGGCTTCACCATTTCCAGTATTCTCTCTATGTTCTCTTGATAAAACCTGCTGGCTTCCTCCTGAATTGTTTTCGGTTGAATGTTCTGTTCCTTGCTGTCTGCGTCCAGCCTCATCATTCGTGCGAGATTGCTTACTATGTCCTGTTCCGTCAGTGTTCCCGGATGATTGGTTATCGACAGATAATAGCTGCCCTTGCTGGCTACGTAATATTTCTGTACCATTTGTCTTTTCTTTTGAATTTAATACTTCATCTATTATATAATAAAGTTCGTTAAAGCTTTCAGCCTTGCGTATTGCCTTGCTTTCAACAGGTGGGTAAACTGCTGTCTGGGCACGTTCCTCGTCACTCCTGCGTCCGTCTATCAATATCATTCTGGTAGGATAAGTCGTGCCTTGTTTGGCATACAGCTTGCCGTCCATATCTACAACTCCTTTCACGTTGTAATGGTCATACAAGTATGTGAAAAATGGCTTCATGCTTTTCAGTCCGCCATTGTTGCCGTATTCCATGTTACCGCCAATAATGATGGCAGCCTTACCATCGTCTTTCATGCTCGACAGTGCGTTCAGAGTAATCTGTGGGTCAAGTCCCGGTATCATCTTACCGTCATACTCTGATGCTTCTCGCTTTCCGAACGGTGGATTTGCTATCACAACATCATATTGCTGTCCGCCTTCGAATGGTTCTGTTGCATCCTGTTGTGTCACTCTGCCAAAACCTTGCTCACGCAGATTGTCTAAACGTGTTTCGTCCAGTTCGTTCACGTGTACTTGATGGGCTGGTACTGAGAAAACTAACATTCCGTTTCCTGCTGTTGGTTCCAGAACTTTACCGTCCTGCTTTCCACTCATGGCAAATCTTGCCGCATTCCACGACATAGGCAATGGGGTTGAATACTGCTGCATCTTGATACGGTTACTGCTTCGTGCAGCAATGGTGGGCTGCATGTCGTAAAGTTTGCAGATTAGGTCAAACGTCTCTCTGCTGTCTCGGCCATGCTGTTCTGCTACCTCACGTGCAGCTCTTACAAGTCCGTCCTCAACAAGTTCTTGAAGCAATATGTCTGTCCTTCCATCCTTGTCTACATCCATACCCAAATCAGAAGCACGCTTACGCAGGTCAAGAATGCTTCGGTATGGCTTCTCCCCTGTATCAAGGGCAGACAGCATATCTGTTCTTACTGCTTCCGAAAATCTTCGCTGGGCATCTGCATTATTGCTGTCAAACAAATCAGCTATCTTCTGTGAAGATACAGATTTTTTGGGTGTTTTAGAAGACTTTTCGATTGTTTCTTTTTGAATTACAGGTTTTATGTCTCCCCAATCAGCGATCTCATAGATTATGGGGGCGAGACCGGTATCAAGTACAGGACGATGTTCGGCCTCATTCTCAAAATCATGAATAACCGCTTCTTCTGGTTTTCCACTTCGCTTCGATGGGGTATAAAAGACCTTGTCTCCGACTTTATAGCCGTTGAACGATTTTGGCTCATTACTTTTTGTCTTTTCGCCGATAATAGATTCTTGTGATTCCGCTTTTGGTAAAAAGTCTCGTGCCTCATATTTAAGCAATCGAAGCATATATTCGTAATCAGCATCTGTACGAATCCATTGATTATTACCGTATCTTTCATAGCCAGATGCATCCGGATTTTCAACACGGTACATAATATGCTCGATATACAAATTATCGCCTCGTCGTGAATGGATATAGTCCTCTCCACGCTCTGCGCTGGTTGGTTCGAGCGATATATACACTTTAAGTTCTCTTCCATTCAACAATGGCAGCGTAATAGTCACATCTCCTCCTGCCGGAGCAATATTTGCCCTTGCAAAGTTCTTTATTCTTTTACCCTTTTTATCTACAAGTAATTCAGGCGTAATACCCAAATCTTTCACAAGTCGTTTTGCAAGAGAATTAGCATCCTTAACGGCCTTTTTCTCCGCATTACGCATGTATCCGTATGCCTCATTGAAATCTTTGTCATCAAACTCGGCCTCGTAATATCCGAGTAGGGCAAGTTGCTCATTGACTTTCTCTATTTGAGTGTCAATATTGTTGGCTATTTCGTTGATTTGTCGCTCATCTGTTGCAGCTTCGATGTCGCTTTCTGCTTGACTTGCAATAGCATCTGCTTGGCTTGCAATAATTTCTGTATTTGCTGTTGTTTGTTCATTTTCTTTTCTCCTTTCGGTATTACGTTTTGATATGATTTCTTTTTTTGCTTCTACTGCCTGACGAGCGATTTTTTGCTCTGAAACAGCATTTTTTACGGTAGCAAATGGATCGGTATGATCTTTGTCGAAGTTAGTGATGTCGAATGTGCGAACGTCATCATACGGTGTCATGTCGTTTGCCATACCACTATCAACAACTTCCGGAAGATCTCTTGCTCCATTGTAGAATGATTTGAGATAGGGACGTACAACATCACCGAGGTCGGCAATCATGGCCTTGGCATACTCGGCAAACTTTCGTGCGCCTTTCTCAATATGATACACGGCCATTTCAGTACCGATTGCGAGTATTTCTGGGTCGATACCAACATTCAGTTGCCCCAACTTGGCACGCATCCGTTTTTTTAGTTCCTCATACCTTTCATCTGTAACGAGACGGTTGCCGCTGGGGTTATTGCTTGTATTTGTTTCTTCCTGTTTCGATTGTGGCGTTTCCTGTTCCTGCTTTTCGATAGTCGGGTCTGTGAACTTTCGTGTTTCTGAAAGAGTTACAGGTGCCGAATCTTCGAGCAGTTCTCCGCTTTGATCAAGAACTGCCTCTGCGAATTTTTTTGCATCGGTTTCGTTATCGAAAATAAATCCACCTTTACCGAAAGACGAGTAATATCCACCAAAGTTTTTTACACGCTTTTTCAGTTCTATGAAGCGTTCACGAGGCATTTGCTCGGTAAACTTAACCGCATAAATATATTTACTGTTCTTTTTGTGATAGCGTATCTCTATGGTATAACCATAATTATTATTTTGATAATGGTATTTGTTTTCTTGTATATCATCGGTTAAAATCTGTCCGCTACTGTTTTCAGTTCCTCTTGCTCTTGCGTCCTGATGTGTGTCGTTGATAATATCAGTAACACCGTTAAGTGCTTCACGTTCAATTCTTGCAGCTTCTCCCTGTTCATCCTTAATCCTTTCCTGCTCGGCTCTCATGTCCTTTGCCTGTTCCTCTGACTGTCGGCTGCGCTCTGATTCAGCATTTATTCTACGTTTATTGGCTGTACCAGCAATTTCCTGCCAGATAGAAAGCTGTTTTTTTGCTGCATCAATCAGTGATTTGCGCTCTTTCTCGGCTGCAATCTTTTCGGCCACGGTAATACCTCCTTTTGATTTTGACTTTTCCAGCTTCTTCAGTTCAGATTCTTTGTCGGCTACCATTCCATCGGCAACAGCTTGCGCCATTGCTTCATCCCCATCAGTTTGCTCGATGATAGCATCCCATGCGAGGTCAGGTGTTTCTGCTTGCTCATAGATTGGATTACCATTTTCATCTGTTGGGATACGCGATAATGCCGTTTCGGTATTATTTCCCAATTGACTTGTAGTGCGTATTATTTGTTCTGATTTAACCGGGACTTGTACTTGTTTCCCTTCGGTGTTGATAATGGGATTTCCCGCATTATCCAATAATCCCACTATGGCATCTCCGTTGCTTTCGGAAACGAATGTTACCGGATTCTGGAATCCTGTTACATTTATAACATCACCGGCTTGCAGGGGTCTTGCATCTTCTGCTACTGTATTATTCTCAGTTTCTATGGTAGGATTATCCGGACGAATAATCTGATCTTTTGAAAAAGGAATCGATACAGGTGTTTCTATTCCGTTTATTATTTCCGTAATTTCTTTCCCTGATTCGTCAATTTGAATACCTTCAAATCCTCCATAATCGGCTCTTGTTACTTTTACTGAAACAGGACCGTTATCCGTATTGATATATAAAGCCTCGTCTAACACGGGATCAGGACCATAAACGTCTGTATCTTCTTGGGATAAGATCGTGTTTTCTATATTTTGTGTAGCTTCGTTGATTTGATCGTCAAATGAGCGGTATCCTGTTACTTTAAATTTATCAGGAGAAACCATTTGCTTTGTACCGTCTTGTAGCTCTATTGTGATTGTATCATCCGATTTGGAATCATTAATATCCCCGTTTTCATCAAATACTATGTTTCCAGAGGTCACACGTGCCATCTGACCGTCATAATCAATATAAACGGTTGCATTCATATCCGGGTTTATATCATTCCGAATTTGTTCTGATAAAGCAGATACTTCATTTGCTACACGGGCTTCTATTCCTCCTATATAGGCATCATAATTATTTACTGCTGCTGCATAATCCATTACAAGCCTATATTCATTAGCAATGTTACGTCTCTCTTCCTCATTTTTTGCTTCACGAGCTCTGTCATAATACTGTCGAATTATCATTGCTTGTTGTTCCGGTGATCCTCCAACACGGGATTTAATATATTCGACCAAGTCAGGAGAATAGGCCTCTGATAATTTTTGGCTGGCTCTATTATAATCTCTGACTACCTTTTTTTTAGTGGCTTGAGCCATAACTCCGGATGCACTTCCCATTCCTATAGATAAAGGTGCGACAGAAGCCAATGTCATCCATGCATTCTCCCAGGTATAAATATCTTCTAATTTTTGATCCCCGACAGTCAAAGCATTTGCGGTCTGTCCGACAAACTCTTCAAGAGCTTCACCCGGAATAGAATGGACTCCTGTTGTTTTTGCAATATCTTCTCTTACCCGATTAAATGATCTTAGCAAAGGTTTTTCGGAAATTATATTTATAAATTCTCTTGATTTCGGAGATACTTTACTTAAAGCCTTTACGGGTACTCCCAATGTTTTCATGATTGCACCGCCCGACATCTCGGCTAAATTCTCTATAGCTCCGGCCGTGAATCCTTCTCCAATAGACTTTCCCCAACTCTTTTCACCTGTTTGTCCTTTATACTGAACTTTACCGGTTTGAGGATTTATATCGGCATCAACTTGTCCCATTCTTCTCTCCAATATGTCATTATACATACTTGGCTGAATTATAGGCATAAGTGCACCTGTAGCTCCGGCTTCCAATGCAGCTACTCCGTTTTTTGTAAGAGCATTAGCTGTTTTCAATGCAGTTTTTGTTCCTACTTTAGGTAATGTTGATATAGCTCTTGCCGCAGCTTTTTTTATAGCAGCTTCGCCGAAACGCTTTGTTACATATCCGGTAAGTTTTTTCATTACGGGTTTTGCAATAGCTGAAGCTGGAGCATGTGTAATAACGAATTGAAGCATATATGGGATTGACGTACCTGTCGCACTTCCTACATTATAAAGCGTCGACAATCCCGATTCATAAATCATATCTGACAAAGATTTTACAGAAGCTGCCTCTAATAATGTGTTTTCAGAAGGAGTAAGAGATTGAATACCTTCTTTTTCAACTTTATCTAAAATAGGCATTATTCTTAATGTATTTTCTATTGAAGATAATCCAAGACTTACCGCTTCTTCACTGATTAGAGAATCACCTACACCTTTCCAAAATCCACTCTTATTTTTACTCGCATTTGCCGTTTTCTTAGCGTCTGAAATTAATGATGCAGCCGTTTTCAAATTCAAATAGTCTTCTTGTGATGTCATCTCTGTGTCTTCACTTCGGCTCATCATAGAATATGATAGAGGAGATGAACTCCTTCTTGAAATATCTTGAGACATTGCCCTTCTTATTCCCGGGTCTTTCTGAAGTTTATTTATTTCATCTTGTATTCTGTCTGTTTCGTTGTCTATACTTTGACGATATAATTTCTCAGCTTCTTTTCGTTTTTCGTATTCTTGACCGGCTTTCTTAACTTTACCCCATGAATCAAGGTATGGTATTTCTACTTTTTGTTTTCCAGATATAGTCTCATCTATATATTGTGAAAATGGAGTTTCCAAAGGATTTGCCATTTTGGATAAAAAATCATTTGAAGGTTCGGCAACCTGTTCAAGGTATTCTTCAGAAAAGATGTTATCTTGTTTTTTTGTATTATCAGCATTTGAAAAATCTGGAGCAATTGAATTTATAAATTGATCTCTTGTCCCAATTTCTTTAACACTAAATATCTCATATTTCCTAAGATTGTCATAAAATTCTCCAGCTTTCTCTGGAGAAGATATTGCTGACATAAATTGATCTTCTGTTCCGATTAAAGATTCATTTACGTATGTTTTACCGGAATTAATTAAATTATTATATAGCTGTTTCCTACGCTCTTCCATATTTTATTATTTTTATTTTGGTAGAAGTAATCCTGTCCCTTTTGTTGACGAATCTATTTTAAGTGTACTTGGATAATTAGTTAAAGCATTAATTACTGGATATAATTCATTTTTCAGTTCCGGAATTTTTTCACTTGCCTCTATCAGTTGCGGTAAAACTTCATGGACATAAGCTTTTTGTTGAGATAAAGGATCAACACCAAATGAACTTAAAATATTTAACTTTTTAATTCCAGTTTTATCAGCATATTTCGATGCAATTCTTTGAATTTGAGTTGCGATTGCAGATTCATTTTCTTTAGGATATGAGATTGTCCTACCGTTTCCAAAATATAGTGTAGTATTATTTTTATTTTCAGATGTTTTATTTCCCACTTGCCCCTCTTTATATATAAGTCTACCCATTGCAGCGTCATTATTTAGTTTAGCAATAGTTACTTGATTAGAGCGGTTTTTCTCGTTTTCTCCGGATTTCCATGTTTGTTCATTAGTTTGAAGATCCTTTTTTACTCGTCCGTTTGCATCTATAATACCCAAGTCATATAAGTATTTATTATATTGTTGTAATGCAGCTTGCTGAGCTTGCGCCCTTGCTGCGGCTGCTGCATCACCGGCTTTTTTATCTGCTACAGCCGCATTAAATTGTCCCCTACTATAAGCATCTTGCAATCCTCTGATTCGTTCCAATTCTTGTTGAAGAAAAGCATTTGATATTCCGGTATTGGTCTTATTCCGTTTATTTACAAGTCCT
>ENA-ORUL01001187-ORUL01001187.1-human-gut-metagenome-genome-assembly--contig:-NODE-1187-length-19004-cov-3.215209_pt1 | contig 19004 bp, 13 predicted proteins | sample MGYA00242084_ERZ509219 | MGnify/ENA primary metagenome ERZ509219 (study PRJEB26280, sample SAMEA2338792) | human gut metagenome | biome: human gut; feature: human-associated habitat; material: faeces...
TTCCAATCCTTCCGGCGGCGTCCCTGTCTGTATCGTCTGATCCCAGATACCGACAATTCTCGTTTTCCCTTCTGAGTCAAAGAAAATGGGATTGCTGTAGTTAATTCCTGTATCTACGAAGCCGATCATCACATTTTCCCCCAGTAATTTTAACGTCGGATAATTCTGTACCGCCGTTATCCCGGCATCTTCCAGTGCTTCCATATCAAGGAGACTGTAACAATCCGGTATGGAATTGTACCAATAGCGCTCCAGCGTAAGTGGCTCCAGATCCAAGCGGTTGACATACGCCGCATAAAAATCAAAATCCATCTCCTGCATACACATATCTCCGCTATCAACACCAAGCACTTCCTGACTTCTATTCGGTGGAAAGATAAAGTCCCAATAATCCTCTGACGAAATCTTCTCTTTACAGCTTATCTGACTTGCCTGAAATTCTTTCATATAAAAAAACTGCCTCATATACTTTTGCTTTAAGTATATGAAGCAGTTCGCTATCCATGCAGATGTTTATTTAACAATCTCTCAATGATCTCTACCGATTCTTCAATTCCATAGCTTGCACTGTTAAAACAGATGTCATAGTTTTCAGCTGCGCCCCATTTCAATCCGGTATAATTATGAAAATATTTTGCATGTTTTTTATCATATTTTTTTAACTGCTTTGCAGCTTCTTTAAATCCAATCCCCTGCACTTCCATGATTCGGCGTACTCGCTGTTCAAACGGAGCTGTAATAAAGATACTCACATGGGGAATCCGGTTATTGGCAAGAATTACGTCTGCGCATCGTCCCATAACGATAAAATCTTCCTCTTTTGCCATTTTACAGAGAAGATCACTCTGGTTAAAGAAAATTGCATCCGCTTTCTTAAGTCCGTGATAACGGTTAAATTCTCTCAGTCGTTCTTTGATTCCTTTCGAAGATTCAAAGCCCTTCTGATATTTATTTGCCATCATTCCGCCCTGTGTATCTTCTTCGGCATGGATTCCATAATCCTCCGCCTTTTCTACTTCCAGTCTTTTTAATACTTCACTGAAAATCTCCACGTCATAATAATTAATGTGAAGAGCATCTGCCAGGGCAAATCCGATGTCATTTCCCGCACTTCCCTGTGTACGTCCGATACAGATAACCAGATGATCATCGTCCTTAAACTTCTGATGAAGATTGGCGGTGTTTAATTTTGCACGCTCTTCATTGATGATATCTACTTGTCCAAATGTATCCGGAAGGGCTGCAACTTCTTTTAAAATCGCATCATATTCTGTCATCACCTTGGATTTTTCTTCTTTGTTCTTAATGGTTCTTGCCATATTACTGATCAGAGCCAGCTCACTTCGAAGAAGATGTCCCTGCGGACGGATCATCATAAGCTCCGCCAGATTCTCCACGCAGATTTTCCGCTCTTCAGAAAATGCGCGTCCAAGAGAAGAGCCGACGCATCGATACACTTCTAAATCCAGATCATAGATCCGCTCTGCGATTTCCAGACATTTTTTACGTTTATCTTCCATATCCGCTCTCCCTCCTTACACAAAGAATACCAGGCTGTCCACAAGGAACACCGGCACCAAAAACATCAAGGACCATAACATGTATCCGAAGAAAGAAGGCATGTTAATACCATTTTCGTCGGAAATAGATTTCACCATAAAGTTCGGTGCATTACCGATATAAGTATTTGCTCCCATAAATACTGCTCCACAGGAAATTGCAGTCAGCATCTTCACGGACACGGTTCCCACCGTTGTTGCCATTCCACTCGTAAATCCAAGCGTACCTGCGGTAGTAAGGAATACAAGATAGGTCGGTGTATTATCAAGAAAGCTTGAAAGTGCGCCGGTCGCCCAGAACATCTGCAACGGCTTTGTAATTCCAAGCTGCGCGCCATATGCCTTCAAAAGCATAAGCGCCGGCTGCATGGTAATGAAAATACCGATGAACAGCACTGCAACCTCCTGAATTGCTCCCCATGTGAAATGGTTTCTTGTACGAATCTTCGCATCGGTTGTTTTAAAGGACAAATATGCCGCCAGCAGGATAATTACAATTTCAATCAGTGAAGCATAACTCAGTGTCACCTCTCCAAACACATGAATCCCCAGCGGATTACCGGAAGCATCCTGAAATGCCGGCATATTTGGCAAAGTCCCACTTAAGATAACTGCTGCCACGATCATAACAACAAAGATTAAATTGTGAAGACCATCAATCTTAAAATCTGTTCCCGGTTTACTGATATCCGGCTTCAATCCTCTTGCAATATCTTTGCGGTAAGCTCTGCGATCGAGGAAATAGAATACCGTCAATAAGATAACTGCATTAAAGATCAATATTTTGAATAAATGCATACTCCAGAAAAACGGAACTCCTCTCATAAATCCCATAAGAAGCGGCGGATCTCCGATTGGTGTCAGACAGCCGCCCATATTGGATACGAGGAAAATGAAAAACACCATAATATGACGTTTTCTTCTTCTCCATGAATTCATTTTCAACACCGGACGCACAAGAAGCATACTTGCTCCCGTCGTGCCGATCACACTTGCAAGTACAGTACCAAATCCCAGAAGTGCCACATTAATTCTCGGCGATCCTGCAAAGTCACCTTCCAAAGTTATGTTACCTGCTACGCAAAACAGTCCAAATAACAGGACAATGAACGTCAGGTAATCATTTAACACACACTCCAATACTGTTTCCACTGAAGCTGCCGGTCCATTTAACACTGCAAACGGGATAATGAATAGCAGGGAACAAACAGCCACCACCAGCGGTTGATTTTTCTCCCACCATTCTCCTTTGACCAAAGGAAGTACCGCAATGCAGAGCAAAAGCCCTGCAAATGGAATGCAGAGCCATGCCGGTACAGCTAATTCTATCATATTCTCCATTTAAATTTCCCCCTACTGTAGTCTCGGAACATCCTGACCGCGCAGTGTAATGATCGGTCCGCCTGTTCCTTCTATATATTCTCTCGTAATTACTACATGACCGATGCTGTCATCTTTTGGAATCTCATACATGATATCCAGCATAAATTCCTCGATGATCGCACGGAGTGCACGGGCACCTGTATCTTTCTCCATCGCCTTCTTCGCAATGGCACGAAGCGCACCTTCGTCAAATTCCAGATCTACTTCATCCAGCGCAAGAAGCTTCTGATACTGTTTCAGAATTGCATTGCGTGGTTCTTTTAAGATCTTGATCATCATATCTTCGTCTAATCCCTTTAAAGTAAATACAATCGGAAGACGGCCAAGGAACTCTGGAATCATGCCGAAGTTTCTCAAATCTTCGATAGTCACTTTCTCAAGAATCGTCTTATCGCGATCATATTTATCCTTCAGATCTGCGCCAAAACCAATGGACGCCTGTTTTGTCAGACGTTCTTTGATAATATTCTCCAGATCCGGGAAAGCTCCTCCACAGATAAAGAGAATGTTCTTTGTATTGATCGTAGTCAGTGGCACCATAGCATTCTTGCTGTTTGCACCAACCGGAACTTCCACGTCACTGCCCTCTAACAGTTTTAACATTCCCTGCTGCACAGACTCACCGCTGACATCTCTCTGGCTGGAATTTTTCTTCTTGGCGATCTTATCGATCTCATCAATGAAAATAATTCCCTGCTCTGCCTTCTCCACATCATTATCCGCTGCTGCAAGCAGTTTTGAAACGACACTCTCAATATCATCACCTATGTATCCTGCTTCCGTCAGGGAAGTTGCATCTGTAATTGCAAGCGGCACATCCAGAATCCGTGCCAGTGTCTTTACAAGATATGTCTTACCGGAACCTGTAGGTCCGATCATCAACATGTTGGATTTCTCGATCTCGATATCATCCATCGTATCGGTTGCCACACGTTTGTAATGATTGTAAACTGCTACAGACATTGCTTTTTTGGCGTACTCCTGTCCGACTACATACTCGTCCAGCTTGGCTTTAATCTTATGTGGTGCCGGAAGATTATTGATATCTACAAGCGGAGTACGCTCTTCACCTTCTTTTTTCTTCTTCACTTTCTGCTGTTTCGGAATCATATTTTCCAGATCTGCCATGTTCATAACCTGAACACCCGGCATGTTCATAAGCTGACTGTAGTCGATCTGTCCGCTGTTCATTGCATCAAAACTCTTCTGCATGCAGTCGTTGCACACACAGATATGATTCGGCAGTTCGATCATCTTTCCTGCTACACTTTCCGGACGTCTGCAGATAAAGCAGATTTTCTCATAATCATCGTCGGAATCTTCCTTTGTAGATTCCACACCGGAAGTTTCCACTTTTTCTACTTCTTCTTTCTGTTCTTCAAATTCATTATTATTATTCTGATCTGGCATTGTCTCTTCCTTTCTATATCTATATTTGTATCTGTTCTTTCAACCTATCGTGTATGGTTATTCCCCTGCCTGCCGGCCGTCCAGCATTTCAAGAAACATCTCTTCTGAGATAATCGGAATTCCCAGTTCATTTGCCTTTTTATTCTTCGACGATGTAGATGTAATATCATTATTAATAAGATAATTCGTCTTGGAAGTCACCGATCCGGTTACTTTTCCTCCGAGACTTTCGATTAATTCTTTCACTTCTTTACGATTTGCAAAATGTGTAACACTGCCTGTAATGACAAAATTAACGCCTCCAAAGATCTGCTCTTTTGCTTCTCCTTCTTCTGCGTGAATTTTCAGTTCTCCAAGCAGATTCTTAAGCTGTCCTACATGTGCCGGATTCTGGAAATATGCCGTAAATGTTCCTGCGATCACAGCTCCAATACCTGAAATCTCACTTAACTGTTCCGCATCTGCATGCAGCATGGCATCCAAATCATTTTTAAATTCTTTGCAGATAACTTTCGCATTGGACAGTCCTACATTGGCAATTCCAAGACCATATAACACCTGCGGAAGTGTTGTCTCTCTCGCTTTTTCCACACTTGCCTTAAGATTATTAAAAGATTTCTCGCCGAAACCTTCCATTTCTTTGATTTCTTCTTCGTAACGATCCAGATGAAACAAATCCGCAAATTCCTTTACATATCCTCTGTCTATGAATTTCTCCAGCGTGGATTCTGATAATCCCTCAATATTCAACGCATCCCTGCTTACAAATAAAGAGAACGATTTAATATGCTTTGCCTGACACTCCGGATTCGTACAATAAAGTGCTTTTGCATTGCTCACCTGGCGGATCTCTGTCTTACCGCCACAGACCGGACAGACTTCCGGAATATCACGCACGCCACTTCTCGTCAGATTCTCTGCGATCTGTGGAATGATCATATTCGCTTTGTAAACTTCAATCTCATCGCCAATCCCCAGTTCCAGCTCTTCCATAATACTGATATTGTGCACACTGGCACGGCTGACTGTTGTGCCTTCCAATTCTACCGGTTCAAAGATTGCCACCGGATTGATAAGTCCTGTTCTCGACGGACTCCACTCAATCTCCAGAAGCTTCGTGCGCACCTGCTCATCTGCCCATTTAAATGCATAGGAATCGCGTGGGAACTTCGCTGTTCTTCCCAGCGATCTTCCGTATGCAATATCGTCATAAACAAGTACCAGTCCATCCGATGGGAAATCATTGTCCACGATTTTCCGGGAAAATTCTGCCACAGCATCTTCTACTTGATCTCTTGTCACCATGACGTGTTCCACAACTTCAAAGCCCTGTTCTCTCAGCCAATCCATCTGTTTCTCTCTGGAATTATGGAAATCCACACCATCTGCCTGTACTAATGTAAATGCATAAAACCGGACGTTTCTTTTCGCTGTAATCTCGTTATTCAACTGTCTTACAGAACCACTACACAAATTACGTGGATTTTTGTAACGTGCATCGATATCTGCGATCTCTTCATTTATTTTTTCAAAATCCTTATATCCTATAATTGCTTCTCCACGGAGGATCAGTTCGCCCTGATAGCTGATCTTAAGCGGAATATTTTTGAATACGCGGGCATTGTTCGTGATAACTTCTCCGACTTCCCCATTGCCTCTTGTTACGGCTTTAAAAAGCGTACCGTCTCTGTATGTCAGAACGATCGTCAGCCCGTCCATCTTCCAGGACATCATTGCTTTCTGGTCACCGACAAAACGTTTCAGATCTTGAACTTCTTTTGTCTTATCAAGCGAAAGCATCGGACTTTCATGCCGCTCTTTTGGCAGTTCACTCAATACTTCATAACCGACATTCACGGTCGGGCTGTCGGATAAAGTAATCCCCAATTCCGCTTCCAGCTTTGTCAGCTCATCATACAACCTGTCGTATTCCAGATTGCTCATAATCTCCTGCGCATCCTGATAATAAGCTTTAGCTGCGCGGTTCAGAAGCGTTACCAGCTCCTGCATTCGTTCCTGTTTCTGTCTGCTCATATAGTTCTTTTAACTCCTGATCTGTTAATTTTCGAGTAGCTCCTGTCTTTAGATCTTTCAGTTCTATATTCATGATTCTGGTACGTACCAGCTTCTTCACTTCATATCCAAGTGCACTGCACATCCTGCGGATCTGTCTGTTCAGCCCCTGTGTGAGAACAATGGAAAATGTATATTTCCCAATCTTTGTTACTTTACAAGGTCTTGTTACTGCATCCAGCTTCTTCTCTTTGTCTGTAATGTGCACGCCTTCCGACATTTCCCGGATAAAAGCATCTGTAAGCGGTCTGTCCACTGTTACTTTGTATTCTTTCTCATGTGCATATCTTGCACGCATCATACGGTTGATGAGATCTCCGTCATTCGTCATAATAAGAAGGCCTTCCGAATCTTTGTCCAGTCTTCCTGCGTAAGTAATCCGTTGTGGATAATCCAGAAAACGGATAATATTATTCTTCGTCCGTCTGTCCTCTGTGCAGATAATTCCAACCGGTTTGTTCACTGCAAGTACGATTCTTTCATTGCCCGTATGAACCGTCTTCTTACCGACTTTTACAATCTGATCTTCGGACACCTGCATGCCCGGCACTGCACGTTTTCCGTCTACAGTAACGTGCCCGCTTTCAATGAGCCGGTCTGCCTCTCTTCTTGAGCAGATTCCTGCTGCACTGAGGTATTTATTCAGTCTGATCATATTCCCATACCCCGTTCATTTTTTGCATACCATTTCTAATCTAAACATGTATTATACCACATTTGTATTCAAAAAAAAAGAGAGCATTTCTTATGCTTTTTGATGAATTATTTCCATTTTCTTGTTATAATAAAAGTTCAGAAAGGAGATTTCTATGATTACTTTATCTCTCAAGGCGAAAGCCTCTATGTCACACCTGCTTCTCAAAGAGACATTCGACAAATTTTCCTTTATCGAAGCGGATATTACAACATTTAACAGATTTACAATAGATGGATTTTTACAGAAAGACTTTTTTGATGAACAACCGACTGAAGCACATGCCCGTTGGAAAGATGTACGCGAACATTGTTTTCGCATTATCCGCGGTCAGCGTACCCCTTTGAATTTCAAGATTGTCCTTTCTCTGGCTCCATCCCATTTTGATACCTTTTTAAAAAAAGAGCAGCTTACCGGATTCACTGCCGGGGATATCCAGGGGCTGTATCTGAATTTCCATTATGACGGTACAGATCTTCACTGCATTACAGGGACTTCACTTCGCACTTTCACTCTGGACAAGTCTCTGGAACACGCGTGGGATCAGTATGTCCGCTCTTTTTTGCTGGAAAGTGATCTCGATACGTCAGTTTCGGTGTAAACTTCTCAATATGCGAATATAGGACAGAATTGTGCAGACTATTATAATAAAAAATTATCACAACATCAAAGTACCGGGAAAACAGAACATCACCTTACATTCCTGCTTTCCCGGTACTTTAATTTTACTTTCTTTTATTTATCTTTATTGACTTTTCTTTCAAAATCTGACCATTCATTATTTTGTCAGCAACATCATAATCTCATTGCTTCTCTTGACAAATGCTGTCATTTCTTCTGGATTCAGCGGTTTGTGTGCAAGCATTGCCAGGTCATAAAGCTGTTTGCAGATCACACTTGTATTCTCGCTGTCTGCATGGTCTACAACATACTGTACAAGTGGATGATTTGCATTCAGGATTAAAGTGCTCTCTCCGCCAAGATCCATGCCCATGTCATTCATACCGTACATCTTCATCATTTCCTGCATACGACGGCTCTGCTCGGATAAAGTGATCATGGAAGCTACATTCTCGTCTTTTAATTTGGCAATCTTCACATCCAGTTTATCGTTTCCAAGTTCCTTGCGGAAGATCTCGATCAGGCTGTCAGAAGTTTTCTTAAATGTTTCCTGATCTTCTTCGGCAACTTCTTCTTTTGCAGTTTCTGTTACATCTGCATCAATTCTCTGGAAGCGGATCGTAGGATTTCTCTGCTCCAACTGTGTGATGAACGGAGAATCAATGTTATGTCCGAGAATTACGGCATCCTGTCCCTGATTCTTAAACATGTTGATGTACTGACTCTGCTGGATCTCATCCGTTACATAGTAGATGGTTGTCTTGATCTCTTCGACTTTGTTATCGTCACCATTTTCTTCTTTCTTATCGTTCGGCTCTACGACTTCTCCGCCATTCTCTTCGATACAGTCTTTCAGCGTCAGATATTTGTGATCCAGGTTCTTGAACAGGATTGCATCTTTCATCTTGTCACAGAACTTCTCATCTTTTAAGCAGCCGAATTTGATAAATGGGCTGATGCTGTCCCAGTATTTCTCATACTCGTCTCTCTTTGTCTTACACATTCCGGCAAGTTTATCTGCAACTTTCTTGGAAATGTACTCAGAAATCTTATTTACAAATCCATCATTCTGCAGGGCGCTTCTGGATACGTTAAGCGGCAGATCCGGACAGTCGATAACTCCTTTTAATACCATCAGGAATTCTGGAATTACTTCTTTAATATTATCAGCGATAAATACCTGATTGTTATATAACTTAATCGTTCCTTCTACGGATTCATACTCTGTATTGATTCTCGGGAAATACAGAATACCTTTCAAGTTAAATGGATAATCCATATTCAAATGGATCCAGAACAGTGGCTCTTTGTAATCCAGGAATACTTTGCGGTAAAATTCCTGATAATCTTCATCGGAACACTCATTTGGATGTTTTGTCCACAGTGGATGTATATCGCTTAAAGAAACCGGACGCTTCTCAATCTTGACTTTCTCTTTTGCCGGCTCTGTCTCTACCATTTCTTTCTCGCCGTTCTCATTTTCTTTTTCTTCCATCTTGGCTTCTTCGTGAATGTGCTCTACGACAACATCATCCTCTTTAAGATCTGCCTCATCGATAGTCTCATATTCCGGTTCTGCTCCTTCTTTTGAAAGGAAAATCTCTACCGGCATGAATGAACAATATTTCTCGAGTACTTCTCTGACACGATATTCATTTGCAAACTCCAGGCTGTCCTCGTTCAGATACAGTGTCATTGTGGAACCGATTTCTGTCTTCGTTCCCTCTTCCATCTCATACTCTGTGCCGCCTTCGCTTACCCAATGTACCGGTTTTGCGCCTTCTTTATAAGATAAAGTATCAATATGCACTGCGTCTGCTACCATAAATGCAGAATAGAATCCAAGACCGAAATGTCCGATCATATCGTCTTCTGTTGTCTTGTCCTTATACTTCTCAAGAAACTGTGTTGCTCCGGAAAATGCAATCTGTGTAATATACTCTTCCACTTCATCAGCTGTCATTCCAACACCGTTATCTGTAAATTTCAAAGTCTTCTCTTCCGGGTTTACTTCTACCGTAATCTTTGGTTTATATCCATCCGGAAGCTGATACTCTCCCATCATATCCAGTTTTTTTAATTTTGTGATCGCATCGCACCCATTGGATACCATCTCACGAACGAAAATATCATGATCGGAATATACCCATTTTTTAATAATCGGGAAAATATTTTCACTGCTGATCGATAAACTACCTTTTTTTGCTGCCATTTTAATCACTCCTATTTCTATTTTTTATCATGCGGATTCCCCGCCATTCTTCTCTAAAGGATATAATAAGCCTCTCATTTTCAAAAGTCAACAGAAAATTAGCACTCTTTTAAACAGAGTGCTAATAATTCTTTGAACTTTATAAAGTTTTTATAAATTATGCTGCTTTTATCTTTATTCCACACTTTTCAGTGATTCTACCATATCAATCTTGCGGAGTTTAAAATACATCACACCATTTATAATGATTGAAAACAGTACCGTAAACAGGAAACTGTACAGATAACTCGGCGGATTGATATTGCGTCCGAACATTGCCGCATCCACTTCTACTGTCTGGATGATAAACAGATGCAGAATCCTTCCGATCCCAATTCCTACACCCGCTCCTATAAGCGTCAGGATCAGATTCTCACGATACACATAAGCTCCTACTTCCTGATCATAAAATCCAAGTACTTTCAGTGTTGCAAGCTCTCTCTGCCTCTCAGCAATATTAATGTTATTCAGATTATAAAGTACGACAAATGCAAGCATACCTGCTGAAATAATCAGTACTACAATAACAAGATTCAGGCTTTTCAGCATATCATCAAGCTGTTCTCTGATCTCATGCATATAACTGACATTTAACACTTCTTTCCTTGCCAGTATCTTCTTTCCTGCATCTTCCTTCTGTTTCTGGGAATATCCATCACGAATTGTAAATAAGAAACAGTTATACTCCGGCTTCTCGCCATAGATCTTCTCATAGCAGGCAGGTGTCAGATAGAGATAATGTCCCATGTAATTCTCACAGATTTTTAGGATCTTTACTTTTTTATCTCCATTTTCCTCGTCCTTAATCCGGATCGTATCGCCGGCTTTCGCATTTAAAAGCTTCGCCGTCTTCTCACTGATAATTGCTCCATCGTCTGTCAGCTTATAAGGCGTATGGCTTCTTCTGTCTCTGAAATGCACGTAGTCTCTGACATCTTCCGGCTCACCAAACACGCACTCATATGTCGCCCGCTTTTTCTTTCCTTTTGCAAGTGTTACGGACTGCATCTTCGCTTTCATATGACGAATCACATCCGAGTCTTTTGTAAGGAAATCATCCAGATCATCGATTTCTTTTTCCGTCAGATTCTCTTTTAAATAGACACTTCCATCGTAATACTGAATCTCGCTGTACTGTAAATCGGCAATCTCGAAGATGGAATCCCGGAGTCCAAATCCGACGAGCATCAATGCCATACAGCCGCCAATTCCAAATATTGTCATGAAAAAACGTTTCTTATACCGCATCAGATTACGGATGGTAGACTTCCAAGTAAAACTTAAATGTTTCCATAGAAATCCAATTCGTTCCAGGAAGACTCTTCTTCCAATCTTCGGTGCCGGCGGGCGCATCAGCACAGCCGGTGTTCCTCCCAGCTCCCGGTAGCAGGCTTCTATCGTTGCAAGCAATGTGCATGCTACTGCCACACCGGAAGCAAACGCTGCATAGCCCCAGTGATACGGAATCAGGATCTCCGGTATATGTAAATACATGATTCCATATGCATATATGATAATAAATGGGAAGATCTTTTCACCGATCAAAAATCCCATAACGCTTCCAATCGCCGAAGCAAGCAATGCATAGCCGATATATTTTGACGCAATTGCTGCTTTTCCATATCCAAGCGCTTTCATCGTTCCGATCTGTGTTCTCTGTTCTTCCACCATTCGCGTCATACTCGTCAGACTAATAAGCGCTGCTACGAGGAAAAAAATCACCGGGAAGACTTTTCCGATTGCTCGCATCCGATCCGCATTCTCACCATAGCCTGTATACTCCGGCAAGTCATTCCGGTCTGCGATATACCATTTTGCTTTTGGGATATCCGCAACCTTCTTTTTCGCATCGGATACTTTTTTCTCTGCTTTTTTGATCTTCTCCTGTGCTTCTTTTTTACCTTTTTTGTAGCTGGCTTTCGCTTTTTCTAATTTCTTTTCACTCTCAGTAAACTCCTGCTCTCCTTTTGTAAGCTTCTTTTCCTGTTCCGAAATTTCCCTGTAAGCATTCTTTATCTGCTTTCGTCCGGACTTAAGCTTCGATTTTGCTTTTGCAAGTTTTCTCTCACTTGCAGTAAGTTTTGCTTCGGACGCCTCAAGTTCCTTTTTTCCGGCGTCCAGCCTGGCTTTTGCCTCGGCAAGCTGTGATGTCGCCGCTTCTATCCCCGCCATCTGGGCTGACATCTGCTCATACTGCGCTTCATTTGTGCGATATTCACTCCAGCCTTTTTTTAATTTCTGTCTGCCGGCTCTTAACTGTGCTTTCCCTGCGCGGTATTCTTTTTCTCCCTGATCCAGTTCTTTTTCTTTTGCTTTCAGTGTTTTCCTGGCATTGACAAGTTTCTGTCTGCCATCCGCTAATTCTTTCTTTCCAGCCGAAAGTTTCTTTTCTCCGTCTTTGATCTTCTTTTCCGCTTTTTTTAATTTTTCACCGGACGTCTTTTTGCCTTTTTCTAACTTCTTCTCTGCTTTTGCAATCTTATCATTTGCTTCATCAACTAATTCCTGCCTTCGGATTCTGCCGCGTTTTTTTCCCAATGTTTCGATTTGATCCGTTGCTTTTTCCACTTTTTTCTCATATGCATCCGTATAAGCAGTCAGTGTTTTTGTTCCCTTTACCTGCATACACGCCTCTGTATAAGTATCCAGCGCAAAGGTATCCTCGCTTACTACGAGAAATCCATCTATCGTTCCTTTGCCGATCGTTGTACTGCCACGGTTAAAAGAAATATAGCACGGGCTGTTACCAATTCCAACTACCGTATACGTATCTGTCGTTAATGTATCCGAAAGTGGATCATCCGTCCCGGACTTTACAACAATGCGGTCGCCGATCTTGTAATCCATCTCTTCATCCGCCAGACATTCTCCTGCCTTCTCTGGCATACGCCCCTTAGATACAGTCACTTTGTTCATATTCTTTGGAAGCGTCATCATATGCAGTACAAACTGGTCATCTTTTGTATCACTCAGTACATCTGCACTGTATGCGCCCTCTGCCTTTTCTATCGTATCTGCCTCGTTAAATGCCTGTATGTCTTCCCTGGTAATTCCAAGTGTACTGACTGCTTTCACATCCATCAGATCTGCGCCGTCAAAATAAGCATCCCCGGTCACACGCATGGACGGTTCCGATGCACGGATACCGGAGAAAAAAGCAACTCCCAATGCTACGATAAACAGCATAGAAAGGAATCTTCCCGGGCTTTTCTTTAATTCCATTAGAAAATCTTTGTGCGTTACTTTCATACTCTTCTACCACTCTATCGTATCTACTGATACCGGATTCTTGTTTTCCACAATCTCTGCAACTTTTCCGTTCTTGATCTTGATCACACGGTCTGCCATCGGTGCGATTGCCTGATTGTGCGTGATCAGGATCACTGTCATGCCTTTTTTCCGGCAGGTATCCTGTAATAATTTTAAAATAGATTTACCTGTATTATAGTCCATCGCTCCCGTCGGTTCATCACAAAGCAGCAGTTTTGGATTCTTTGCAAGTGCTCTTGCAATGGATACACGCTGCTGTTCTCCACCGGATAACTGCGCCGGGAAATTGTCTGTCCGTTCTCCTAGTCCGACTTCTTCCAGCACTTCTCTGGCATCCATCGGATTTTTACAGATCTGAAGCGCCAGCTCTACATTCTCCAGTGCTGTCAGATTCGGAATCAGATTATAAAACTGAAATACAAATCCGATGTCATCCCGGCGGTAGGCAGTCAGCTGGCGGCTGTTATAATCTGTGATATTTTTACCGTCCACCAGTACCGTCCCCTTCGTTGCAGTGTCCATGCCTCCGAGGATATTGAGAACCGTCGTTTTGCCCGCACCGCTGGGACCTACAACTACTGCAAATTCTCCTTTTTCAATTGTAAAATCCATCCCTGCTGCCGCAAGGATTTCCACTTCTCCCATATGGTAACTTTTCTTTACATCTTCTAATGTAACAAATGCAGACATCATACACCTCCGCGGTAATTTATACATTAATTATAACTGATTCCAGACAGAGCGTCCAGAATTAGCAATCAATATACAATAATAAAATCCCCGGATAACAGATTTTGCTATCTGGGGATTTTATTGTATCTTCCTTTATTCTTTTCCGTTAAAACAATATGTACAAATCTTGCACGGATCAATTCCAATTGAATCAAGAAGATCGTCCAGTCTGTGATAGCGCAGGGAAGTAAAATTCTGCAGCTTGCGGATATCTTCGATCATCTGTACATAACGCTCTGTTGTCGGATCTGCATATTCATCCAGGATCTCCTGTGGACAGTCATCTCCTTCTCTTTCACGGATCACACGTCTTGTGATCAGTTCCATCTCTGATTTTGATCTGGAGAAGTTCAGATATTTACATCCATATAACAATGGTGGACATGCCGGACGGACATGCACTTCCTTCGCTCCGCTTCTATAAAGAAACTCTGTTGTTTCTCGAAGCTGTGTTCCTCTTACAATGGAATCATCGATCAGAAGCAACTTCTTTCCTTCAATTAACGCATGGACCGGAATCAATTTCATTCTCGCAATCAGATTTCTCTGACTCTGATTCGTCGGCATGAAAGAACGCGGCCATGTCGGTGTATATTTGATAAATGGTCTTGCATATGGGATACCGGATTCATTGGCATATCCGATCGCATGTGCAATTCCGGAATCCGGAACTCCTGCAACAATATCCGGATGTACCGAATCCCCATCACGTTTTGCAAGCATACTTCCACATTTATAACGCATCTCTTCTACATTCACACCTTCGTATGCAGATGTCGGATATCCATAATATACCCAGAGGAAAGAACAGATCTTCATATCTTTTCCCGGCGCTTTCAATGTCTCCACGCCACTTGCGGTAACAAAAACAATTTCTCCCGGACCTAATTCTTTATAATCCTTATATCCAAGGTTAATATAGGCATGACTTTCGAACGAAACACAATACGCATCGTCTTTTGCTCCAACTACCAGAGGTGTTCTTCCATAGCGGTCTCTCGCTGCATAAATTCCTTTCTCTGTCATCAGAAGCAGCGTCATCGAACCATCTACACGTTCCTGCACATACTGGATACCTTCCAGAATTGTCTCTTTCTCACAAATTAGCGCCGCAACCAGTTCCGTCGCATTCACCTGTCCATTTGTCATCTCATGGAAATGGGAATGTGCACTCTCATACAACTCATTTAAAAGCTCTTCATAATTGTTAATCTTTCCAACTGTTGTAATCGCAAAGCTTCCTAATTTTGACTGGATCAGTAATGGCTGCGGTTCAAAATCCGAAATACAGCCAATTCCAAGTGTTCCTTTCATCTCTCCGACATCTCTGTCAAATTTTGTACGGAACGGTGAATTTTCAATATTATGAATAGAACGGTAAAATCCGTCTTCTCCAAAAGTAGCCATTCCACCTCTTCTTGTTCCCAGATGAGAATGATAGTCTACTCCATAAAATAACTCCAGCACACAATCCTGCTTTGATGCAACTCCAAAAAATCCTCCCATAGCCTTCTCCTTTTGCCTGTAATGATCTCTTTTTTGTTAATTTTTTGTCTTTTTACCACGAATTACTCCGTTATCATACAATTCTAGCACAAAAGGAAATATGCTGTAAAGATTTTGTCTATAACATTTCCTGCAGTTTCTTATTAATTGCTACCGGATCCGCTTTTCCTTTCATCGTTTTCATCGTCTGTCCGACCAGTGCTCCAAGCGCTTTTTTCTTACCTCCCTGATAATCAGCTACTGCCTGCGGATTGTCTGCAATCACTTTCTTTAACACTTCTTCCAATGCTCCATCATCATTTACAGTTTTCAGCCCGTGCTCCTCTACATAAGCTTTCGGATCTATGTCCTCTGCAAAAATTTTCTCAAATACTTCTTTTGCAACTGAACTGTTGATCGTTCCTGCTTCTGTCAGTTCTACTAAAGCCGCAAGATTCTCTGATGCAAAATCAATGTCTTCCGGTTCCATTCCATTTTCTTTCAGAAGACGCATCGTCTCTACCATCAGCCAGTTGGAAACTTTCTTCGGTTTTCCACAGATAGCTGCTGCCTCTTCAAAGATATCTGCCATATGTTTGGAGTTTGTCAGAATCTCCGCATCATACTGTGGAATATCATATTCTTTTTTATATCGCTCCAGCTTTTCAGAACGAAGTTCCGGCTGCCGGTCTTTTACTTTCTGAATCCATTCATCACTGATAATGATCGGCACAAGATCCGGTTCCGGAAAATAGCGGTAATCCTGTGCATCCTCTTTTGAACGCATAGCATGCGATGATTCTTTGTTGTCATCCCATCTTCTTGTTTCCTGCACAACCTGTTTCCCTTCTTCGATCAGTTCGATCTGGCGCTCTCTTTCTCCTTCAATAGCTCTTGCGATAGCTTTAAAAGAGTTCAGGTTCTTCATCTCTGTTCTTGTGCCAAATTCTGCTGCACCAACTTCCCGCACCGATAAGTTGACGTCCGCTCTCATGGATCCTTCCTGTAATTTACAGTCAGATGCGCCAAGATACTGTACAATGGTACGCAGTTTTTCCAGATAAGCAATCACTTCATCCGCTGAGCGCATATCCGGTTCCGATACGATTTCCACAAGTGGTACGCCACTTCGGTTGTAATCAACCAGTGACGTGTCATCCCATTCATCGTGGATCAGTTTTCCGGCATCTTCCTCCATATGCATTTCATGGATACGGACTTTTTTCTTCTGTCCTGCCACTTCGATCTCTACATATCCATTTCTTGCAATTGGAAGATACAGCTGGGAAATCTGATAGTTCTGTGGGTTGTCTGGGTAAAAATAATTTTTGCGGTCAAATTTGCATACCTGGGTAATATCACAGTTTGTTGCAAGTCCGATTGCCATTGCATATTCAACAACCTGCTTATTCAGAACCGGAAGAGATCCCGGCATACCGGTGCAGACCGGACAGGTATGTGTATTTGGTGCTCCTCCGAACTGTGTACTGCAGGAGCAGAAGATTTTTGTTTTCGTTGCAAGTTCTACGTGAACCTCCAGTCCAATGACTGTTTCATATTGTTTTGCCATCTCTATCTGTCTCCTTTCGCAAGTTCCGGTGCCTCATATGATTTTGTCTGTTCAAATGTATAGGCTGCGCGGATGATTTTCTTCTCCTGGAAGCAGTCTCCGATGATCTGCATACCAACCGGAAGACCTTTTGAATCTTTTCCGACCGGAATCGTAATTCCCGGAAGTCCTGCCAGATTGACTGCGATCGTGTAAATATCTCCCAGATACATTTTCAAAGGATCACTTAGGCTCTCTCCAAGTTTCGGTGCTGTTGTCGGTGCTGCCGGTGCAATGATCGCATCATAAGATGCAAATGCTTTGTCAAATGCTTTTTTGATCAGCGCCTTTGTCCGGAGTGCTTTCAAATAATAAGCATCATAATATCCGGAACTTAATACAAATGATCCAAGCATAATTCTGCGTTTTACTTCCGGTCCGAAGCCTTCGGATCTTGTCTTTTTATACATATTGTGAAGTCCTTCATATTCCGAAGTACGGTATCCGTATTTCACACCATCAAACCGGGATAAGTTCGAGCTTGCTTCTGCAGATGCAATGACGTAATAAGCCGGAATTGCATACTGTACAAGGCTTAAGTCAAATTCTTCCACAACCGCACCTTTTTCTTCCAGCACTTTGACCGCTTTTAAAATCTGTTCTTTGACTTCCGGATCCAGACCTTCTGTGAAATAATCTCTCGGCACGCCAATCTTCATTCCTTTTACCTCAGCAACCAGTCCTTCTGTGAAATCATACGATTCTCTTGCAATAGAAGTACTATCTTTGCTGTCATGAGAGGCAATGGTCTCCAGAATTGTCGCACAGTCTGTGACATCTTTTGCGATCGGTCCGATCTGATCCAGCGAAGAGCCATATGCGATCAGTCCATAACGGGATACCGTTCCATAGGTTGGCTTGATTCCAACAACTCCACAGAAAGAACTTGGCTGACGGATGGAACCTCCTGTATCAGAGCCCAGTGCCAGATAAGCCTCTCCTGCTGCTACAGCTGCACAGGAGCCGCCTGAGGAGCCGCCTGGAACATGCTCTGTATTCCATGGATTTCTGGTAATACCATAGGCAGAAGTTTCCGTCGTACTTCCCATGGCAAACTCATCCATATTTGTTTTTCCGATAATGATCATTCCTGCTTTTTCAAGCCGGCTGATCACATCTGCCTGATACTGGGGAACAAATCCTTCCAGAATTTTTGACGCACAGGTAGTAGGTTTTCCCTGCACACAAATGTTATCTTTGATGGCAATGGGAACACCGGCAAGAGGACCGGTATAAGTTCCGTCCTCAATGCCCTTTTCCACCTCTTTTGCTCTTGCATACGCTTCTTTTTTATAAGTGTCCAGATATGCGTGGATTCTGTTATCTTTTTTCTCTATTTTAGAAAAGACATCCTTGACGCCGTCCAGAACACTGACCTCATGTTTTTTAATCTTATCAGCCAGCTGTAAGGCTGTTAATTTTTCTAATTCCATGTGAATGTCTCCTATCCTATGGTCTTTGGAACCTGATACTGTCCTTCTTTGGCTTTTGGCGCATTTGCAAGCATTGCCTCGCTGTTGTCACCATTTGTAACTTCATCCTCACGAAATACATTCTGGTCGCCAAAAATATGGGACATTGGTTCAACACTGGATGTATCCAGTTCATCCAGCTTATCTACATAATCAAGCATTTCCTGCATATCTTTTTTTGCCTTTTCTTTCTCTTCTTCTGTAAGGGAAAGTTTTGCAAGAATGCAGACATTTTCCATGGTTTCATCGTCAATCTGTTTTGCCATTTTCTCATCCTCCTGCACAGAAATTATTACGCTCTACTCTGGATCCATACCAAAATCTTTTCTGGATATCCAGCTTTTTTATGGCTCCAGTCTGTTCAGGTCTCTTGGGAACAGGCATGCCTCACGGACATTTTCCTCCCCAAGAAGCTGCATGGTAAGACGCTCCAGACCGATTCCAA
>ENA-ORUL01001216-ORUL01001216.1-human-gut-metagenome-genome-assembly--contig:-NODE-1216-length-18702-cov-11.632112_pt1 | contig 18702 bp, 33 predicted proteins | sample MGYA00242084_ERZ509219 | MGnify/ENA primary metagenome ERZ509219 (study PRJEB26280, sample SAMEA2338792) | human gut metagenome | biome: human gut; feature: human-associated habitat; material: faeces...
TCACGCTGAAAATGCCGGCCTTTGAATGGGTTCATGTGCAGCTCCATCAGCAAAAAGGGATGATAAGTTTATCACCACCGACTATTTGCAACAGTGCCGTTTCCGGTATATCGACTTTGATGTACGGGTTAATTTGTCTGGCGACAGTGGCAAGGTCTTTATTCAGGAGAGCTTTGCATTCTGCTTCGGTATACGTTTTACCTAGCATGATGTCTTTTCCAGTGTGTCCGTAACATACAGTCCATACGCCAACAATATCTTTGTATGGTATGTAACTGACACCTTCCAGACCATCGTTACCACTTGGGCCAGTGATGAGCATAGACGCTATGGCAATAGCCCCGCCACCAATAGCAGCTGTGACAGCTTTGCGTAATGATGACTGCATCATATTTCCTTCGGTGCTCTCTTCCCCAGCTCTCCAATAACCATCGCTGTAGCAGAAAGATTATTGGTATTAGTTTTATCCAATATGTCCTGCAATATCTTCGTGCGCTTCATCTGCTCGCGTTTATTGAGCCGGTATGTAAGCACACCGAGGATAATGCTGAACGCGACACCGATAATGAAGCTCCAATCCTGCAATGACAGGCTGGCAAAGAACGCAGCAAGACCAGCGCTACCATAAGGTGCACTTCTGTATAGTTCATCCATCTTCATATCTCTTACCTCGCAATAGTTGCTGAGGTTTCGGCTTGGAAACTATATGGCGAAAATAACCCCTACCAAAAACGGCAGGGGAATATATTCTCCAGTTACTCAAATAACTTTTTCACTTCATCAACTGTCTGAAGATAACGTTCGCCCTCAATCTCAATACCTATTGCCTGACGTCCTAACTTCAGCGCAGCTTTAATAGTTGAGCCTGATCCCATAAAGAAATCGGCAACGATATCTCCGGGGCGTGAACTACTCTTTATAATATGTTCCATCATCGCTGCAGGTTTTTCACATGGGTGCTTGCCAGGATAATATTGCACAGGAGGAAACTCCCATACATCGGTATAAGGTACATCAGCAGTAACATGAAATGGACGGCGTAAATTTTCATACTGAGCCTTCAAATCATCATACTGCTTCTTTACTTCCTCATAATGCAATTTCAGATCGCTATAACGCTTTTCATGTTCTGAATAATCAACATTAAAAGGATATGGACACGGGACACCGAGTGAATCTGCCTTCCTGCGAAATAATTCGCATAGTTTATTAAAATCAATTAATGATGGAAGCCGCCACTGCGAATAAGAAAACCAGTGTGAACACATCTGCTTTCCTGTCGCTGAATTAATGTCTGCGGCTGATATATCTAACTGACGGCGAGCCAGCGAAAAAGCATCAATTAGTGGAGAAAAAATATTTTTTCTTAAATCTGCACATTTTGAAGCATAACCTGACTGACCTTTAGCATAACCTGACGCGCCGTAATGCTCTGCAAATAATATTCTTTCAGTAGCAGGAAAATAAGCCCTTAAACTTTCTTTATGACAACCGCGCCACATACCACTTGGTTTAGCCCAAATGATATGGTTCAGAACATTGAAACGGTCGCGAGTTAATAATTCAATTTTTGACGCAAGGCGAGAGCCGGTAAACATATACAGGCTGCCATTAGGGGCCAATATCCGCCAAAATTCTGCCAAAAATTCGTCAATCCACCCCAAAAAGTCAGCATCGCTATCCCACTGGTTATCCCATGCGTTAGCCTTTACGCCGAAGTATGGTGGGTCTGTTGCAATCAAATTGACCGAGTTATCAGGGATGGTTTTGATAAATTGCAGAGAATCTGCGCAAACGAGTTGTGCGCCATGAATATTAGTGGTTTTGAACATAGCTATTATTTTTTTGCCTGGGTAAGCTAACCCGGCGATGCGCATCGCGGGTGGGCTTTAGGTTCAGCCTATAGCTCTGGCATGGGTTGACCGCAGGACAAGCTGCAACTTGTCCTGCGCCCACTTTTCAGGCACAAAAAAACCGCCATAAAGGCGGCTTGTTGGCTGTTGGGTACAAAAAACCCAACTTAACAAAACAATAACTAAAAACCGTCATTTTGCCAAGCTTTTTCGTTTTTGTGCTGTGCGACCGTGGTCGCACAGCTTTTAGAAAGTTGCCTGCTTATATTCATCGGTCAAAGAATATCGACCAGATCCGCTACGCTTTGCAACCCCAAAACAGATCATCTGTTCGATGATAAATTCAACGGCAGCTTGACTCAAAAAACAGGCTTCGCTTAACTCTTTCAGGGAAATGCGTGGGTATCCACGCATAACACATTCCACACTCAGGGCCGCTTCAGTCATATTTCCACGAATTTCATTAATATTCATAACGCCTCTCTAATCAATCTTGAAACTGGAAATCAACATCAGCCATAAAGCGGTTCAACTCAGCCAGTTTTGGCCCCATAGTCCCAACTAAGCGACCAGCCAGTCGGTCTGTTAGGTTGGTACTGTTGAAACCATATTCCTTTTCGAAACGTTCAACCTTCTGCCACAACTCATACAGTTCGTTAGCTATCTCCGCAACATCGTCGCGCATTTTTTCGTTACCTTGATAATTCATAATATCCTCCAAATTCATATAGTTAGTGGGTTATTGCCTCTCAATGACACGAACTGTAACTCTGCCAAACGAACACATCCAGTGTTATTTTTCGCTTTTTAGTGAAATTTTTAATTTGCGTTGTTTTCTTGTTTTGGTGTATTTTATGGATATGGAGGCTATAATATGTTTAACGTGATAACCCACCCTGCAGCACTGGATGAACTGCTTGAACTACCAGATGATTTGCGAGGTCGCATGACCAGATTAATTGAGCGACTGGAGAAAGAAGGCAACAAACTGAAGATGCCCCATAGCCGTGTAATAGGTGGAGGGCTTTTTGAACTACGAGTAGGGGATAAAAACATCGCAAGAACGCTGTACGCCTACGCGACTGGTAACGAAATTTATCTATTGCATGCATTTGTAAAAAAGACACAGAAAACACCGGTGAAGGCTATCGAAATCGCCAGAACTCGCCTGAAGGAGATGAACTGATGAAAGCGAAAGGCATCCCGTTTAACGAAGTAAAAGAAAAACTCCTCAACACTCCAGAAGCCGTCAAAGGATATGAAGAGGCCGACAAAGAGCTGGAGATGGTCGAAATGCTATACGAAATGAGGGAAAGAGCAGGTTTAACGAAATCAGCTCTGGCTGAACGAATGGGGTTGCGACCGTCAGCCATCAGCCGCCTGGAAAGCAATCCTTTAGGGGCAAGTATGAAAACTTTGGCTAAATATGCTCATGCCTGCGGCGCAACCATCGATATTCGCGCTGTTTATTAATTAGACTCTTTTACTACCCCGTCCAGAAGGGCGGGGTGTGCATCAATGATGTGAACGCTCAACAGCGATAGTTTTCTGACAATGCTGGGCAATCTCTCGCGACATGTTGATGAGTCGTGAAACCTCACCAATATGTAGGCTGGCTTCTGGAGAAGCCAGGGTGACGCTAACCAGATCCAGAACGGCGTCAATATCTCTTAAATTTGAATCGAGTTGTTCAAGAGTTGATACGGCTGCTTCAGACATTAGATCTCATACCATTTAACTAAAAAAGGTTATTTATACTGTATAAAATTACAGGTTAAAACTCAAACTTGACGGTCAATTTTCAATGAATTAACTGCGTAAACTGCTGTGTGGCCCGATACTTATGCTCTCTCCCTATGCCACGATCAACTTTCTCAAGAAGTCCAGTACGGACAGCAGAATCAAGCATCCTTTTAACAATTCTGCTATTTAACCCAACATCAAAAGCAAGCATCGAAGCGAAAACAAACCCATCACCACCATCAGAAAAGCTCTTTTCGCTCCGTTTTCGTATCATTTCAAAAAGCAATGCCTTTTTATCCATTTATCCCTCCGTGACCAGTCACGCTTTGAGCGCAAGTTTCAGCCTCGTGGTTGTAAGGTGGCATGACCCTTCGCCATCAAAAATGCATTCTGAAACAGGCATTTTTTGACCACATCGCGGGCAAGTAGTAGATAGCTGCTTCTGCAGCTCCTTATAGTTTTTCCTGATCAGCAAACCAATGACTTCGTTCTCCGAATATGGAACTCGCCCTGGTCTACGCAATACACAAATTTCCCCCAACATACGTAACTCGTCAGGTTCTAGAATCCACTCCCGTCTTGATGTGCCTTCCTTCTTCAACCGTTCCCTGCGTCTCCTTTGCCGTTCTGCCGGTGTCAGCGCCATAAATCCTCCTGAAAATTACTTAACCCAATTAACTACACCGCCAGCGACCACAACCGCCCTTTCACAGTCACGCTCATATCTCAAAGGTTGAAATACACCATCAATAAAATATTTATCTCCACCAAACGCTGCAGGAAGTGAAACAGAAAACTGAACATGACCATCCGGAGTTACCGGAGAGTTGCCAGCCTCATACGCCACACGCATCCAGTGCAGAAGCGTTTCAGTGCTCACACAGCCGCAATCAACATCAATTTTGCCGTGCTGCCGTTCCAGCCATTGCTCAAAAGTTAACTTGTAAGTTTGGCTTACAGGTTCTGCACTATCAGCTTCGCGCCGCTTCTGTAGCTCTGCTGCCATCGCTCTCACGACTTCAACTGGTGCCCTTGCAGCAAACTCTATGTTGGTGATCAGCTCATTAAGATATTGCTCGCCTGGATACTGTTTCTTATCGGTTATAGTGGTCATATCACTCTCCTTTTCCCTGAAGCATAGCAGCGCGGCAGGCATTCCAGCCTCTCACCTCTGCAATAGCGGCAACAGCATCAACCGCGTACATGCTAAGAGGATTAGGCATTGGTTTTTCTTCCGGTACTACTGGAACGGGTGGAGCGGCGTAGACCTCAATAATTCCATTATCAATAGGCCATTCTCCATCCTTGAGGTAGTCACTTGTGCCGTCAACTTGCTGTTCTGCAATGTGGAATGCACCTATTGGTTTTGCTTCCAGCGATGCCAGAGCAATTCGTGCCAGTTCTTCCGCTTCTTCTGCTGGCAGTACAACGTTGCTACCAGGTCCGTATGTTTCGCGCCACTGTTTGATTGTCAGTAGTCGCTCTTTGGTAATAGTGGTCATGTGTTACTCCTTAACCCGCAGTGCTTTCAACTGATGAGGGGAACAAAATCCTTTCATCAAATCCGGCATTCATATCATGGACAGCAACACACCAATCCATCGACGAACGATTATCAAGAGCCTCCATGATTTCATCCATGCGGCGCAGGTCATACAGGTAAATGCTTTTATCGCCAATGGTGTAAAAACCAATTTTTTTCGGTGATGGGCAGCGATCAAGAACGTCCTGTAATTCGTTCAACCATGCCCGTTCTTTTTTTGTTAAAGTTGCCATATCACTCTCCTTTGATGCGAATGCCTGTTGCAATGCTGTTTATGATGCTGTCAGTGCATGGGGTAGAAAGCTGGGCATCTCCAGCAATTTTCATGACCTCAACATCTGCATATCGAATACCGAGGTGTATCAGACCGGCTATGCCTGACTTAAGCCGAGCATTTTCCATAAATAGAACTTTTGCCCGCTGTTTTTCTGCTTCAAGCTCAACGCGCAGCTTCCCTACCGTTAGCGCAATATCCTCGTTCTCCTTGTCGCGGGATTTTATGTATTGCTGGTTTCTTTCCCGTTCATCCAGTAGTGCCAGCGCAACATTTGGATTAAAGGCAGCAATAAATTCAGCGTTTGCGTAAGCCTGAGCATCTGTTTCAACCAGGCAGTTAACATGACATTCTGCAATCACGCCACCGGGTTCTCCTTTCCATTTTTGGCAAACAAAAACTCCTGTTAAATTGCCGTGCTGGTTAACAGATGTATGCCCTACGATGTAGCTCCCTTTCGTTGCCTTTTCTGCCGCATCACGCAGTGCCTGATAATTAATTTCGCTCACTCTTCATCCTCCAAGTCGGCAACGGCGTCCATCACATCAGAACCGCGAATAACCTCAAAAGCACGGCAGGCCATTTGAAATACCAGTTGCTCTTGCGGGTGAGGAGACTCCCAATATTTGAAGCCTGGGCGATGCGTGTACCCCATCATTGAATAAAAATCACCAGCAAGCTTAATCGCGGCATCGACAAGCTCTCTGTTAGTCATTCTTTTTCCGCTCACTGGCTGCCTCCTTTACTGGGCTTTCGAATGTATCAAACTCAAACAACTTAACTACGTCATCAAACAGGACATAATCGCCATCAGAATCTTCAGTCATGTCAGCGCCACAATCCTGACCGAACGAGTCACAACCATCCATATCAAGCTCGTATCGCTTGAGTTTTGCGATATTTGATAAATTCAGCGCCAGTACAGCAAGGTCATAAACCTCATCAGCGGTATACCCGGCACCATGCCCATACATTTCAATACGGGATATGATTTCTTCTACACGTTGTTTTGTGATCGTCATTTTTGCTCACCTTCCTGTTCTTCCAGAAAAATACGCATAGCCTCAAGCATCTCTTCGGTATCATACGGAGACAGCTTGTCACGCAGGATGTGTTCAATGCTGTTAATGAACTTGCGGATTGCTTTGCGTTCAATTTCAGCCAGGAAAGCGTCGGTGGCTGGGGTTTCCGTGAAGTTGTCCTCCCAACCGTAGTACTCCTGACGACAGAAGTTATTAAATTCCTTCTCCGACTGTTTAAGCCCCGCATTCTCCGCCGCCAGCGCCGTGCGATTACCCTCCAGCTCTGCAATGCGCTGTTTTGCGGCATCCAGTTCAATCGACAATTTTTCCAACTGCTCTTTATGCTTCTTATATTCCTGATATGCGTGCCAAGACTGACCTTTGCGCACACTATCAGTGATATCAGCAACCTGCTCTGGTGTTAGCGTGGTCAGTGGCTGTGATGGAAAAATCAGCACTTTCCCGGAATCCCAATCAAAACCAGCGTGAATTGACTGAACCTCAACTGAGGGTGTTGAACCAATGCTGCCAGGCGAATGAATAACGATTGTTACATCCATATCGCGACGATGGCTGTGGTTGTTGGACAAAATACGATTCACCAACTCAGAAAATTTGGAAAATTTCATGCTGATTCCCCTTTCTCTGCTCTCTCCTGTCGGAACATCACTATCATCAGGTCGCCTTTTGTCGCTATCTTGGCTGTTGTGCCTGGCTCAATGCGGCTAAGTTCAAATGCGTCATAGAACGCCTCTAACACTTTCTGGCGTCTTTCCTGTTTGCGGTGCTTTCCCCACTGCTTTAGAAAAACAGAGGCCGCCCACTTCCCCGCACTGAACATGATGTAAAACCAACCGAGAAGTGCCAGACCGATATTTAGGGCCGTATCGATCGTTATCGTGGTGTCGATATTCACTACGCCACCTCCTGTAAATTTCCCTGATAAAAAGCCAGCACACGCTGCATAACTTCACTTTTCCGGCAATCGTGACAAATCATGTTCAAGCGCCTGTCGTAACGACGTATTTCTCCGTCAGGTAATGACCAGATAAGGTCTGGATCAACCACTACCGATTTCTTCGGCTTTACTCTTGATAGTTTTTTACGGGCGTTTTGCCAGTCCTTGCGTGCTTGTGCAGACAGAAATATCCCGGAGCCAGAGATATACAAATCACCACTGGCAGCAAGCTCTCTTGATAAACGACTAACAGCACACCGGCTAATACCAGTTTCATCCGCAAGTTGCCTAACCGTTCCTCGTCCATTCAGGCGCACGAGTTCCACAATTTGTTTATTCAGTTCTTCCCTCTGTTCTGGTGTAAAAGCCTTTGCCATTACGATTCTCCTTGCCCTTTTACAAGACGGGAGAAAATTGCGGATACATATTTAGCCTGATGAATAGCATCAGCCAAGGCATTGTGTCGTTCGCCATCAAATGGCATATCTTTTTTAGGATTAAAACCAATAAACTGACCAAGATTAACGATTGTTCGAACATCCTGATCATTAAAATATTCCCACGGACAGGCTAAGCCAACGCGCTCATAAGCACCGCGTAAAATTACATTATCGAACGTTGCTCCATTTCCCCATACTTTCAACTTTTTTAAATTACATGCATGGCAAGTAATAAAGTGTGATAATTCAAAAAGTGCATCCTTAATATCAAGGGCATCATTAGTACAAATAGCGGCTCTGGCTTCCTTGCTCTGTTTCAACCACCATAAAATGGTATCACCATCGGCGATACCTCCATTCAACATCGAGCTTCTGAGATTCACTGGCACATAAAAAGTAGGACCTAATTCCTCACTTTCTGGAGAAAAAAACACTGCCCCGATAGAAACAATTGGAGCACATGTGTTAGTACCCATTGTTTCAAGATCAATCATTACATCAGACCGTTTCCTGTCGTAAATAATCTGATTAGTCACGAATAATTCTCCTCAACGTTTATCTATACCCAAATTTTCTGTTGATATGTTCTGGATGGTTTTGGCGTTCTTTCTGATTCAGGTAAATGAACATAAACGCAATATCCATCACCTAAAAAATCAGAACGAACAACCAGAACTTTCTTACCACGCCGCCGATAAGTATCTGAAAGACGCTCTGCTTCATCATGCGTCATCGGCCCCTGCTTAAATGGCGTTATTTTCATTTTCTTGTGCGACCACGGTCGCACCCTCTCTGATTTCCAAGTAACGCTTAATCCAAAGATTTTCTATATGCTTATTACCTGGCTGATTTGATAAATACCAATCGGCAATTACAGACTGCTTATTACTATCTGGTCGTGTCCTGTAACCACAAGTTGGACACCAGATAACATATTCATTTCTTACCCCCGAATACCTTAATTCTGGCTTCGACGGTTTCCTGAACATAACTTGTTTACAAAGGCAGAATGGCACTTCCTGCCCGATGGCGTTTGATGATTTCACTGCGCTTCTCCGCCGCATTTAATAATGCAGTTCGATTTAAGCTCAGACATCGCGACTTAATTAAAAGCCAGCGTTCTTTATAATCTTGTCTCCAGCTATCAATAGATATATTCAGTAGAAAACTCAGATGCCTGTCCTGTTCTCTCTCATCAACTGCCTCAGCACACGTAAGTTCTGATTTAACCTGCTGTGCCGCGTAATAAATCAATTTCCGCATGGCTTTTTTCGTGGAGGCCTTCATTTTTTTAAAGCCGCCCCCCGAATGAGCAACCAGAAAATCAAGCCATAACCACTGACAAACAATCACATCATTGTTGTAATCAGGCTTGCATCCGTAGCAATAATAAAGCCAGGCTGATTCCTCGTTATTCAACTGACCAATAGCCCTGCGCCAGCTGGCGCTCTGAAAATCAATATCAGTGAGCAACATTGATGATTGTTTAAATGTTTTCCCCTGGTGGAATCTAACCGGCTCAGCAGGAACGGACACTTCGTATGAGTTATCATCCCCCACACTGATTGACCGGACTGGTTTATTGTTAAACCGTCCTGACCTACCGAGACGCATCTGCTCAAGCTGGACCTCCAGAATGCCACGCTGGCGATAATGAACATCAGCCAATGCCGTAGAGACGCAGCTGCGTATATACTCAAGCTCCACGCTTACGACTCTCCTTAATCGACTGCTTTACCCGCCGAGTTGTAAAGTCACTCTTCAGCTTATAAGCAGTACGAACTTCAATATCGCTTTGCCGCAATGAAGGAATCTCTCCAGCGGTTAACCATTGGTAAACAGCTCCGGGTGTTACACCTACCCCTGCCGCTGCTTTTTCTACACTGCCAAAGTGGCGAATAAGTTCTTCTGGTTTCATGTTGTTATTATAAACAATAAACAACAATTAAAGCCAGCTATAATAAATAAATTTTATAGCCAGCTATAAGAAGATCATTTATGATTACAGTATGAAAACACGAGGCGAACGACTGAAAGCACGCCGTTTAGAGATGAAGCTGACGTTGCGAGAAGTTGCTGAGGCTGTCGATATCTCTATAGCAGGCGTCCAAAACTTAGAACGTGGCGACGTAATGCCGTCACTGGAGATAGGTATTGCCCTGGCTAAGTGCTTACGCAAGCCAGTGCATTGGGTGCTATATGGGACAGAATATGACCCTGACCGCATTCCTGTTATTGGCACAACTGAAAGTGGGCCGGATGAAGAGTGGAAGCCGGGACAGGTTCCAAATACTGAGCGATTCCTGCCATTCATCAGCCAGCGCAATACTGTGTATGCGTTAACTATCAGCAATCTTACGCAGGGAAACTATCAGCCAGGCGATTTTCTCCTGGTCGATTCTGCGCTGGAACTGGTCCCCGGCGAGGATGTTCTGGTTCGTGATACTGCAGGAAATATCACTATCCAGCGCCTGGCCCGTTTTGATGATGAAAATTACTATCTGGATGGAACAAACTCACAACGCGCCATCTTCAGGAAAAGCGATCTTGAATTTGTTCACCAAATAGTCGGAACGATCAAATCATTCATGGTTGAGGGTAGATGACTTAATACGGGGTTTATTGTTTGCTGTAAATCTGGTTTAATGCAGGGCATATGTTCTGTGGGTTGACTCAGGTTACAGCAGCAGAAAAAAGACGAAAAAAAACCCGAGTCGGCAAACTCGGGTCCTTTTCAGGAAGCAGCCACAACAACGCGACGGATTCCGTCAATTCAAGATGTGTTTATTGTGGCTGCTCCTGCGGATTTTTTCAACCCGAAAAAACATAATTCGCATGGAATGGCTAAAAAATGACATTAAACGATTTCTATGCGGATCGCTTTGGCAGCGATCCGTTCTCGCTAATTGAAGCAGCACGGGATGAACTAACCGAGCTGGCACAGATGGCTGGTATCAACTGGCCTGCCTGTTCCGACAACATCCAACTCAACCCTCGCGGGGGGGTTGAGCGTTACTCTTCATACAATAAAACATCTCCAGAAGCTCTCGAAAAGAGCCTGAAAGGACGCGTAGAAATTTACTCCCGGCTGGAACACAGCAAAGGGATTGATTACCCGTTCATTAACTTCGTCCATAAAGGCAGCGATGCTGGCTCATGGAGCGGTTTCTCCTTCCTGTTTTCTGAATATCGCCGTGAGCAACAACGGAATAATGCGACCGTGGTCGCACAACCGGAAGAAGAACGGGAAAGAATAGAACGTCAGGCCGAAGCACGTCGTCGCCGTGAAGAACAAAAACGAATTAATGACCTGAAAAACAACCAAATGGACCATGAACGTTTGCTGGGATGGCTGGCATTCCACAGCGCGTGGGAACATGCTCCGGCTGAAGACGGCTCATGGCCATATGCGATTAAAAAAGGTATTCGTGACGTTTTTAGTTCATGTGATGTGCGTCGCGTGACCAGTCACGACAGTGCGAAATGGAGTCGGGGACCAACCACATATATGGCTATCCCTCTGGCTCACCTGGACGGTCGTTACGATGGTCGTATTGTGGGTTGGCAGCGAATCGACAAACAAGGTGGGAAATACCAGACCAGCGCAGTAACCAGCGGCGATTTCGTCGGTGCCTGCTTTGTTATCGGTGAGCTGAAAGGGGCGCAAAACATCGCTGTTACAGAAGGTTTTGCTACTGGTGCATCCATCTGGCTTGCCACGAAAAAAGATAAACGCTTTGACGCTGTGGTTGTCGCTGTATCCGCTAACAACATGGTTCATGTTGTGGAACAACTGGTAAACATGTACCCGGCGGTAAAAATCACCTGCGCACTGGATAATGACCGGAAATCTGCCACAGAAGGAAAAGGGAATACCGGCCTGCGGACTGGCTATGAAATCTTATCGAAATTCAACGATGTCCGCTGCGTCTATCCAACTTTTGAAGACGATCCGCAAATGGAGTGCAGTGACTTCAACGACCTGCACAAACTACGTGGACTTCGTGAAACAGCACGTCAACTATTTGCAACAGCAAACCGCCTGAAAACCGGTACTGATTTGCTATCTCTGACGCTCAACCGCCTGAAGACAATTAAGCGGGATAACCGTCGTACTTTTGCCAAAGAGCTGCTGAGAGCGGTGGATATTGGCATGCTAACCTGCCCGGTTCCTAACAGTCCGTCAGATTTATTTAACATGTTCTGCATCGTTCTGCGTGAAATGGGACTGGAAAATATCTATCGCGCTACGGTAAAAGACCACATTGCCCGTCGCCTGAATAAAAAGTGCCGTATTGCCCAGGCTCCGCGCTCTTTCAGCGAACGCATAACTGATCCCAATAAACGCCCTCAACATATCACCTATAAGCGTTTTGAAACTTCGGTAATGACCGATGATCTCCTGAAGTACGTGCAATCACTACAGGGGATAGTCATCGTCCGTGCTGGTATGGGTTCCGGCAAATCTACTGGATTGTTACGACCGTTAATGCATAGCTCAGAACGTGGTATCTCTGTTGCTCACCGTGTCTCCCTTATTGGTGGCCTGTGGGAAATGATGACAGAAGGAAAAGGTGTAAAAGCCGATATCCTGCACTATCAGGACCCTGGCTATCAGGAAATGGCTCCATACGCCAGTAAACTGACCATCTGCATAAACTCGATTGTTAAAAACTGCTGGCAACCGTTGATGCGCCAGCACGACTATTTTGGCTTTGACGAGGCCACACAAGGGCTACGTGCCGTTCTTTCCGGTCGGGCTATGGAAAACCCAGTGGCTGTATTCAATACGCTAATTGACGCGCTGGCCAGAACGGAACAACACCCAATAATGGTGGATGCTGATGCGAACGATCTGCTGGTTGACCTGGCTGAACTGGCTATGAAACGCCGTGAAGAACTAGGTTTACCGGCATGGCTGCAGATCCACGTAATTGAATTACCTGTTGATGTTCGCAACCGCGAAACAGGTGAGCCAATCCGGGTTTTTTATACAGAAAAAGATCGCATCATGACCGAGGTGGTGAAAGCTGTATCGGATGGCGAAAAAATCATGTTGGCCACCGACAGCTCCACCTTTGCAGAAGATGTGACAGCCACCCTGAGAATGCATTTTCCTGGTAAGAAATTTCTGTGTGTAAACCAGAAAAACAAACCAGAGCCAGAAGTTGAAGCATTTACCAATCAACCGAAAAAGATGGTCAAAAAATACGACGGCCTGATTTATAGCCCGTCTATTTCATCCGGCGTGTCGATTGAGCAAAAACATTTTGACCGTCATTTCGGCATGTTCTGTGGTGAAGTTGTACCCAGCGACGCAGTGCAAATGCTACGCCGCGACCGTACAGCAAAAGAATTTATTATCGGCTTTGATAAAGCTCGTGCAAAACGTGAAACTGACCCGCAAAAAATAGAACGAGCATTCGCCCAGGCATTGCTTGCTACCGCAGGTATGAACGGTGAACTTACGGATGTCGTTTTCGATGGCGACCGTATATCAATGGGGGTGGCCAATACCGACTTTACCAGGATGAAAATTAAAGCAGCCGCAATTGAAGCGACTGCGCGTAACGACTACGCCAGCAACATGATCTGCATCATGCACAGCGACGGTTATAAGGTATCACCGCTGGCCACCGATTATGCTGCGAATGATATCGGTAAAGATCTGCGTAAAGAAGCGCGGGATATTGTGTGGGAACAGACACTGGATCTGCACCTCAATACAGAAACTCCACAAGAATCAGAGCGTGAAAAACTGCTAAAAAAACGCGCGCTGACGCTTGAAGAACAGGCAAAACTTGTCCGCTGGGATATTGAAAACGAACTGAAACTACCGGTTGAAGAAGGCACGCTGAAATTCTATTTCGATGGTGCTCGAGACAAAGTTCGCCGCTATGAAACAATGCTTTTAGATGAGGTAACAGCTCGTCGTTACGACCGGGAAGAAGCAGCCATCAATTTTACCTACGCATACCGTCAGGCGGGACAGTGGCAATATTTTGTAGTGACCGCGATGACTCGCGAGCAGGCTGATGATGTCTTTAAAACTAAATTCCCTGGAATAATCGATCACAAGGTAAAAGCTACTCCTACTGTTGAAGTCGGGGCGCGCGGTTTCTATGCGCTTAAATCAGCAACTCTCCGGCAGTACTTTATCGACTGCGGTATCAACCCTGAGACTATGACCGGCGAGGCGACTCAGGAGCGTCTCAAATTCGCTCGAGATAACCTCATGACAGCCGAACGCCGTGACCTGTTGAATAACGTTCTGCACATTGGTGGTTTTATGACGCCAAAAGGGAAGCCTAAAGTGCCGGAAGCGTTGTTTAAAAACATTTGCGACTCTCTTGGCCTTAAAACAGGTAAACGTCGCGGCAGAGACGGCGATAAGCGTCCAACCTTGCGTTTTGTTGAGCCTGAATCAGCGGCATTTATGCTGGATATTCTTGTTCAGCGTCAGAAAGATGGCCTAACCCTAAAAACGCGTAAAGCCGAGAAGACAGCCATCGAAATGGATCGCGATTTGGATCTCAATATATATATGGATGATAAAACGCGATCCACAAACGAGCAGGTTCAAAACGCCCCTCATTCAGTAATTTCTGAGGCTTTGGCCGTGTTGCCAGTGGCTGTACCTGAGTCCTGGGCGATGAGTGCGCTTTCCAGTGAGGAGTTGGCCACTATGTCATCATGGTCATCAGCCAGCATAGCTATGACGTTTGCATCTCTGTACCTCACAGAGTTCATGGATCACCTTTCCAGCAATGAGCTGCGGCGGTTACGTGAATACATTACGGGGAATAGCTCATGCAGCTACGAAGAGCAGGGCGCTTTCTTTGGGTAATCAGTGGATATTATCGTATGTGGAAATCGTGATTTTTCGGTGAACGGGGAGTAAGAATATGTCGACGACTGCATTTTTAGACAAACTTGATTACCGTCAGCTGCAGTTCTGCCGGGATGAATGCGATCGACGCATTAAGGCTATTCAGGAAGAAGAGAAGAAAGTAGCTTGGGCGATCACTGATGGTGGGATTAATTTGGGTTGGTTCAGGACAGAAAACTACGTGAAAGCGGCTGAGCGTTTAGCTTCTTTAGCTTCTGAATTGTGGGAGGAGGAGCCAGATAAGGAACACCCATCTACCCGTTTGGGGCTTAATCTGGCAATTGAGGGGCATCATTTACCATTATCAGAGTATAACGCTTTGTTTGCTGATGGTGAGTGGGGTTAAAAATGGCTGTTCAATCATACAAATACGAATCCCCTTTGGATAAGGGATACATTCGTATCAAGTTAAGTCGTTCTCAGCATAAGGCTATTTTTAAGGTAAGGAAAATTCGCATATTGGATGCGTATGCGTATTACTACAACGGTGAAAATGTTGTTGTTGAACACTTTATTGCACGATGGTTTGTAGCTCTGATTTTTGTCCCTCTCCTGTTAATTGGTACTTTTGTGGATGGTTTTCCTAGTACATGGCGGGAGATAAAGAAAGGCCTATTCCCGCGTAAGTACGGCAGATTTTCGCAAGATAGCTGGCGAGTTATACCTGGTAAACATTCTGTAGATGAGCAACCGATTGTTGATTTCTGGTTGAATCGTATGGCTGATGCTAAAAAAGTTGATTGAATTGTGATGACTGTTACAGGAGATAAAGTGAAGAGTTTTATTTTTGTTTTATGTTTTGCCTTTTCTGCTGCGGTTTATGCCCAGGAAGATAGCATTTCTGTTATTAACTCATCAGCGGACCTTGCATGTAAAAATAATCCCGATGCTGCATCAAAAGAGTCATGCAAAGAGCTGCTCCTTTCGACGGCTGCTTTTGCTTCTGAAAATGCAAAATTTTATTCAGCCTTTTGTCGCGGCTATGTTAAGGACGAAGATAAAGAAAAATGTGATGATGCCGGTAAGTTAGTTAGGTATTTCCAATCTCTTAATCAATAATGGCCTTTGATTAACGATCAACTTCTGATCACTCGTTCAAGCAAACTATAAAAACACCTGTCCCCGTGACTGGTCACGGGGTAAAATGTCTTTGCAAATTATTGACGTGCGCGTCGTTTTGACGGTAAAGTTTACTCCGCTACGGTAAATCCCGTAGCCGGGCGTAGGAACCCGAGTAAATGAAGCGCACAACACGCGCCAGCGTGTTTTTTTGTGTGTAAAATCTGCGTACACCAAATTTATGGTGGCTCAGATGGGGCAGCTTTTAGCTGGCCGGTTTCTTCGTTTACCGGTATTCCTACCCCCGTCTGGGCTACCGCCATATAGAGCGTAGGAACTCTGGTGGTAGCACGACCAATTAAACGGAGTGCATACCATGTTCAAATTCAAATTTGCGGCAATCGTTCGCACAGACAAAAAGTCACACATCCATCATCTTTCCACCATCGCGTCATCTGAACGGGAAGCTCGTCGCCAGTTCGCCAGCCGGTTTGTCCTGGTATTGTCTGCCCGTATTCCGGTGCGCGAGGTGGCTGCATGAATCAGGTAAAAATGAACACTGTTGGCCTGCTGGAATCGTTGGATGAACGTCTGGCTCAGGTCTATGCGCTCGTATCATCAGCCCATCGGACAATCTCCAGTTGTGAGGCGTCGATTTATCTCTCAGAAGCAGGGAAACTCCTTCAAATTGCGTGTGAGCTAACACACGAAGCACAGGGTTATTCAGCATCGCTCTCGTCGCAATTGCTGCACGATAAGGAGGCTGAATGAGCGCGTTAGCAGTCTTTTCCTTTCAGGAAGAGCATCAGGTTCGTGTAGTGATGATTAACGGCGAACCGTGGTTTGTTGCATCTGATGTGTGTATGGCGGCGGGTATTGATTCTACGGCCATCAGAAAGTTGGATGAGGACGAAAAGGGGCAGGCGAGGTAGACCACACAACAAGGCACCGATAATTCGGTGCCTTTACCGTATGCTTTATCCGAAATATGTCAGCCATGCTAACTGCATTGCTGATATAGGGCTGTTTGCACTGCCGGACCAAGCATAATTCTGGCCATTATAATGAAACTCAACAACGTATGAGCCATCACCAATATTTCTCACAGGCTTAAATACCGGCTTAGATACAGGTGAAGAAGGCGCGGGCGGTTGCTGTTCTTCTACGCTCTCTTCCTCTTCCTCTTCCTCTTCCTCTTCCTCTTCCTCTATCTCAATTTCGTCGTCATCCAGATCGTCATCCTCTGATAATTCATCCGTCTGTTCAGGTATTGCTTCCAGCTCTTCTTCGTCAGGCATAACGATTTCTGGAGAATCTATTTTCAGCTGCCATTGTCCATTTTCGCCAACAAATTGCCCCAGAGCATCAGCAGCAAATTCCAGGTATCGACTAATCATTGTAGGGCTAAATTTGAATGCTCTTAGAGTGCTGTTCGTGATTTTTATAGAGGGGTCATGCTCTACCAGCTGCTTAACTGTGTTATGCAGACGAACCCCGGCATCTCCTCTGGCGAATCCTGGCATTTCGTCATCAAGCTGCTGCAATGCTTCCAGCCTGGTATTTTCGTTTCCAGTATTTGGCCTCCATGTCTTTGAGAAGTTGGCCAGCTTGAATTGCTTATAGTGTAATTGAGTGTTTTCATCGTCATGGCCTAAAATTTCCATAAAGAAAACATCCTCATCTACGTTTTTCCAACGAGGATCTACGCGGAAAAACATTTCATACGCAATACGGGCATAAATAGCACGACTATCTTTATAAACACGGCGGTCATCTTTGAAAAATGATTTAACCCACGGGTTAAAAGCCTTTGCTAATATGGCATTAATCCGTCCGTTTTCAGAGCGTGTGTCGTTATCTCCATAACCTTTAACGACATCATCAAAATCAGATGCTGCTGGGCATGAGCGAAGTACATTTATTAAATAAACAAATGTTTTTGCTTCGCATAATGTATATATTTTTCTGGTTATATCATCAGAAGTTCTTTTTTTTGCTTGGCCTAAAAAATCAACGGTATACTTACCAGAAACAGTAAATGTACCTTGATACATAATCTCAATCATTCGTCTTCCTGACAATGCAGCAAGTGCAAATGCCAAAGGAGCCATACCTGAACGAGTGTTTAGATTATTTAATGTAGCAGGGCTATTTATAATATCGTAAATAGCTTGCATATATTTAGGGTAATCAATGACCACCACGTTACGTTTCTTATTGTGCAGAACGTCCGCCCATCGTTGCTGGATAGATGCGCGTTCGGCAGGGCTTAGTTGAAGATGATAGAGAATCTCATGGTTAACTTTTAGCTGATTCAACTCCTCAAGTAAGGCAGATCCTTGCTGTAGTAATTTATATAAATAATCGCGCTTATCTTTCCAGTTATCGCTAGTTAAATCAGATATGGCGAATTGCCACTCTTTATATTTATTTGATAATTTTAATAACTTATTATGACTTTTGTTATCACCAATTCTGATATTAGATAAATCTTCTGATAAAGGGAGAATTAATTTTAATTTTGCCTGTAAAGCTGACATTCTCTGGCGAATATCGGCAGCAGGTAGAGAAAGCCATGACAATAGCTCCTCATTATATAAAGGATACTTTTCAGATAGGCGATGTATATTTTTTTCAAAGCTATGATGAAGTTTATCATCAAACCGTTTTCTGGCCCTGCTCATATAGGCATTGAAGGTGTTGGCTGTAATTCTTTTTTCTAATCCTTTCCCCCTAAACTTTCGCTTATCATTAAATAATGCATTTTTAAATTTTAATGCAACAGCCTTTATTTTTTTTGTTTTTTCCCCTTGAGGACGGTCAGAGTTATCTATTGACTCAACATCGCTAACAAGTGAGTTTATTAATTCACCGATTTTTACTTTGCTCATCTTTCCTCTCCTGATTATCAGCTCTGATTA
>ENA-ORUL01001258-ORUL01001258.1-human-gut-metagenome-genome-assembly--contig:-NODE-1258-length-18303-cov-14.895167_pt1 | contig 18303 bp, 11 predicted proteins | sample MGYA00242084_ERZ509219 | MGnify/ENA primary metagenome ERZ509219 (study PRJEB26280, sample SAMEA2338792) | human gut metagenome | biome: human gut; feature: human-associated habitat; material: faeces...
CTCAGGAACTTATAAATTAATTTAAATCAAAGTTTTGCGGAATTAAGGTTAAATAAACAATTAGCTATCTATAAAATAGGCAGTGACGAAAGAAAGAAAATAGAGCAATTAATACTAGATTATAAGATCAAATTATTAGACAAAGGGTATCAAGCCTATCTGGAAAATCTCCAAAAAGAAAAAGACATCAACAAAAAGAAGGAAAAACAGACAAAAGAACACTATGACAAATTGAATGAGTTGTTACAAGGATTCGTTAAAAAGGAAATGGACGAAAAAGAGAAGGCTAGAGAAGAAGAGGAAGAAAAGAAAAAAAAGCAATTCAACATAATGAAAGATTTTGGTAGTGAAGCAGGAATGATATTAGGTCAAGCTTTAACAGATACCGAAACGACATTTGCTGATGCTATGCATAATATTCTTCTTCTTACCTTAGATACATTAAGACAGATTGCAGTAATGGCTATCGCTGAAAGAACCATTAAAGATATAGGTAGCTTAGGTTTTCTAGGATTGGCAAAAGCAGCAGGTGAAATCGCACTTATTAACGTCGCTTTCGGTGCCTTGAAAGGTCTTATCAAGAAACCTAGTACATCTACCGCAAATGCAGGTCTTAATGACAGCACTACGCCGCAAACCGGACAACGGGTTGTATCAGACTCCACCGGTTGGTACAACGGAGGATTCACCGGCAACGGTGGTATACTTGAAGTGGCTGGTCCCGTACATCGAGAAGAATACGTTACACCGGCATGGCAATTACAAGATCCGGTTTCCATGAACCATATCCTAGCCTTGGATGCCATCCGAAGACAAAGAACAAGCACAAATCCTCTTCCCGTCAACGGATTCGCCAACGGTGGATACAATGGACGCTCGGATGAAGAAAATGTAATGGTTTCAAGTAATAATCCGGAATTACTCAAAGTACTCACACAGCTACTTATGCTATTTTCCGAACTAAGAGCAAAAGGCATGAGGGCCTATATCGTTTATAGCGATATCGAGGCCGCCCAGAAGACATTGGACAAATCCAAAAAGATAGGAGGCAAATAAGATGGACATCATTCACGAATCCGGCAAGGCTTACGACCTAGGAGACATCCAATTGACCTTATCCCGGATGAACCCGTTCTTTAACGATTACGGAGAGCAGAGCTTACCGGTAACACTCCCTCCCACGGACAGGAATAGGGAACTACTCATCTATCCGGATAACATGGCCGGGATCAGCAAGGCCTCGCAGCGGATCAACGCCATGATCCAACACGGGGTATTCTCCATTCCCTGCCGTCAAGCCATCCTGTCGGCGAACCGGAAGAGCGGGATCGAGACCAGTTTTTACTTGAATACCGGAGCGTTCTACGAGAAGATCAAGGATGTACCGTTATCCACGGTCTTTGAGGACAAGGTTCTCAAGTTCGCGTCTGTCAGCGAGGCGATATCCTTCTGCCGGAACCTGTTCATTACACATGACGACCGATTCGCCTTGTTCCCGGCCATCCTAGAGTCCGGTTCTTTAAACGCCACCGGTGATCCGGGACCGGACGGATATCCCCGTCTTTACAACGACGTGGAGCGGACGGAGGTAGTCGATGAGAAAACGATCCGGTTGGCTCCGGGATTCTACATATCCCCCTTCATCCGTGGATTGCATCTATTGGAGGAGATATTCGCCTATCTTGGCTACACCTTGGAGGACTCCTTCTTTTCCCGCACCACCCCATTCAAGGACATGGTTTTTTTGAACAACACGATCGATACGATCGTAAGGGGTGAGATCCGATACTCCCAGATCGTCCCGGACTGCATGATCAAGACGATACTGGACGTATACCGATATAAATTCTGCTGCGAGTTCATCCCGGACGAGACCCGCAAGACCATCCGTATCGTGCTATTCGATGAGAACCTGAACGAGACACCCTCCTGCGACCTCACGGATTGCGTAGCTGGTAAATACACAGTCAACCATCCCTCGAGCTTCAAGCAGTTAAAGCTTACCTGTGACCGGCTCACGCCGCCGGAAGAGAAACAGGAGAGCGAGCGCCCGATGCCAACGACGGGAAGAGCCACGGGGAACGAGAACGAGGAGTTCAGTACCTTGGTAGACCTATTAAAGAAATACCCGGACGTGGAGTATAACCAGATATCGGGTGAGTTTGTCCGGAGAGGTTACAAGGGGATCACGCCGGTCACGCAACGGATCGGTCTGGTCACGATGGATTATTACGCCGGCGGGACACTGGAGACGGAGAGCAAGGAATCCCCGGACGTGCTACCGGCGATGGTCCATACACCTGCTTTTGGCAGCGGAGGAGCCGGGGCCATCCCGCATCTCGGGATTTATATAGGGACCGGAAGATCGTTGAACTCCTCCATCATCATGGATTCCGTGAATGACTCCACGTCTGAGGTGGTAGGCGAGGCGGAAGATAACGAGGAGTTGAAACCCATGCCGGCGTTCGTATTCCATGCCGGGAAACTGGACTACGGGACGATCCTCAATCATGATGCGGATGGAAACAAGCTCTGGAACTATACGCTCGCCTACCACGGCCCGGACGGGCTTTTCGAACGGTTCTGGAGGAATTACGATTCCCTGCTCCGGAACTCTCTGCTCGAGATAAAAGCGAGCATGCTTCTCAGTGACATCCAAAAGGTATCGCTCTCCGAGTACAGGAAGGTGACGATCGAGGGACAGGAGTTGCTTCCCTCCGCCATACAATATAGCCCGGGTTCCCGGGAACCCTTGGAATCCACGTTCCTTACCACGAGGCTTTACGAGCCGGTATCCACGGCCATGGCCGAGGCAGAGCGGTTCGCCTCCCATGTATCCAAATATAAATGGAAGGTCAACTACTCCCGGTCCAACGCCAGTGACAGCGTGAAAAGGAGATGGGTGTTCAAGGAGGAGCCCGTGACCATATACTACGCCCCGCCCAGCGCATACCAATACGTGCAGGGCGGGAAATACCATCAAGCCACTTATCCCGTGCAATTCTATAGCCGTGGCTCCGCATCCGGGCCGACCGATCCGGAGGACGGTACCCTGACCGTGTGGCTCGAGCCCGTGACCCGGTAACTGTCCTTTATCGGACCATCCGACAGCCATACTTTTGGGGGTAAAATAATCGCAAATGGCAACGATCATAGATAAACCAGACGCTCTGAGCCTGTCCGGGAACATGAGGAAATTTGTATTGGGGGCACAAGAGGCCGTCTCTTTCATCTTGAAGAAAGGAACGGCCACCTTGCTCGAGCAAAGCTACGAGCCCGGGCCGGACAAGATGGTCACGATCGACGTGAGAGAGGTGGTGGAAAACCAATTGAGCTATACTTTGGACACGGCCCAAGAGATCTATTCCCAAAATACCATATTCGCAGATTTCACGGCCACGATAGACGGGACCTCCCACTCGTTCCGGGCGATCCGGTGCGGGATAGCGGATCTGGCGGACACGCCGGGAAACTGGTTGAAGTCCCACTTCCTCACGTGGCAGCCAAAGGTCAAGGAGGTGACCTATTACTCACCGGAGTGGTTGACCTACTACGCCATATCGGACTGCACGGTGAAGGCCAAGGCCACGTTCCCGGACAAATCTTCGAGCATGACCTCCTTGAAGGGAATGACCGCCGGCGAGTGCGTGACACTCAATCTCCAATACGCAATCGTAGCCAAGCTATTCGGGAACAAGTACCCCAGCTATCTCGAGGTTTACGCCGAGGCCGGCGGAGCGAGACTGAGCGTATCGCAATTCTATAAATTCACGGATATCCATTCCGAGGACGAGCAATGGTTCCTTTTCGAGAACAGTCTGGGAGGTATGGACACCTTCCGTGCCCATGGGGTGAACCGTCTGCAGGCGGAGCATGGGCACCTGATAGCGGAACTGGGCGAGAACCTGTCCGAGTATGACGTGGAGACCGATCGTAAGTTCGTAAAGAACACGGGATTCCTCGATGATTACTCCCGCCGTTGGTTGCTGGATTTTTTTCCCAGCCGGGCCAAGTATATATACGAGGCGTCCATGATCCGGAGAATAATCGTCACCGAGAGCGACGCCACCTACACCTCCAACGATCTCCCGAGCTCCTATACGTTCACGTACCGACTCTCGGAGATCTCGAGGTACCTGAACCTTATCCGTAACGAGAAAGAGCTTCCGGATAATCTAACGGTTCCAAACCTCTCCTCGCCGGATTTTATTTTTCCCCCTCGCTTAGCTGAGCTCCCACGGCAAGAGCTTGGCGAGGGGGTATTATTCCCGGCCTTTGATCCGCATAACCCGAAAGCATCCGTTACGTCTTTTGGTGTAATACATGACACGATAAGGAACGGCATCATAAGTGAACTTGGAGAGACATGGAGGGCTATCGTCAACGGAGCAGGAGGATCGGGTGGACCGGGAGACGATTTCTATCATATAAAATTAGATGATCTGACAGAGCCGTCCGATGAGAACGCTTTCACGGCTCTTAGAGTCTTGAAGGAGATACTAAAGCCTATATCCGCACTTGATGATCGCTTTTTAAGAAAAGATATAGATGATACGGCGCATGGTAACATCACTTTCGAAAAAGACATAATCTTAAGCGGGCTGGAATCCTCCATCTACTCAGACCGTGACGCTGATAGTTTCAAGCACGAGAACGGTTTCCGTATCTTCGCCGACGGCACGGCATGGGTGAAGGACTTGAAGGTGAAGAATGACTCCATGTTCGCCGGTTCCCTTTCCTCTCCTACATTCGCCTCCGGTTTCCCGAACGGGACGGGATTCATGATAGCGCCTTACAAGGTGACGAACGCCGCCGGTGTGGAGGAGACTAAATACAAGCTGGAGATCGATTCGATCTCGGTACGCAACGAGCTTAAAGTATATACGTTCGTGGTCTCGCAACTGCTTGGCGAGAATGATAACCGCATCTTCGCCGGAATGATGGAGGTGGATCATTACGACCCGGAGACCGGCCGGATCTACTTGGATACCGACGGAGGCAGGTTGTACAACCCGTTCCGGGAAGGCGATATCCTCATGGTACAGCAGTTTCAAGGCGATCCTACCTTGCAGAACGACTACAAGATGACCAAGTCGTACGAGCTGAAGGTGGTGGAAGTGGCCGTAGGGGACCTCTCCGACGGCGAGAACCGTCTGGACTGGCTCCGTTTCACGAATTTCGTGGGAAATCTATCGGACATAGCCAAAAGGGATACCCTTTGTCGTGTGGACAATCCGGATAACTCCACCCGCAGCGGCATCATGAAGATCACCACGGTGGATGAGTTCGGCACGCCCTACATGGACGTGATCCGTGGGATGAAGACCGATCCGGAAAACTGCGTGAAGGTACGTATCGGGAACATGAACGGTCTGGTCACGCCCTATTTCGGAAGGTTGGACGGTGACGGGGCGTACGTGGAGAATCTTTACGCCCGTGGGCAGTTCATGCTCGATACGGGGGAGAACGTGAAGACCAAGTTCGAGATCGTGGAAGGCAGGCTTTCCAGCGAGATGTCTTCCGTGCGCTACGAGTTGTCGGAGAAGGATAATTGCCTCACGAACGCCTCTTTCTCCGCTGATACGGTAGGATGGGTACTCGGTAACGACGTGTCGCTATTCACGGTGAAGGAGCGTTTCATGGCCGTGAACGATTCCTTCTACGCTGAGAAGGATAAGGTTACAGGGATCGTAGAGGTATCTAGCCGCAAGGCCCTGTATATAAAGAATTCGGGAGTGAAGCAAGTAAACTCCTACTTGAGGAATAAGCCGTCCGGACAGCTTGAGCTTCCGGACGGGACGAAGGTCTGGCCTACCTACTACGTATCCTTCATGTACATGGTAAAGACCGCCGGTACGTTAACGTCCGGATTCTCCGGACAGGGCCTTTACGTAAGCAAACCGTTGGCGATTACGGATACCTTCGTTCAAGAGGAATTTTCCGGCAAATGGAACGGAACAGGTGATTTCATCTTGAATTATACGGGGGAAATATATATCTACAACGTCCAGATGTCCACGCATCCCGTGGAGGATCTACGGTTGGAGATGTCCACCCTTTTTCTGCAGACGGACGAGAAGATCGGCATGTACGCCCAAAAGATCGACACGTTGAACGGCACGGTGACGGACATGGGGGTAGAATTGGATAATACGACCAGCACGTTATCCTTGTATGTTGACAAGACTGACAGCATAAACCAGACAGTGACAAGCCTAGGCTTAAAGCTGGACGGTGTAGATGAGAGCTTGACGCTGTACGCCAAGAAGACCGACGTATCCGGGCTGAAAACCGAGATGGAGGCGGCTATCAAGGTGAACGCTGACAATATTAATCTGAAGGTATCTAAGGATAGTATCATATCGAGCATCAACCAGACGGCGGAGACGATCAAGATAAACGCTAGCCGACTCAATTTGAACGGTTTCGTGACATTTTCCATGTTTGACCTAAGCACCCAGAATACGATCAAGAACAAGGTTAGCTCAGGTGATCTAGGATCGATGGCGTGGAAAGATGGTGTCTCTTCCGATGATCTGTCTTGGGCATTAAGTCAAGAGATCGCTGGTAAGATAAATCTGGATACGTTAAACAATAGCCTTACGAATTATACCAAAAAAGGCGCTATCACAAAAGAAGATTTGGCTAAAGCCCTTCAGACGGAATTATCCGGGAAACTTACAGGTAGCGCCAGTGTGGGAGCGAACAAATTGGCGAGCGTGATAATAAACGGACAGACGCTTATAGCGGGAGGGTATATTCAAGCGGACTTGATAAACGTTAAAGACCTTGTCGTAGGCAGTACCTTGAGTATCGGTGCGTTCTCCTTGAATAGTTATAAAGGTCTTAACTGGACTGGCTCTGACTATTTCGGTAATACCTCCTTTAGGTTGACTGTAGGGGGAGGATATACATACAATACCGGAACAAGTTGTAAAACCATGGTAGGGGCTTGGAGCAATTCCGCTGATACCCATGCGTGTATATCTGGTATATGCAACACTTTTGGCGTAGCCATATATGGATCTGTAGATGGTTATGGATCGAATTTCCCTCCTACAGGATCTAAGTTTGCGGGCTACTTCTCGGGAAGCACTAAAACCACGGGTACTACCATTACCGGTACATTGGCGGCGGGGGCATTTCGTTTCGCTTATAACCTCGGCTTTGGTAATTCATATAATTATTATGAGGGCATAAGTTTCGATCCTGCTACTTATGATCTGGATAATGTCCGTATTCGTGTTAGAGGAGGAATAATCGTTGGAGTTACCGATGATAATGGTCATTTATTGCAAGGTGTTTAATTTTAATATATAAAAACATGAAAGTAGATTTCAGTAAAGTAAGTATTAACGCTACGGTAGAAGGCGATCCCGTAGTTATTGACTTGACAAAAGAGGTAGGAAACTTGGTCTATGGACGTACGGCGGATATCGCTGTCTCTGATTTCGGAAAGAAGATATACTACAGCAAGGAAGCTATCGATGTTCCGAGACCTATGGCTGAATCCATCAAGGAGATTATCATGGGATCCTCCTTTATCGCCCCCTTGAAAAATGCCATGAACGAGTTACTAACCCCTAAAACAAAGAAAAATGGAAACAACGACAATCAATAAGTCCTTGACGGAAGCCCTTTCTTCCACGGGTTTCGTGAAGATAGAGGCATCCCGTAAGGAAAGCGAGCCATTCCAGCATATAGATGCCTACATATACGATGCCGGTACCCGTATCGGCTATGCTTCCGTAGACCGGGGGAAAAGGCTCTCTTTCTTCCAAGAATCCCCGGACAGCCTTACCGGAGAGGAATGGATAAGCGCGTATACGAAGGTGCAAAACGCTTTCGACAGGATATTTAACGAGACGGTAACCCTATAAGCAATCTTGATCCCATGGCATATACTCTCGAAGAAATTAAAGAACTGGTCGAGACTTTAACCCCGATCGTAAAGAACGCTATAGAGGCGGGTTCCCTTAGCGTAGAGGATCTCCGTGTAGCGGAGAGCATGGATTTCGTAAACTCTTTGCCGGCCTTGGAGGAGAAAGGTCTTAACGTCTCTTACGTGAAGGTCCGGCTGAAAGACTTGCTCGGTAAATTGGACGGGGATTATGCCAAGGAGCTGGAGGCGATCAAGAAATTGCTGGAAAAGAAGGTGGATAACGGCTACTCGAAAGACGGTAATCTGTATCTTACCTCCGGGGGCATTGTCGTATCGGACGCTATCCCGGTAGGCTCCGGAAGCGGTGGCGGCGGCGGGACTAGCTCGCTGGGCGAGCTTACCAACGTGGATGATATCGTAGACCAAGATCCGGACGAGTCCCGTGTGCTGGTGCAAGAGGCCGGAAGCTCACTATGGACGGTGAAGAACCTCTCCGAGATCGGAGGAGGAGGTGGTGGTGGCGGCGTGACCATGAAACTCGTGAGCGTCACCGATACGCTCATCACCACGGTAGAGGGGGCCGCCGTCACCGTGGGATACAATTTCACGAGCGTCTATCAGGATGACGGTTCCGAGACCGGGCCGGGAACGGCCACTTACACCGTGAACAGCCAGAAGGTGGGCATGGTATCCATCTCGCAGGGCAATAATTATTTCGATCCGACGGAACACTTGATCACCGGCTCCAACATGGTAAGGGTAACCGTGAAGGATAGCACGGGATCGTCACGTTCCCTATCCTATACGATTGAGGTGATATCCATGTCCATATCCTCCTCCATAGACCCGGCGCTCGTCTATTCCGGGGAGATCGTGTATCGCTATACGCCCGTGGGGGCCATCAACAAGACGGTGCATTTTGTACTGGACGGGAAGGAGTTGGGAACGGTGGAGACCAGCGCCTCGAACCGGCAATTGACCTACGTGATCCCTAGGCAGACGCACGGGGCGCACTCGCTCCAAGTCTACATGACGGCCCTTATCAACGAGGAGCTGATCCGGAGCAACACGCTTACCAACGACCTTATCTGTATCGTGGAGGGGGATAACACGCCTATCGTGGTCTCTTCTTTCGCCCAGACCGCCGCGCGGCAATACGACCGGCTCACGATCCCCTTCGTGGTCTATACGCCGGACTCCTCGCTATCGGAGGTTACGCTATCGGCGAACAACGCCACGGTATCCACGCAGAGCGTAGACCGCACCTTGCACGAGTGGAATTACCGTATTCCCCAGTCGGGAGATCTCTCCCTGAAGATATCCAGCGGGTCGGCCTCCCGGACCTTTACGCTCACCGTATCCCCCGCCGAGGTGATCGTGGAGCCGGAGAAGGCGAACCTGCAACTCTGGCTGACCTCGCAGAACCGGAGTAACAACGACAATAACCGTAACGAGTGGAAATACGGGGATATATCCGCGGATCTGACCGGCTTCAACTTCAAGACGAACGGCTGGATCTCGGAACGGGATAGCACCTCCCTCCGTGTGTCGGGTGACGCCCGTGTGCGTATCCCGCTGAAGATATTCAAGGATGACTTCCGGGCCACGGGTAAGACCATCGAGTTCGAGTTCTCCACCCGCGACGTGACCGATTACGAGGCTATCGCTATCGAGTGCGTGAACGGGGGGATCGGCCTTCAGATATCTTCCCAGAAAGCGGTGGTCTCGTCCGAGCAGACCACGATCGACACCCGGTTCAAGGAGGAGGAGAGGGTTCGCATCTCCTTCGTGGTTGAGAAACGCACGCTAAACCGTTTAATATACATCTATATCAACGGCATCATGTCCGGGGCGGCGCAATATCCGTCGGAGGATAATTTCCAGCAGAAGGTTCCGCAGGATATCATGATCGGTAGCGAGGGCTGTACGATCGACCTGTATAACATCCGTGTCTACGATAACGACTTGAACCAATACCAGATGCTCGATAACTTCATAGGCGATCTGGACGATTACGACAAGGCGCTGGCTATCTACAACCGGAACCAAGTATATAATGATTATGGGGATATCACCTATCAAAAGGTGTTGGAGCGATTGCCTTGCTTGATCTTCGAGGGGCCGTTGCCTACTTATAAAGGCGATAAGAAAACAAACAAGGTCTATTTTACGGACTTGCAAGAACCCGGGCGATCTTTCTCTTGCGAGAACGTCCAGAATGACGTGCAAGGTACCTCCTCCCAATATTATCCGAGGAAGAACTGGAAGTTCAAGTTCAAGGCCGATATCACCTACACGGAGAGCGGAAGGACATCGCCCACATACGCATTACGGGCGGATAGTATCCCCGTGAACGCCTTTTGCGTGAAAGCGGATTTCGCCGAGTCTTCCGGTACGCACAACACGGGTATGGCCAAGGTCATCAATTCCCTATTGATAGAGATGGGGCTTACCACCCCGCCCCAAAAGACAAACAAGGAGGTCCGCACAACGGTAGACGGCTACCCGATAGCCATCTTCCACCGTGAGACGGCCAGTGATACGCTCGAGTTCGTGGGTAAGTATAATTTCAACAACGACAAGTCCACCGCCGAGACCTTTGGGTTTTCTGATGGTGATGAGAGCTGGGAATTCTCGAACAACACCTCCGATCGTTGCCTCTTCAAGTCCGCCGATTTCTCCGGGACGGACTGGATGAACGATTTCGAGTCCCGCTATCCGGACGATGACGCTATCAACGCCGAGTACGAGGCGGGCACCCGCAAGCCGGAGAAGCTCATGGCCGTTACCTCATGGGTCGTATCCACCAAGGATAACTTGGAGAAATTCAAGAACGAGGTTCGGAATCATTTCAACCTTGATAACTTGATCGCCTACTACCTTATCACCGAGTTGTTCGGTATGGTGGACCAGCGGGCGAAGAACATGTTCCTTACCTATTTCCATGAGGAGGGGAAATGGATCTTTATCTTTTACGACAACGACACCTGTTTCGGCCTGAACAACGAGGGATTGATCGCTTTCGGATACAATATAGAGTATCACGACAAGATAGGTACGCTAAATGTCTGGAACGGTGAAAGTAGCGTGTTATGGAACAACCTTGAGAAATGTTTCCCTTCCGAGATCGAGGCGATGTACAAGGATATCCGTACCCGTGGATTGCTCTCGTACGACTTGATCATGTCCGTGTTGAACGGCGAGCAATCGGACAAATGGTGCGAGGCGATCTACAACGCCGACGGTCGTTTCAAGTATATCGACCCGCTGATAGAGGAGGGCAACGGGTCTTACCTGTACGCCGCCCAAGGCTCCCGTATCGAGAACCGTAAGTGGTGGACGTATAACCGCTTCCTTTATATAGACAGTAAGTATACGGCGGGCAGTTTCCTCTCGGATTTCGCGACCTTGCGTCTCTATACGCCCCGGGAATGGACGGGCGTGTCCCCGTCGGCCAACATGACGATCATCCCGTACGCCGATCAGTATACCCGTGTAAAGTACGGTTCCTACATGGTGGGGCAACGTACCTACAAGGACGTGCCGGTATTGATCGAGGCCCCCGACATCGTGTTCAATGACACCGAGACCATCATCTATGGCGCGAGCCGGGTAAAGTCACTGGGGGATATGTCCGGGCTGTACGCCGGTACGATCGACGTGTCCAAGGCTACCCGCCTCTCTGAGTTGTTGATCGGTAGCGGCGTGTCGGGCTATAAGAACACGAACCTTACCGTACTCTCGATCGGAACGAATAATATGCTCCGCAAGCTGGACATCCGTAACTGCCCGAACTTGAGGCAGGCGGTGGATATCTCCGGATGCGAGAACATGGAGGAGGTCTACGCCCAAGGCACGTCCATCACCTCCGTGGTGTTGCCTGCCGCCGGTATCCTCTCCAATCTGTATCTCCCGGCTACCCTCACGGGCTTAACCCTCCGTAACCAATCCAAGCTTACGGACGCTTATTTCGAAATAGCGGGGGTTACGAAACTGACTACGATCGTTTGCGAGGATACGGGGATCAACGTGTTCTATCTTATAACTCGGTGCTTGGGTATCAAGAACCCGGTGTTGAACCGTGTCCGCCTTATCAATATCAATGCCTCGGCACCGAACCTGAACGACCTCTATAAATTGATCAAGGTGGGTGGTATCGACGAGAACGGCAATAACGTACAGACCGCCGTCATAACGGGAAAATACCACGCCATATCCGCTACCAGCGATAAGCTAGCCAAGTGCCGGGCGGCTTTTCCGGAGCTGGAGATCACCTATACGCTCTTACCGCCGACTATCACGACATTCGTGTTCCGCTCCTCCCAATCCAAGACGATTACCAACGCCGTGTTCGAATGCGGGGATTATGAGTACGAGAAGGTGAACGAGTACACCTACAAGGTGACGGCGGACGATGATTCCATAGTCCCCATCATCTTCAAGTGCGACAACCACAAGGATTTCACCGCCGATTATCTCGTATCCGGAACCCGTACGCAGGACTATACGATCACATACATCCCCTTGCGTACCATCCGGGTAAAGGTCTACGGCCAATCCGTCTATCTATCCGGAGCCATGATCACCACCGATACCAAGAGCTACACGAGCGACGCGAACGGATACGTCTATATCCGTGGTGGCGAGGCGATGAAAGGAACCGTATCAGCGTTGGGCTACGGAAGCAACACGTTTGATTTTCCAGCTATCACGAATGACACGAGCCATACGCTGGAGGTGTATGCTGTGGTAGATGTAAAGTTCGTGGTGAAGAGTCAAGATAACGTCCTAATCGAGGGGGCAACCGTTTCTTGTGATGGAAAGTCAAAAGAGACTAATCTATACGGGGAGTGTATATTGCAGATAACCAAGGGAACGTATGACTATGACATTACGCATCCTAACTATTTTGATTATAAAGGGCAGGTAACGGTCGGAACGTCTGCTATGAGCGTCAATGTCTTTATCGTCTTAAACCCTGTAATCTTGAAGCCAGAGGAAAACGGGAACATACAAATGATGTTGGTCGGTACATCTTGCTCTATCAGCGTCACTTCTCCTACCTCCTCCTATGTGATAGACTGGGGGGATGGTACGACAGAAAACGCTTCGGGAACAGGATCTAAGTCCTATAGCCATACCTATACGGATAACGGCTATCATAACGCCGAAATACTTTCTTGTGAGGATGTAACATACGCCATAGGATCAACTTCATGTCTCGCTGCATATTGGAGTATTGGTGATAGCACCGTAGTTGATATCACGTTTTATAAATGCTCCAAATTGATCTATTTTGGAAATGTTTTTAAGAATGATAAAAAAAGGACTAAAGTCTCAGAGTTGCTGTATGGCTGCACCAATATCACTTCGGTTGATCTGACTCCTCTGGCTGGATTGGTGAACGTTACGAATGCCTCAAGGTTGCTGTCTGGCTGCACCAATATCACCTCGGTTGATCTGACTCCGCTGGCATCGTGGGTTAATGTCACGAATGCCTCAGAGTTGTTGAATGGCTGCTCTAAACTCGTCTCGGTTGATCTGACTCCGCTGGCATCGTGGGTGAACGTTACGAATGCCTCAAGGTTGCTGTTTGCTTGCTTCAAACTCACCTCAGTTGATCTGAGCCCGCTGGCATCGTGGGTTAATGTGTTTAACGCAAATTATTTTATGCATGGCTGTGTCAGCTTGGCCTCGGTTGATCTGACCCCGCTGGCATCATGGATGAAAGTTGATAACGTCAGAAATATGCTGTCTGGCTGCACCAATATCACCTCGGTTGATCTGACTCCGCTGGCATCGTGGGTTAATGTCACGAATGCCTCAGAGTTGTTGAATGACTGCTCTAAACTCGTCTCGGTTGATCTGACTCCGCTGGCATCGTGGGCGAAGGTAATCTACAATTCATCATTGATAGTTGGTTGCTCCAAGCTGATTTTTATCAGCGTTCTATCCACTACTCTCTTCACCCTCTCCTACGGAGCCTTGACGAACGGTAACTCCTGTCCGATCTACGTGCCGGACGAGGCGGTAGATACCTATAAGATGGCCACGAACTGGTCCGCTTACGCAAGTCGTATCAAACCCATATCAGAAAAAACGGAGTCATGAGAACAGACGAATCGAACAACAAGCATCTGATAGCGGAGGACGGCAAGGTCTTCCGCCGTATCAGTGACGGATGGATAGCCGGACCGGAAATCTATCTGGGCAAAACCTATCACCTAGGCGGCGACAGGCTGGATACCCCCTTGGAAGAACTCCCCGGGCACTATGAGGAGATCGACGATCCGGTAGCCGCCGAGACCGTATTGCTTGACGAGGATACCGACATGGAGGAAGCGGTGAGGCCAATGATAGCCGCCGATGCCTCCCCCGAACCTCCCGACGATCTTCCCCCGGAACCCCCAAGGGTGACACTGGCCGATTATCGTGCCTTGGAGAGGAAAGTGGAGATGATGATGAGATTATTAGGAATGTAATCTATTAACAACGACCAGATCATATTTTCATTAAAATCCCGTATCAAAATCCGTCAACAAAGGATTCGCCTCCTTCAAATCATGTGGCGTATATATATCCGTTATTGATATTGAGGAATGCCTAGCTTGATCACGTACAGACAGAGCATCCACATTTTGGCGAAGCATCATTGTAACTCCGGAATCTTTTAGGGAATAGAACTTATAATCCTTCGGGAACTTTAAATCTCTCATAACATGAGATAACCAATAATCCCTAAACTGTTTCTCGGTTCTTCCACTCTCTCCTGGTTTGAAAGAATCTGAGAAAAGATAATAATTCATCGGATATTGGTAGATTTTCAAATCTATCATCAATTGAATAACCTTTTTATTCAATGTAACCACCGCATCTTTTCGGTTCTTCGATATATCACCACTAACTAAAATCGTTTGATTCTTAAACGATATATCCCTTATTTTCAGCATTGACATCTCTTTAGGGCGAATAAGGCAATAATATTCAATGTAACAGGCTAGCAAGAAATGTTTATTATTCCCCATCAAGTAGTTCCGTAAGCGCTCAAGATCTTTTATAGACAAGACTGTCCTGTTTTTTTGATAATGCCGCTTTCCTAAAATTTGCAAACCTTCGGCCATATTCGTTTTGTGATATCCAGAGCGTACTAGGAATTTACAAAATACACTCAAAACCCTTATGTAGTTATCATGAGTTTTGGCCGTATTGCCGCGATCAATGTATATATGATCCAAAAACTCTTGCAAAAAGCGCTGATCAATTTGGTAAATATACGTAGCCGACTGTTTCAACGACTCATTGTATTTCTTGAGATTCCTAATCTTTGATTGATATTCCACATAAGTAGCTTCTCGGATAATGTCATCATCCAAATATTTTTTCTGTATCCGAAAGAAATGTTCTATGGCATCATCAATAAATACATAAGATAATGCTGATTCCCGCTCAATCCATGGGTTCCAACCTCTTCGAAGTTGTTCCGAAAGACGATTGATCAAATCTTTTGCATAGCTCCTCCTCTCTCCTATTTTCGAAATATGATTAAGCTTGATTTTTTTTCGGCGCATCTTTCCCTTTGCTGGATCGAAGGCCATAAATCCGATATACCATTCCACACCGACATATAATTGAGGCGGAGTATAAGCTACGATGCTCAAAACACTCGAACTTTGTTTCCTTTTAGGCATTTTTTTTTAACGTCAATTTTAAATTAAAATCAACGCTAAGACATTTACACTAAAAATATTACAGACATTTCCTGTCTCAAAATTGTCCCGTTATGTTAAAACGAGGCACTTTGATAACTTATGTCCCATTCCTGTCCCGGGGGTATTAAAACAGTTAAAGGGAAACAGTTGAATACCAACCATTTCCCTTTTTCTAAGTCGGGGTACCAAGATTCGAACTTGGGACCCCCTGCTCCCAAAGCAGGTGCGCTAACCGGACTGCGCTACACCCCGTTTTGCAATTCATAGTGTTTATCTCTGATTGCGGTGCAAAGGTACGCCTTTATTTTAAACTACAAAACTTTTTGGTAACTTTTTTCATGAAAAATATCATTTTCTTGTTGAGTGGATAGAATGGAACTTTGCGTCAGATAGTTCTTATCGTTGGCGTAAATAAATAAAAGGGTTCCATTCTTTATCGTATTAATAATTGGCTTACTGACAGATACAGGCAACGCAGGGCAACCAAAGCTACGTCCTAACCGACCCGAGGAAGCTGCCACAGAAGGATCGGAATAAGAGGCGCCATGAATTACAATCGCCCTTTGCTTAGCCAAATCATTTATTCCTTTTTCCAATCCATTTAGGATAAGCGAATAGCCATTCCGGCCTTGGTACGTATTTTCCGTCAGATAAAATCCTAAAGAGCTTTTGTGGGAACCGTTCTCGTTCGAGAAAGAGGTCGCATAATTCCCTCCGCTATTCTTACCGTGAGAAACCAAAGAGGTGTAAAGTATTCTCTTTTGCCGTATATCCAATACAACCATACGCTCCGCCGTAGAAGGTTTAGAGAAATCGATCAATGTAAGGATATCCTTATTTTTCCGATCAATCTTCTCGGAACCTCTAAGCCCCTGCATAAACGCATCGAAACAAACCCATTGATCCAATCGCATCTCCTCATATAATTGGCGCCCCATAACCGCCACAGACGTTGATCCCGTTTCCGGAGATAGGGCACGCAAAACGCCACCGGTTGAAATTGAACCTACAGACAAGACAATAAAAAACAAATACAAGAAAATCCTTCGCATACTAAAAAACAATAACGCCGCAAAGTTATGATTTTTATTCTAATACAAAAACAATCGTCTCATTAACAGGCGCCCAATCGTAAACAAATTGCGCATGCGAAGTCGCGTTTCTCACACACATATGAGACCGGGGTGTCGTTCCCAACGAAGGACTATATTCGATCAACGATTTACGAGGAGCGTTGACCGGTACGCCATGGATATACGCCCCATTCGTAAAACGGTTGGCATAAGGAGCGAATCCGCCAGTCTCCTTGGAACCGTCTACCAAATAGATCATGCGAGACTTTTTTTCTTGGAGAACATACATTCCCAACGGGGTTTCCTGCGCATAAGGAGGACGATGCTGTCCGGTAGTCGCAGGGTTCATGCTACGAACCAACCATTTCGAGCCGACGTGCTCCAAGGTCGCGATATTCTGGTTATGACGATCCACGAAGATCGCCTTATCGAAGACTACCGTATCCCCTATTTGCTTGATATATTTCTTCGGAGCATACCACTCCTCCTCCCCATCGTACACGGTTTGTATACGAGCGAATTTAGAATCCTCATCCATCGCCTTGATACGAACCAAGCTACCGTCACGTCCATAGATCTCGGGAGTCACGGTATCAGTCAGCAAATAAAGCGGGACGGATTGATAGCGTTCTACACCAAGCGTATCGGAAACCCTCTTATAGGCATCTCTCTTGAAGACTTTTACAAGAGGAGCCTCTCCATTCCTGTTTTTATAGTTCTGCAAGATCGCCCATTGAGACGGCTCCCTTTGGATCGACTCCAATAAGGATAATCTTTCTTTCATTTTCTCCCACTGGAACTCCCGTGTCGTATCTTTATAGGGGTAAGTATCTTCTAAAGTATGCTTATCGTAAAGCAGCTCTTTCTCTATTTCGATACGGGGAGGCAAAGTCTCCACGATCACAGCGGAATCCTTCGATATAGAATCCACAGGAGTTAAGACCTCGGTTTGAGCAGGCTCGGTCCTCGGCGTACAATAACTTAGCGTACAAAGGCTCGATATCAAAAGTATAAAAACTGTTCTCGTCATCATTATTACCCGGGATTTATTTGAATATCGTAAATATACGATTTTTCCCAAATAACAGGTAATCTTATCATCTTGTTTACAAAGTAACCGCGCCAAATGACAGAGCTATCCTATATTCATCCTATAATCCATTTACTGCCCGGTATTAATGAGATAATCTTTGTCGTCACATAACAGCAGATAAATGTACTTACCGCAATGCATGGTATGGCGGCGACAGTAGGCAAGGCTAAGTCGTGCTTAAACACCGTTACCCACAATCCGAGCCAAAATATATGCATAAGGTACATACCGTAGCTGAGTTTAGACATCTCTGTTATGAGTCGTGGAGATTTCGAATTGCCTATGCAAGTAAAAGCGAGGAACGTACCCGCCGTAAGAAGCACACAATTGATCGTACAGAAAGCCCATCCGATCTCTATCTCAGGTGTGACAAGAGTTACTCCGGGTATCGCTTGGACATAGAAGGAATAAATCGTCAGCAAGGCACCGACGACCATCGAGGCGATTCCGATAACCAAACGTTTAGAACGGTTCCATGTAAGATGGACATGTATACCTTAATTCCGCAAAACTTTGATTTAAATTAATTTATAAGTTCCTGAGCAA
>ENA-ORUL01001278-ORUL01001278.1-human-gut-metagenome-genome-assembly--contig:-NODE-1278-length-18033-cov-7.210479_pt1 | contig 18033 bp, 21 predicted proteins | sample MGYA00242084_ERZ509219 | MGnify/ENA primary metagenome ERZ509219 (study PRJEB26280, sample SAMEA2338792) | human gut metagenome | biome: human gut; feature: human-associated habitat; material: faeces...
GGAAAATTTGGATTAAAAGGAATGGTTTCGGATATTATTTTCCTTGCTTTTTGTGTGGGAATATTGGCAATTATTGCCCGAACATATCGTTTGGTGCTGTTTCGTTTTAAAGTAAATGAAGTAAAATTGCCAACAGAGACAGTTGTGAAAAATTCTGAAACTGCAGCGGAAACTGTATTTAATAAAAATATGGATGAAATTGTATATTTTTTTGAAGAGACAAAGTATAGAATTGTGTTTTTTGAAGATCTAGATCGTTTAGAAGATCCATCTATTTTTATCCATCTTCGGGAATTGAATACATTATTGAATAATTACGATGGGATTAAGGGGCGCATCGTTTTTGTTTATGCTATTAGAGATGATATATTTACGGACACAGACAGAACAAAGTTCTTTGAATTTATTATTCCTGTAATCCCAATTATAAATTCTACGAATTCAGGGGAAATCTTTTTACAAAAACTTGAGGAATCTGAAAAGAAAGGGATTGTTCATGAAATCTCACAGGAATTTATATTAGACGTATCTCCATATGTTGAAGATATGCGAATTCTTCAGAATATATACAATGAGTTTCTCTAATTTCCAGATATCTTTCTCAATTTCATCCTGTTCCTCTTCCTCTTTTGTAAATTGATATGCCTTCCGCGCATAAGTGATGAGGCTTGATGGAATTATCTTTTCTTTCCCATATACGCTGACTTTCTGCATTGTCAATTTCTGTCCATGTTCCAGGAGCCAGCTTCGGATTTTTAACAGCCATTGTTCCCACTCCAGTTCATGCAGGCTGTCTGCCTGGATGCGCTGATCCTTTACCATTCTGCAAAATCTCTGATAGATTACTCGTTCCTGTATCATCGTTCCCAATGCACATTGTCTACTTCGATTCTCAATAAATGAACGAAATTCTTTTTGAAGTCCTTTTGTTGGAAGCAGACCAAAATCAAAACAATGGGATTCTTTTACATTCTTTTTCTGTTTTTCATCTGCTCTGGCATAGCAGTTCAAATCTGTTAGATATAATTTTTCATCCATGGAACTCTCCTTTCATCAGTTCCGCCGCAAAGCTGTGGGTTTCTTCCTGGAAGTATGCTTCACTGGCTTTTTCCAGTTTCTTTGGCATATAGTCCACATACTGTCTGGTCATTTCTTCATATTCATGCCCCAGATAATCCCGCACTGCCTGGAGGGAAATTCCGCTATCATAATACAGCGTAGCCAGATTATGGCGGTAATCATGGGATTTGAAAATATATTCCCCGTTTGCAATCTGATATTTCTCACAGTATTTCAGCATCTGATACCGGAAGGTTCCATAACGGAAAGCGCCTCCTGTCTGATTCTGAAACAGATATTCTTCCGGTCCAATCTGATATTTCTTTTTATACACCTGTACCAGTTTGTACAATGCTTCCGGAATGGGAATCCGCTTATAAGTTTTCATTTTTACCTGATAGACCTTCAGCCAGTAATCTCCATCCTTTTCTTCATAACCATCACCTGTCAGGGTACACACTTCGCTTCCCCGGATTCCGGTACACCATAGATGAAGGAACATCAGTCGAAGATGTTCTGGGAATTCTGCCAGCTTAGACAAAATTTCCGTATATACTCCTTCTGGTACGCTGCGGTCATTGTGGACATGCACTTCTTTCTGAAGATAATATTCATACCGGAAGGGAATCTTTTTCAGATATCTTTTTACTACGAGGAAGTTGTAAAACTGCAGGATCATAAAAATTCTTCCATTTGCTGTTTTTTCACGAGTATCCTGTCTTTGAATAGATTCCAGATATCTCTGAATTTTCTCTATCTCTGTAATCTAAAAAAACATCACAGACCTTTCTCTGTTCCATTGTCAAATCAAGTTGTTCATAGTTTCGTTCCGCCTTATCCCTTTCGTCGCTTTCTTTTTGATAATCCTCGCTGCGTGTGAGCATTTTATAAACGGTATCTTCTTTTAATTTCTCCGCTGCAATTTTCACAAGCTCGGCAAAATCTTTGTCATACATCACAACCTCCTACACCAATACTTTTAGTTTCTTCACAGGGGCGTTTATGACTTTGACAATCAGCTCGTCAACACAGTCTGTATATCTGCCTTGCTGAATAAGTTGATTTTTCAATTCCACAAGGCTATGTAAAAGAATTGTTCTTTCCTCACTATCCAGATATGCGTGGTATTTTATTTCTCTCATTGTCAGCACCTCCGTTCTTGATTTCATTATATAGAAAAACGGTCAGGGTACTCAAATGTGTAATAGAAGTATAAAAATAAGCGTACCACTATTTCTAATGATACGCTTATCTGCCCTTATACAAATGAATGTCGCCTACATTTTTGTAGCAAGGTGGACACTACATAGATAAATATATTTCAAAAAACCTTTATTTTTCGTTTGTGTTCCCATACCCGATATCTATTACCACTGAAACATCAAAATAGTTTTTTAGGTGTTTATTGCGTGAATTTTTGCCCTCTGAAGTAAAGGTAAAATGTTTCGCAAAGTGCCTAAAATAAAGGATTTCTACGAGTTTTTCTTTTGTATCAACACAATAGTCTCAACTGTTGTTTCGTTGTCCCAACTAAGTTCCTGAATTTCTTCACCGTCAAAAAATACCGGAAACTTAAATTTTATATGCTTCAAAAATCTTCCGTTCGGCTGTTCATCCTCGTAAATATCAACTCTTTCAACAAAACTGTTCATAAATTCTTTTTTCTCCATATCGGTGAATTTATCATACAGTTTGTCAAAGTACAAAAGATATTGATACACTCCATCCTCAGAAATTTTCTGCTGACGGATATACTCTTTTCTGGATACTATATCATCGATCAGACTTTCCAGTCGTTCAATCTCATCATACAAACCATTTAACCGATCCTGCATATCCTGATACTTCCTGTCATACATTTTATCAGAAATATCCAGATTGTCCATCTGTTGTCCTAACCTATTTTTAGCTCCCAATACTTGCCGCAGCTGTTTTTTCAAGTTCTCATGCTCTGTTTCCAATTCTCCGGTATCTATCTTAGAATTGATTTTTGCACGTATAGCGGCTTCAAATTTCGGATTATTCACCAGCTTTTTAATAACTTCTGCTACCGCATCATTTACTTTTTCTTCGTTCCACTGCTTCCGGTAATCACATTTATGACCATTCACATAATACCTATGCTTGCAGGCATAATAAAAATAATCCTTATAAAATGTTCCGTCTTTTTTCTTCTTACGGTTTACATTTCCATACATTCCCTTTCCACAAATTGGACATTTAAGAATTCCGGACAAAATATGTTCATGCTCCAAACTATGGATTTTCTCATGCTTTACTCCATTTATATTTCGTTTCTGTTTTGCCAAGTTCCAATCATCTTCGGAAATAATGGCTTCGTGAATACCATCACTTAATATATAAGAATCCTGCTTTACAATACGGAATTCATTTCTCTTGCCTGGCACTCTTTCAGTTTTCCTTCTTCCAAATGCCAATTTACCACAATAAATAGGATTATCAAGGACACCCTTTATAAAAGAAGTAGCAAACGCATCCAACGTATTATTCTGTCTCTTTTTCTTCTTGTAGCCATGCTCATTCAGATAGGCTGCAATGCCATTTACTCCCATATTGGTATGAATATATTTATCAAAAATAATACGAATGATTTCTGCCTCATCTTCTGCAATTTCCAGTTCTCCATTTAACAGCTTATATCCGTACGGAGCAAATCCGCCGTTCCATTTGCCATCTCTCGCCTTTTGTCTGCGCCCCTCCATTGTCTGTACCAGAATATTTTCACGTTCAATTTCTGCTACCGCAGACAGAACAGAAATCATCAGCTTACCGCTGTCTTTAGAACTGTCTATACCATCTTCAACACAGATCAAATTTACTCCAAAATCCTGCATTCTCTGCAAAGAATTAAGTACATCTGCAGCATTTCTTCCAAAACGGGATAACTTATATACCAAGACAAACTCTACACGATCTTTACCTTCTTCAATATCCCGAAGCATTTGCATAAATTCCTGCCGTCCTTCAATACTTTTTCCTGACTTTCCCTCATCCGAATACTCTCCGACAATCACCATTTCCTGAAAATCTGCATATTTTCTCAATCTTTCTTTTTGTGCTTCCAAGCTGTATCCTTCTACCTGCATAGACGTAGATACCCTTGTGTATATATAACATCTTCGCTTTTTCATTTATATTCTCCATACCAAATTACAGTTTACTTTTTATTTGTCCCAACTATATTTTACCGTAGCTGCACATACTCGTCAATATAGGTAAAATGCACAAATATCACGCAAGAAAAAAGAGAGCCAACATCTATGCTCTCCCTAATCATTTCCCAATGTATTCTGTTGCTGCTCTTGCTGGCAGTTATCTTCTGCTTTGTCCTCCTTCGGTAATCCATTCAGTTCCTGAAGGAGCTCACTGCCATATTTTTCTATCATTCTGGCAAGAAAATCAACACATCGTTCAAATTCAACTGTGTGTGCCATAGCTCCTCCTTCCAAACCGATATTTCTTGTCACCACGCATTTTTCGGCGGTACTCTTTAGCTGATCTGGAATTTGTGCTATAATTTCTATTAGACCAACTCCGTTCAGCCTGATGTCAGTTTAATGGAATTTCATAAGAAACTCATTGAGCATAGATTGAGCGGAAATTGAGTATTTTACAGAACAGGAGGGGATTCTATTTGGAAAGATGTGATTTTGGTTCGATTATGACGATCATTCGCCGTTATATCAGCGAAGATAAAGGAATGAATCAAATAGATTTTACCTATCTGTTATTTGACACGTTTATGTGCAGCGATGAAGCCATAGACTTTGATTTTGACAATGGACAGGTCTGCCGTTGGATGACAGGACAGGCAAAAGTAAGTCCCCGGATCGTAACCTACTTTTTAGATAAAGAACATCAATTAGAATTGGCAGGAAACATTCAGCGACATATTATTCCTCTGATGTATGATTCTGCTATGGCAGCAAAAGAATTATATGAGTTAGTATTACAGGATACATCTATTTCAGAGCCAAAAAAACAGGAACTAATCTGTTCTTATTCTCCCGCTGATATAGACACCATACATATTTTCATAACAAGGGTTCTGTGTTTCGGAATGGAACGGAATTTTGTGAAACGTGACACACGAACCAAGAAATTATTAGCCGCCGGAAATCTTTCTCCTGTCTTAACAGATTTTGTAATGGGAAATGACGTTCCCCGTCCATGCAGGCATTTTTGTGGACGTTCTGAAGAAATCGAAGTGCTGCATTCTCTGTTGGAAAAAGAGCGTAAAGTATTTTTATCTGGAATTGCCGGAATCGGGAAAAGTGAACTGGCAAAGGCTTATGCCCTGCAGTATAAGAAAGAATATACCAATATCCTGTATCTCACCTACAGCGGTGATTTAAAACAGGATATTACAGACATGGATTTTGCGGATGATCTTCCGCAGGATTCTGATGAAGAACGCTTCCGAAAACACAACCGTTTTCTGCGTTCTCTCAAAGAAGATACTTTGATGATTGTAGATAATTTCAACGCCACTTCCATACAGGACAGTTTTCTTTCGGTCATACTCAAATACCGCTGTCAGATATTATTTACTACCAGAAGCCGTCTGGACGGACATTCCTGTATGCTGTTGGAAGAAATTTCCGATAAAACAACGCTTCTGCAACTTGCAGGAAAATTTTTCTCCGACACAGAAGAAAAATCTGATGTCATAGAACAGATCATAGAAGCTGTCCATGCCCATACGCTCGCTGTAGAACTGGCATCACGCTTACTGGAAACCGGAATATTGGAACCAGAAATGCTCTTAAAAAAATTGTTGGAAGAAAATGTCGCTCTTGATGCAACTGATAAAATCAATATTATAAAAGACGGGCAAAGCAGCAAAGAAACCTACTATGGACACATACATACTTTATTCTCTCTATATCAGCTTTCTGAAACTCAACAAGATGTAATGAGATGTCTGTGCCTGATTCCTTTAACCGGTATTCCGGCACGAAGATTTGCTGCATGGCTGAATTTACCGGATTTGAATGCCGTAAATGATTTAATTGAAATGGGATTTATTCAGCCAAAAACCGGAAGAACCATTGTACTGCATCCCATGATACAGGAAATCGCTGTTGCAGATATGCAGCCGTCTGTAAAAACCTGTTTCCCTTTACTGGAAAGTCTGCAAAACATCTGCCTTTTACACGGCAATGATATTTCCTACTACAGACTTGTTTTCCAAACCGTTGAAAACATTATTACAAAAACAACTAAAGATGATATTTCTGGTTATTTATTATTCTTAGAAGATGTTTTCCCATATATGGAAAAATACCACGAAGAAAATGGTATGCAAAGAATCCTGCGTGAACTATCTTCTTTGCTGGAAGACACTTCTATCGGAACCGTGTCTGACCGGGCATTATTACTGGACTATAAAGCTACCCTTGAAAGAAATATTGGAAAAGCCGTAAAGCTGGAAAAAGAAGCGATGTCTTTGCTTTCTCCTGTTACACCTGAAAACGCCCACCTCGTCGCAAATCTATATGGAAATCTGGGTGGACTATATCACCAGCAGGGAAATACCGAACTGGCAAAACAGGCTATGGAGCAGGGAATCAGCTTATTAGAACAATACCAGCTTCTCTATATGAATGACAGTATTGTTCAAATCTGCAACTATGCAGCTCTCCTTACAGATACCGGTGAAGCGTCTCGTGGATTATCCTCCTTACGCAAATGTGCCCGGCTGGTAAAAGAATACAATTCCGATCAGTGTCTGGACTATGCCATTATTCAGGAAGCTATGGGAACTGCCTATCTGGTACAGGCTGATATAGAACAGGCTACCTCCCATCTCAAAAAAGCTATGGCAATCTATGAAATAGTATGGGAATCTGAACCGGAAGCTATCGATAATAAATACCAACAAATACAAGAATTGTATATCAATGCTGGAATACAAATTGGACAACAATTATTGAGCTCTACTAAAAATGTCTGAATAGTCTACAAATCAAACTATTCAGACATTAAAACTTATAACAATATGAATATTTTATATTAATTAGTCGGCAATAAATTTCCCATACTCTTCAAACTGATAGCTAAAGTAGAAGTATTATGTAGTAACGCAGAGGTCGTTGGTTGAATAATTCCTGCCACTCCTAGTGCAATCAGCATTGCATTAATACCGACAATCCCCCTGTAATTCCCCTGAATACGGTGCATCATCGCATTAGACAAACGTTTCAGTACTACGATTTCCCGCAGATCCTCAGCAGCAATCGTAATGTCTGCGATCTCTCGCGCAAGTTCTGCTCCATCACTGATTGCAATTCCCGCATCTGCTGCTGAAAGCGCTGGCGAATCATTGATTCCGTCACCGATCATCACTACTTTTCTTCCTGCCGCTTTCTCTCTTTCAATGAATCCTGCCTTATCTTCCGGAAGTACTTCGGAATAATATTCATCCACTCCCACTCGTTTCGCAATAGATGCTGCAGTACGTTCACTGTCTCCCGTCATCATGACGATCTTGGAAACACCTTCTTCTTTCAAAAATCTTACCATCTCCCCGGCTTCTTCCCTGAGAGGATCTTCAATACAGATTACAGCAACTAATTCTCCGTCAATGGCAAGGAACAAATGAGAGTATTCTTCAGGAAGCGTATCAAATCGTTCCTGATATTCCGGACGTATCCGGCACTTTTCATCCTCAAACACAAAATGACTGCTCCCTATTATGGTCTTCTTTCCTTCTATATAGGAGGAAATACCATGGGCTACAATATACTCCACTTTTGAATGCATTTCTTCATGATACAGACTTCTTCTCTTTGCAGCATCCACGACAGCTTTTGCCATGGAATGTGGAAAGTGTTCTTCCAGACAGGCAGCAATCCGCAGAGCTTCCGGTTCAGGATAATCGCCAAACACAATGACTTCTTTTACAGTTGGTTTCGCCTTTGTCAGCGTACCGGTCTTATCAAATACGATGGTATCTGCCTCTGCCACAGCCTCCAGATACTTCCCACCCTTTACGGTAATTCCATTCTGTCCGGCTTCCCGTATTGCAGAAAGGACAGAAATCGGCATAGCCAGCTTCAATGCGCAGGAAAAATCCACCATAAGAACAGAAAGAGCTTTTGTCATATTGCGTGTGACAGCCCAGACAAGCCCTGTCCCCAGAAGCGTATATGGTACCAGACGGTCCGCCAGATGCTCTGCCTTGCTTTCCAGATTGGATTTCAACTTTTCTGAGTCTTCAATCATAGTCACAATCTTTTCAAACCGGGTAGCACCTGATACGGCCCTGACTATGATTTCCAACTCTCCTTCCTCCAAAACGGTTCCTGCATATACGGACTGACCCTCAGTTCTTCGTACCGGAAGAGATTCTCCGGTCAAAGATGCCTGGTTCACCATTCCTTCTCCGCAAGACACCTCTCCATCAAATGGGATTACATTGCCCATGTGTACGATCACTCTGTCACCCGGCAAAATATCGGATGCCGGAACAAGAATTTCCTGCTCCTCTCTTTTCAGCCATACTTTCTTTATGTTTAAAGACATGCTGCGTGCCAGATCTCCTACAGACTTTTTATGTGTCCATTCCTCCAGCAATTCTCCAATTCCCAGCAGAAACATGACAGAACCGGCAGTATTAAAGTCTCCTCGCAGCACGGACACGCCAATCGCTGTAGCATCTAATACCGGCACCTCTATCTTCCGTCTGGCCAGACATCGAATCCCTTTTCCGATATATTGGACCACTTTAAAAGTAAGCCATATTTTTCTCACCGAATTTGGCAAGAGCAATTTCCCTCCATAATGGAGCAATGTTTTTGCTATCAGCTTTTCCCTGTATGCGGAATTTAAAGCACGCCCTGAACTTGATAATACATTATCCGGAACATCTGCTTTCTCAAAATGAAACTTTTTTAATTTATGGATCAGTTCTTCTCTGTCCCCTGTATAATAGATCACAGCATCTGCGGTGCGCTCATATACTTTGACCTTTATAACACTTTTCTGTTTTTCAAGAGCCCAGCAAAGAACATCCGCCTCCGTACATGTCATTCGGTTTCGGATAACGTGGATACGGAGACGGCCCTGTACTTCATGCTTGATAAGAAATCTCATCTTTTACCTATTCGTTTTCTTCCTGTTCAGACGCACCATCCTCCTGAACATCATCTTCCTGCACCTGCATTGCCTCTTCCTGTGCACGCTTTTCATTGATCTGTTGTGCTTCTGCAAGGATATCCTCTGCGTTCTCCTGCACTGTTGTAGCAGTCTTCATAACACAGTCTTTTGCCCGCAGTACAGCCGCAGTGCAGTTTGTATATACTTTTTTTGCGTCCTTACTGGAAAGGAGCTTTACACCCGCAGTCCCAAATACGACTCCTCCTACAAAACATCCGATTTTTTTCAAAGTAGAATCACTAAACATCCTATGTACCTCCTGATTATTTGTGTTTATAGCCTGTATAGAATACCATCAAAAAGCAAAAGACGGACGCCCACGCCCAAAACCTATGTTGTTTCACAACCACATCACTTCCTTTTCTATAAGACTCTGTTTATTTTTTCATAGTAACAACTTTCATTTAAGATAGTCAATTCTAACAGTCCTTATTGATAAATTTTGTCATTTGCAGGCTACTTATATACGATTTCTCTGCTAAGCACCCCGATATTCTCCAATTCCTTTACCAGACGGTAAACGGTTGCCATCCCAATGCTCTGGTCAAGTTTCACCACCCGGGCATAAATTTCCTTGCAGCTGGAACACCTGTCTTCCAGGATAATATCTAAAATCATTTTACGCTGCTTTGTAATTCTGCAGCCATTTTCTTTCAGTTTTATAATAATACTTTCTTTTTCACCGTTCATACCCGCTTTCTCCCATATGAAATACCACGGTCTAGCTTTGAATAGACTCAACTAAAAACCCTGCTTTTTCTACTGCGCAGATCAGGATATCTTCCCCTATTTCACGATCAAGGGATATCTCAGCACAACTTTTATTAAGATCTACTCTGGCGGAGACTCCATCAATCCGATTCAAGCTATCTGTCACACTTTGTACACAATGTTCACAATGCATTCCTGTAATAAACATGGTTTTCTTTGCGATGACCGGACCCGTCAATTTCTTTTTTTTCTTTTTATTTTTGCTGCTGCAATTTCCTCCCGCTGGACATCCAACACATTTCACTCCGCTTCTTTTTGCCTTAATAAGATATGCAGCTGCACTCCCTACTAAGATTACAATAACAAGAACTGCTATCATATTTTCCATAGAGCATTTCACATCCTTTTCTAATAAAAATGGTGGACAAAGTACTTCTTCTCTGTCCACCGTCTGCTATAACTTTTATCCTTTATGATTTTACAGAATGCAGGCTGTATTCTGAAGCAAACTCTTTATCTGACTTACGGATTCTCCAGAGAATAATCAAAGCAAATACAATAACCGCGATAAGTCCCGGAATAAATGCGGTGCCAAAAGATCCTGTTGTGATCAATGTACCAATCTGATATACACCAAAAGCTACGGTATACCCCGTTGCAAGTTGGAGACAGATTCCTCCAAGCAGCCATTTTCCACTCTTCATTTCTGAATTCATCGCTCCAAGAGCTGCAAAACAAGGTGGTGTGTAAAGGTTAAACATCAAATAAGCAAGAGCTGCTACCTTTGTCAGTCCCATAACAGTTGCTACTTCATTCCCACTTCCAACCAACGCCAGTTCATCTGTATCTATTAAGTTTGTGATACCGTAAACTACTGCAAGCGTCCCAACTACGTTTTCTTTTGCGATAAAACCTGTCACTGCCGCTGCTGCAAGCTGCCACACTCCAAATCCAAGCGGTATGAACAAAATCGCAAACGGATGGGCAATGGATGCCAAAATAGATGTCCCTTCTGCACCTTCTTCTACAAGCTGGAACTGCCAGTTAAAGCTCTGCATGATCTGTACCACCGTATTGCATACCAGAATGATCGTTCCTGCTTTTACGATATATGCTTTTCCTCGCTCCAGCATAGAGCCGCATGCCCTTTTCAAGCTTGGAAACTTATATTCCGGAAGTTCAATAATAAAGAAAGATTTTCTGTATTTTTGTCCTGTAATCTTTTTCACAAGTAAAGCTCCAAGCAAAACTAAGAGAATACCCACCAGATACATAGTTGCTGAAACCCACCATGCGTCCGCAAAGAATGCACCTGCAAAAAGAGCAATCACTGGGATTTTAGCTCCACATGGCATAAATGGTGTAAGCATCGCTGTGGTACGACGTTCTCTTTCGTTACGGATTGTACGGCAAGCCATAACGCCCGGAATCGCACATCCTGTACCAATGACCATAGGAATGACAGATTTACCGGAAAGCCCTACTCTCTTAAAAATCGGATCCAGAACTACTGTAGCTCTTGCCATGTATCCACAATCTTCCAATAATGCAATTAAGAAGTACATGACCATAACAAGCGGAAGGAAACCGACAACTGCACCAACGCCACCGATGATACCATCTACAAGGAGTGCATACAGAAGCGGGTTTGCATTTTCCATCAGTCCGCCGACCCATCCCTGGAAAGTCTCGATCCATGCCACCAGCCAGTCTGCGATCCAGGTACCGAGCGTTGTCTGGGATATGTAGAACACAAGGAAGATAACTGCTGCGAAAATCGGTATACCGATAATCTTATGTGTGATGATACCGTCAATCTTATCCTGTACGTTTCTATCCTTTGTAAAAACTTTTCTCTTCTCTACCTGCTTTACAATTCCATTCACAAACTCAAAACGCTTTCTGTCAGCCGCTTCTACTGCCGTTTTATCTTTGAAATCAATATCCCCCTGCACATAAGGTGCTTTCTGACCTTTTCCTCTTAATGCAGCCGCAGCATTTACAGTCTCTTTGAGTCCTTCATGTCCGGAAGAAGTGGAAATCGTCTTGATTACCGGACAGCCCAGCTTTTCAGACAGAATCTTCTCGTCAATTTTTGTCTGTTTCTTATTAACGATATCGCTCTTATTCAGTGCGACAACTACTGGAATCCCAAGTTCCAGAAGCTGTGTGGTAAAAAACAGGCTTCTGCTCAGATTCGTAGCATCCACGATATTGATGATCACATCCGGATTCTCATTCTTGACGTATCCGCTGGTAATGCTTTCTTCCGATGTAAAAGGAGACATAGAATAAGCGCCCGGCAAATCTACCGCAACTAACTCCTCCGTCCCGTCATAATAACCTTTCTTGATCGGACTTTCTTTTCTTTCGACCGTAACGCCTGCCCAGTTCCCGACACGTTCATTCCTGCCGGTAAGTGCATTGTACATGGTCGTCTTTCCACTGTTGGGATTTCCTGCAAAAGCAATCCTCATAATTCTCCTCCTTTTCGACGTCTTTAATTATACGCATCTTATCTTTATTAGTATGCACTAACCTTTGTGCAAAAAAAAATAGTGGAAACTACTATTTTTTTATTATATTGAAATGGCTTTCGCCAGATCAGTATCAATATTATAACGCCCATCCTTAATGGAAACTACACAGCCACCCTTCAGATGAGAAACCACTGTAATTGGTTCACCACTGTAACAGCCAAGAGAAAACAGAAAAGAGGTCAGTTCTTCATCATCTGTCAAAATTTCCTTAATGATATATTCTTCCCCTTCTTTGGCTTCTGTTAAATTCATATCCACTCGCTCCTTATAGTCATTTTTACAATTATACTTAAAATTTACTCACAGCTATTCGATGTTTTTTCTCATTTGACGTTGTTAGTATATTCTAATCCCGGTGAGTTGTCAATAATTATTTAATACTTTTTTATTTTTCTTTTATAAATATATCTGGCTGAATACCATGAATCATGATACAATAACTATACAATTTTTATAAAAGAATCCGAATGATATAGGAGGTGACAAGCTATGCACATAAATTCGTCTGGTGAAAACTATCTGGAAACTATTTTAATATTAAGCAAAAAACGTCCTGTTGTTCGTTCTGTGGACATCGCTACAGAATTAGACTTTAAAAAACCCAGCGTAAGTGTGGCTATGAAGAAACTGCGTACAAGCGGACATATAACGGTATCTCCGGAAGGATATATTAATTTAACTGAATCTGGAAAAGAAATAGCTACACAGATTTATGAACGCCATGTTCTTCTTTCTTCCTGGCTAGAACGTCTTGGTGTTGATCCGGATATTGCCGCACAAGATGCATGCAGGATAGAACATGTCATTAGTTCTGAAAGTTTTGAAGCCCTCAAAAAGCATATCAAATAACTCTCTTCTCACTATAAATTGAATGGCATTTTAAAACCGGGAATTTCATACTTTCCCGGTTTCTAAAATCTTTTCATTTTCCATATTTAGTATTGCATTATTGATTTTTATCGTGCTTCTTATATCGAATATGCCCAACAATACCTGCAGCAAAGAAGAGTATTGCGGCTAAAAGTTGCATGCTTACCACAAAATCAACCCCATCTTTTCTGAAACTGTCAAAAAAGTTAGTCAGCCATATTACTGCGCCTACAAACCACAATAAATACCATCGTTTTCTTTTGCTTTTCATAACTTTTTTACCACCACACAAATCCAACCTTTTTTTGTTTTATCTACTTTTACTCCTCTAAAACCGGCATCCTCCAAAGATTTTTCTATTTGCTCAGAATTGTAAATCTTCATCCCCTGTATTATCTTCGTCCACTTTTCATCCTTTGGATTTTCACCGTTTGATTCATTGCAGATCATAAACGTTCCGCCGATTTTCAAAATTTTATATACCTTCTTAAAAGCCTCACTAATATCCGGCCAGAAATATATTGTTTCAAATGCAGTAATTACATCGAAAGTTTCACCTCTGAAAGGGAGTTTCATGACATCCCCCTGCAGGATTTCACAACGCTTACTTTCTATCCCTGCTTTATTGATTTTTTTGCTTTTTTCTACACTGATTTCTGAATGATCAATGCCAACCACTCTGCCATACGGACTTTTTTCTAATAACTTTCTGACATTTGCCCACCGCCACATCCAATATCCAGACATACATTATCGCTTTGAATTTCCATATGTGTAAATCCCCATTCAGCCATAGATGAATGACCAGTATTCATCATATGAACCATAATTTTGCCGCCGATTCCTTTTGGCTTACAAGTATTTTGAAAAAAAGACATAACCTATACCTCTATCAACTCACCAAAACAATATCTATTCTTAATATATAAAAAAATTTCGCTACATACAGATACTTCCAAGAATCTCCTGTAACGCATTTTTGCTACTTGAATGGCATCTCACTACATCCGCATTGCAGCGTTCCGCCTCCTCCACTGCACACCTGGCCATCTTATGGGAAACCGTATTCGTGAACAGTACAATCAAATCTGGATTCCCAATCTGTTTACTTAAAGTTGCAGACATCTGTGTAAAGACTTTCGCTTTACAATTAAAACTTTTACAAACTTTTTTGTACTGACAGACCATTCTATCATGCCCGCCTATAATAACAACACTCATACCCAACCTCCCATTTTTAATATATTCATAAAACGCTCCGATAGCAGATATCTACAAAATCATCCGTTCTTGATCATCGGTTGCGTTCTAAATCGTATTATGGGAACGCTGCTATTAACTGATTAAAATCTTTTCTCGCAGCATTCCCCAATATTTATTAATCCAGATTTTCACCCAACGCTTTGCAGGATTGAATCCCCTCATCATCGGGCATTTCATTGCAGATCACGCTTTCACAAATCAAGACAGCTCCCGCCTCTTTGCATCTTGTCTCCCAGTCTCTCATCCACTCTCCATCTCCCCAGCCATAAGAGCCAAACAGTGCAATTCTTTTTCCTGAAAGTTTTGATTCACAAGAAGCAAACATCGGTTCAAATTCCTCTTCTTCCAATACTTCTGCTCCCATTGCCGGGCATCCAAAAGCGATCGCATCATAAGAATCCATCATAGAAACATCAAATTCATCCGGAGTTAATAATACAACCTCTGCCCCCTTCTCCTTCGCGCCCTCCAGTACTGCCTTTGCCATGGCTTCTGTATTTCCTGTGCCACTCCAATAAACTACTGCAATTTTACTCATGATTTTTACCTTCCTTTCTGAAGTTTGTGATTATATAGTAATCGTAAGCTGTTCAACAGCCACGCCACTTTTCCATCTCCTGCAATAAATTTCTGTGCATTTTTTATATTTTTTAAACAGAATCCTCGCGGCCTGTTCATCCCCGTACACCTTCCAACACCCAGAACATTTGCTGCAGGCCGCCTTATTCTCAATAAATCCTTTTACATCCTCTGCCGGATACCCTAAGAATAAACCTATTTCATGCGGAAAGTCTGGGTCACTCTGCAGTTTTTGAATCAGTCTGCAGATGCACTGTGATAGATTCGTACAATCATATCCCTTACATTTCAATATGATCTGAGTTTTCTCATCAGAAAAATCTTCTTTTAACTTTTCTGGACGATAGACATAAACCAGCATCCGTTTGTCTGATATGCGAACCGGGATAATCCGGATCCCTTTCTGTGTCAGTTTTTGATTAAATTCACGTATTTCTTTTATAATCATCTTTTGTGAACTATAAGGGCATGAAAAAAGACTTCCCGTTTTCAGTCCTGCTAACGTAGGTGAACAATGGCATACTAACATTTCCTCTGACATTTTCTTTCACTTCTCCTTAAACATCTTTTCTGAAAATGAATCTACTCTACCCAGTAAGTTTTCTTTATCAATAGTTAGTTTTAACTAATTCATGTGAAAAAAATATGCACACCTTGCTTTCATTAAAAACATCAGATGTACGTTTCTATAATTTTATAAACCTATCCCATTATCTAAACATAAGCCGTTTTTTAATTAGCTTTAACTAACTTTAGTTTACTTTATTTTTTCACTGTTGTCAATCCATAAATAGATGTGATTAATAAATAATATTTACTAACCTGATTATACACCCGTTTTTTCGTTGTAACTATTCCTGTTTATATTTGAAAGTTCATTGTAACTCAATTCTCACTCAATCCCGGCTCAATGCCATTCCCCCTTCTTTTCAATAAACTAATCCTGTGCGAAACATCCGCACAAAAGATTATCGGAAAGGAGGATTTTTATGAAAACACAAAGAGGAAGTCCTGTTACAGATGAAAAATACTGCAATAGATAAGTGTTCGTCATCTGAGGGGAGGTGAGTGCATGACAACCTTTCTTACTGCAAACAGTACTCTACCGCCATATATGGCATTTCCCAGTTTTCTTCTGGACTGTGATTTCTCCGAAACCACAAAACTGCTCTATATGGTGCTTTTAAACCGGGCAAGATTATCACAAAAAAATGACGGCTGGATTGATAAAAAAGGTCATGTGTTCTCCTATTTCACCATTGAAGATATGGCAGCAACACTTCGCAAAAGCCAGACAACCATCAAAACATCTCTGAGTGCTTTGGAACAAGTAGACCTTATCTGTCGTGCTCGTCAGGGAACCGGGAATCCCAACCGGATTTATGTAAAAGTCCCGGCTGATTTTTCAACACAGACAGAAGAAAAACTGTCTGTTAGACAGTCAGAAAACCGTCCCTTTGACAGACAGAATTCTGTCCGCCAGACAGTCAGAAAACTGTCCCCTAATAATAAAGAGAAGAAAAATAATGATTCAGTAAAACGCCATTATGAATGTAAGGAGGATGAAAGCCTATGATAAAACCACAAAACCTACTGCCGAACCTTTCTCCCCGGCAGCCTTTAGAAGATGAATATATCAGCGAAACGGACGGTCTGATCTACTGTTCCAAGTGCCACACCCCACGGCAGAAAAAGATAGAATTTTTAGGAAAAATCATGTTTCCGATCATCCGCTGCCAATGCCAGCAGGAACAATATGAAAAAGAAGAAGCAAAACGAAAACACCAGGAATTTCTAGAACACATCTCCCGGCTGAAATCCAGCGGTCTGCAAGACCCGGCTTTAAGAGAATTCACTTTTGCTCACGATAACGGTATCAACCCGGAAATTGAAAAGGCAAAAAATTATGTTACTCACTGGGAGGAAATAAAATCCAAGGCCATGGGGCTGCTGCTCTGGGGTGATGTCGGCACTGGGAAATCCTTTTTTGCAGGCTGTGTTGCAAACGCTCTGCTAGATAAAGGGGTTCCCGTACTCATGACGAACTTCGCCAAAATCTTAAATTCTCTGACCGGAATATATCCGCAGGATCGGAATGAATTTATCAATAGTTTAAATCAGTACAGCCTGCTGATCATTGATAATTTGGGTGTGGAACGAAATTCCGAATTTGCTTTAGAACAGGTCTTCCATGTAATCGACAGCCGTTACCGCAGTATGAAACCTATGATCATTACAACAAATCTGACGTTGGAAGAATTAAAACATCCGGAAGATTTAGCACACAGCAGGATCTATGACCGGATTCTGGAGCGTTGTGTCCCACTAAAGATCAACAACCAGAATATCCGGGAACTGAACGCTGTAGCTAATATGTCAGAAGCCCGAAAACTACTTGCTTAAAAATCTGACCGGAAACGGTCATAGAAGAAAGGAGGCCAATATGACAGATAAAAAAACACAAACAGAAATCAGAAAAGAATTATTACAGGCAAGACACAGAGCAGAGGAAGCACAGGCACGGAACCGTGTGAAAGAGCGAAATGCCCGGACACGCAGGCTGATTCAGGAGGGTGCCGTTTTGGAGAGCATCTTCCCGGAATTCCAGACAATGGAGCCGTCGCAGATCAGACAGGAATTGTTAAACCGTTTCAAAAGAATCTGACACTAGTTGACACCAGCAATTTCTCATCCCGAAGGGCGCACTTACTCACCACCTGATAAATCAGGCAGTGGTATCCCCTTCGGGGCTCGTGCGCTCTGCCGAGGGCTTTATCCGCTGTTGCAGGCAACATCGAAAGGAGGTGCCAGATATGGCAATTTATCATAT
>ENA-ORUL01001294-ORUL01001294.1-human-gut-metagenome-genome-assembly--contig:-NODE-1294-length-17880-cov-3.488191_pt1 | contig 17880 bp, 14 predicted proteins | sample MGYA00242084_ERZ509219 | MGnify/ENA primary metagenome ERZ509219 (study PRJEB26280, sample SAMEA2338792) | human gut metagenome | biome: human gut; feature: human-associated habitat; material: faeces...
TGTCAAACCCGCCGAAGCCGCCAAAGCCGCCCCCGGGTCCGCCCGCGCCGAAATTGGGATCCACACCCGCATGGCCGAACTGGTCGTAGCGGGCGCGCTTATCCTTGTCGGACAATACCTCGTAGGCCTCATTGGCCTCCTTGAATTTGGCCTCGGCGGTCTTGTCGCCGGGATTCAGATCCGGGTGGTACTGCTTGGCCTTTTTCCGGTAGGCCTTCTTGATCTCCTCGTCCGTGGCGCCCTTGGACACGCCGAGGACTTCATAATAATCTCGTTTCTGTTCTGGCATAGGGTTCTATCACCTCTTAACGGGAGAAACGGGCGGGTCTGGGGGCCGCCCCCTACTGCGTAGGAGCCAACTCCAGACCGGCCCGTGCTCACCGGACGAATTTACTTCTGGTTGTCGTCGTCTACCACTTCATAATCGGCGTCCACCACGTTGGGATCGGAGCTGGCGGAACCGGCCTGGGCGCCGCCCATGTCGGGGCCAGGCTGCTGACCACCCTGGGGATTGGCCTGCTGATACATCTTCTCCGCGATGGGATAGAAGGCCTTGCTGGCCTCCTCGGTGGCGGCCTTGATGGCGGCCACGTCGGTGCCCTTCAGCGCGTCCTTCAGCTTGTTCAGCGCGGCCTCCACGGTAGCCTTGTCGTCGGCGCTGATCTTGTCCTTGGCGTCCTCTAGGGCCTTCTCGGTCTGGTAGACCACCTGGTCGGCCTGGTTGCGGACCTCGACCTCCTCCTTCAGCTTCTTGTCCTGGGCAGCATACTGCTCGGCCTCCTTGACGGCCTTCTCAATGTCCTCCTTGCTCATGTTGGAGGAGGAAGTGATGGTGATATGCTGCTCCTTGCCGGTGCCCAGATCCTTGGCGGACACGTTCACGATGCCGTTGGCGTCGATGTCGAAGGTAACCTCGATCTGCGGCACGCCGCGGCGGGCAGCCGGGATACCGGTCAGCTGGAACTTACCGAGCGACTTGTTGTCGCGGGCAAGCTCGCGCTCGCCCTGGAGCACGTTGATCTCGACGCTGGTCTGGTTGTCGGCAGCGGTGGAGTAGACCTCGGTCTTGGAGGTCGGGATCGTGGTGTTGCGGTCGATCATCTTGGTCATGATGCCGCCCATGGTCTCGACGCCCAGCGACAGCGGGGTAACGTCGAGCAGCAGGATGCCCTCGACGTCGCCGGTGAGCACGCCGCCCTGGACGGCAGCGCCGTCGGCAACGACCTCGTCGGGGTTCACGGACATGTTGGGCTGCTTGCCGGTCATGGTCTTGACGAGCTCCTGGACGGCGGGCATACGGGTGGAGCCGCCGACGAGGATGACCTCGGTCAGATCGGAGAGCTTAAGCTTGGCGTCGCGCAGGGCGTTGGTGACAGGCTGCTTGCAGCGCTCGAGCAGGTCGCGGGTGATCTTCTCGAACTCGGCGCGGGTCAGCGTGTAGTTGAGGTGCAGCGGGCCGGACTGGTTCATGGTAATGAACGGCAGGTTGATGGTGGTCTGCTGGGCGGCGGAGAGCTCCTTCTTGGCGTTCTCGGCGGCCTCCTTCAGACGCTGCAGGGCCATGGGGTCCTGACGCAGGTCGACACCGTTCTCCTGCTGGAACTTATCGGCCATCCAGTCGATGACGCGCTGATCCCAGTCGTCGCCGCCCAGGTGGTTATCGCCCGAGGTGGACAGAACCTCAAACACGCCGTCGGCGAGGTCGAGGATGGAGACGTCGAAGGTGCCGCCGCCCAGGTCGAAGACCAGGATGCGCTGGTCGGTGCCCTGCTTGTCCAGGCCATAGGCCAGAGCAGCAGCGGTCGGCTCGTTGACGATACGCTTGACGTTGAGGCCAGCGATCTTACCGGCGTCCTTGGTGGCCTGACGCTGGGCGTCGTTGAAGTAGGCCGGGACGGTGATGACGGCGTCGGTGACGGTCTCGCCCAGATACTTCTCGGCGTCGGCCTTCATCTTGGCGAGCGTCATGGCGCTCACCTGCTCGGCGGTGTAATCCTTGCCCTCGATATCGACGACGGCACGGCCACCCTGGCCCTCCTTGACCTCATACGGCACGGTCTTGATCTCGGAGGTGCACTCGGAGTACTTGCGGCCCATGAAGCGCTTGATGGAGAACACGGTGTTCTTGGGGTTGGTGACAGCCTGGTTCTTAGCGGCCTTACCCACGACGCGGTCGCCGTCGGCACGGAAGCCCACGACGGACGGGGTGGTGCGGTCGCCCTCGGCGTTCACGATAATGGTCGGAGAACCGCCCTCGAGAACGGCCATAGCGGAGTTAGTAGTACCAAGGTCGATACCAAGAATCTTACTCATTAGAAATTCCCTCTCTCTTTTGCGTTCGCGCCGCCTCGACGATCTGTCGCGCGGCGCTTCGGCTTGTCTTTCAGGATGTAGTGTATCCCCTTATGGGCCGGAATATACAAAATCTAAGTCAATTCATATAAGATTTCTTATTGCTGAGAGTTTAGGTTCTTAAATGCGCAGGTAGATGCGCTGAATGAGTTCTCGGCAAATCTATCGAGATCTATGTAGAGATGGCTGAGGCTTGGGTCTGGAACCCCTCGGGATGGCCCTGCGGAAAGCAAATCCCGGTTTGAGCGTGAATTCCGGGCTGCAGTTTCCGCAACCAAGGCCCTCGGGAAAATAGATCCCAGTCTGAGTGTGGATTCTGGGTCGCAGTTTCCGCCAGAGGGCTCGACCGGAAAGCGCGACCCGTTTTGGACGCCAATTCTGGGTTGCGCTTTCCAAAAGCTCGCTCAATAGCTCAATATCTCAAGTCACCTTTAGCTAACATTTGCGCAGCTCAACGGCCCCACCTGCGCGTTTTTTAGTAAACCTTGGCATACTCGGCGAACGGTATGAAGATGCCGGCCAGAGGGTATTGCAAACGGTCGCTCCCGTGGTATGTTTTTGCCCGAATCAAACCGGCGCGCATCGCCTGTAGCGTCGGTCAACAGAGAGGAAACTACCATGGCTCATCCCGTAATTGATGCCGACGAGTGCATCGCTTGTGGCGTTTGCGTCGACTCCTGCCCCGCTGGCGTTCTGGAGCTCCAGGACGTCGCTACCGTCGCTGACGAGGACTCCTGCGTCGCCTGTGGCGCTTGCCAGGACGCTTGCCCCGCTGGCGCGATCACCGAGATCGTCGAGGAGTAACAACTCCCCACTTGCACACTCAAAAGTACACCGTGCACAAAAAAGGAGGCTTCCGCATCGCCGCGGAGGCCTCCTTTTGCATGTGTGGGCAGCTAATTTGGAGCGGGACCCTTGGCAGTTGCGGTGGAATAGTTCCTGTTTTATGGCTTAGATGCCGATTTTAGGAACTATTTCACCGCAACTTATAGATGCAGCGTCGGCTAAGAGAGATCGTCCTCGTAAGGCATCAGGTCTGCAAGGTAGCCTTTCTCCTTGAGCATCGCCTCGATCTCGTCGAGGGTTTGCTCATCCTCCGCCGCAATGCGATGGAAGTGGTAGCCGCTGGTCACCGTCAGCAGCGGAAAGCTCTTGCCGCTCTCGATATCGCGCAGATAGCGCTCGACATCGCGACGATTGCGGATGTCCAGGTCGGCCGTAATCTTACCGTACACGCGGTGATTGACGATCACGTTGAGCACGGCGCCTCCGGCATCGACGATACTCGTGAGCTCATTGCCTGCCTGCTCTACGCTGTGGCGAACCTTGACCAAGCGCGTGGGCACAGCGGGGCTGCTGGGGGCCTCCTGCAGCACATAACCACGGTTGGTCGCCACGATATCGTGCCCATCGGCGCGCAGCAGGGCGATGTCTTGCACGACAATCTGGCGGCTCACACCCACCTCACGAGCAAGCGCACTGCCCGAAACGGGCTCCTTGGCTCGCTCGAGCACGCCTATGATGGCACGGCGACGCTCGCGGGCGTCCATTATTTACCGTCCAGCAGACGCAGGTGCTTAAGCGAGAGGTCGAGAATCGGCGCAGAGTGCGTCAGCGCCCCCGAGCTAATAAAGTCAACGCCCAGGTCGGCGAGCGCGCGGATATTGCTGGCGTCCACGTTGCCCGAGCACTCGGTTTTGGCGCGACCGGCGATAAGCTCAATCGCAGCAGCCATGTCGTCGTGGGTCATGTTGTCGAACATGATGATGTCGGCGCCGGCCTCCACAGCCTCGCGCACCATGTCCAGGTTCTCGCACTCGATCTCGACCGTCGTGGTAAACGATGCATGGGCGCGCGCCATCTCGATCGCACGCGTCACGCCACCGGCGGCATCGATGTGGTTGTCCTTGAGCATGACGGCCGTCGACAGGTTGTAACGGTGGTTGCTGCCGCCGCCGATCTCGACCGCAGCCTTCTCGAAGACGCGCATGCCCGGCGTGGTCTTGCGTGTGTCGACAAGCACGGTCTTGGTGCCCTCGAGCGCCGCGGCCATCTGGTGCGTATAGGTAGCGATGCCGCTCATGCGCTGCAGGTAGTTGAGCGCCACGCGCTCACCCGAAAGCAGCACGCGCGCATCGCCACGCACCTGGCCCACGTGGTCACCGGCGTGCACCTCGTCACCATCGGCAACATCAAACAGCACCGAACTCTGCGAATCCAGCAGCTCAAAGGTGCGAGCGAATACATCCAAGCCGGCGATGATGCCGTCGGCCTTGGCGATAAGCTCCACCGTGGCGGGACGCGCCGTGGGGCACACGCTCGCCGTGCTCACGTCCTCAAACGTGATGTCCTCGCGCAGGGCCTGCAGAATCAGATCATCGACGACGAGCTTCATGGTAATGGGATTCATGGTCTACTCCTCCACGGCCTGCGTGCCGGCGGCACGGGCCAAATCATCGATTGCCAGAGGGTCGGCGCCCAGGGCGCGATGACGGCCATCGAGCGCGGGATCGCCCGCCTGCTCCACTGCGAGCGACTCGCCGGTGCGCATGTACCACGCGGCGCGACGACCCCAGACCAGCGCCTCGAGCAGGCTGTTGGAAGCCAGGCGATTCTTGCCGTGAACGCCGTTGCAGGCCGTCTCGCCCGCGGCGTAGAGCTCGGGCATCGAGGTGCGGCCGTCCTTGTCGACCCACACGCCGCCCATAAAGTAGTGCTGCGTCGGCGTAACGGGAATGGGCTCGTCCAAGATGTCGCGGCCGTCCTCCAGGCAGCGCGCGCGAATGTTGGCAAAGTGCCCGGTCACCACGTCGCGCTCGACGGGGGCAAAGCTCAGCCACTCGTGCTCGGTGCCGTCCTGCTTCATCTGCTCGCGAATAGCGGCGGCGACCACATCGCGCGGCTGAAGCTCGTCGGTAAAGCGCTCACCAGCGGCGTTGAGCAGAATCGCGCCCTCGCCGCGGCAGCTCTCGCTGATCAGGAAGGTGCGGCCCGGCTGCGGCGAGAACAATCCCGTGGGGTGAATCTGCACGTAGTCCAGATGCTCCATCGTAATGCCGTGCTCCTGCGCGATGTAGCAGGCGTCGCCGGTGAGCTGCGGATAGTTGGTGGAGTGATCGTACACGCCGCCGATGCCACCCGTCGCCCACAGCGTGTGGCGGGCATGAATCTTAAACGGCTCGCCGGCATGCACGCCCTCGGCGGCGTTTGCCAGCTCGTCGGCGGGACGAACCGAGTTGTCCTCGTCCACGGGAACGGCAACGACGCCGGTGCACACCGTAACGCCATCACGCTCGCCCGTCAGGATGTCGGTCATGGCCACGTGCTCCAAAATCTGCACGTTGTCCAGCTTGCGGACAGCCTGAAGCAGCTTAGTCGTGATCTCCTTGCCGGTGATATCGGCATGGAAGGCAATGCGCGGACGGCTGTGTGCACCCTCGCGGGTAAAGTCGAGGCTGCCGTCGGCCTTGCGCTCAAAATCCACGCCCATCGCTAGCAGGTCGTTGATGACCGAGCGGCTCGAGCGGATCATGATGTCGACGCTCTCGCGGCGGTTCTCGTAATGGCCGGCGTGCATGGTGTCCTCAAAGAAGGCATCGTAGTCCGAGCCTTCGGGCAGCACGCAGATGCCGCCCTGCGCGAGCATCGAATCGCACTCGTCGACAGCGCCCTTGGAGAGCATGATCACGCGCGTGCTCGTCGGCAGGTTGAGAGCTGCGTACAGGCCCGCCACGCCGCAGCCGGCAATAACGACGTCGCACTCCATGTCGGGGTATTGTTTGGTTTCCACAGGAATCCTCTCCCTTGTAATGTGGCATAAGGGACCGTCCCTCATGCAACATTGTTCTAGCGTGCTGCGTACTCGAGCATACGGTCGAGCGTGAGCTTGGCCTGGTCTGCTGCCTCGTCCGAGACGCCGATCTGCACCTCGCCCTCGCCCGTCTCCAGGCAGCGCACGAGCTTTTCGAGCGTGATGAGGTCCATGTTGACGCAGGTGGGCTGCACCGCGGGGAAATAGAACTTCTTGCCGGTGCCCTGGCAGCGGCGCTCGAGCTCGTAGAGCACGCCGCGGACCGTCACGATGATGAACTCGCTCGCGTCCGACTCCTCGGCATACTTGATGATGCCGGCGGTGGAGCCGATGTAGTCGGCCTCGGCCAGAACGTCGGCCTTGCACTCGGGGTGCGCCAGCACGAGCGCGTCGGGGTGGGCCTCCGTCGCGTCGACGATCTGCTCGACGGTGATGATGTGATGGCGCGGGCAGTAGCCGTTGTTGAGGATGACGTGCTTTTGCGGCACCTGCTCGGCTACGAAGCGGCCCAGGTTTTGGTCGGGAATGAACAGGATATGCTGCTGCGGCAGCTCGGACACAATCTTGACGGCGTTGGAGCTGGTGACGCACACGTCACTCCAGCTCTTGATCTCGACCGTCGAGTTGACGTAGCAGACCACGGCAAGGTCGTCACCGTACTCGGCGCGGGCGGCGTCGACCGTCTCGCGCTTGACCATGTGAGCCATGGGGCAGTCCGCGCCCGGCTCGGGCAGCAGCACGGTCTTAGTGGGATTGAGCAGTTTGGCGCTCTCGCCCATAAACTCCACGCCGCACAGCACGATGGTCTGCTGCGGCAGGCTTTTAGCGAGCTTAGCCAGGTAGAAGCTGTCGCCGACGTAATCGGCAACGGCTTGGACCTCGGGCGCCACGTAATAGTGCGCCAGAATCACCGCGTCGCGTTGGATTTTTAGTTGCTGAATGGCCTCGACGAGCTCTGCGGGCACCAGCGCCGCGCGCTCCGTTGCCGTCGTTGCCGATGCCAGGCCGGCCGCAATATCGCGTGCAAGCTCCGATGCATCCATGTTCGCGCTCTGTGCCATCAAGGCCCCTCTCTTTTGGCGAATCTTGGGGCTTTAGTATGACACCTAGGTTTACAGCTGACAAGACAGCTGTAAACCTAGGTGTAAAGTTGAAATAAAGATTCAATCATGTGGCAGGTCCATTTTCGAACTGGCAAGCTGAGGATAGCCGGGCTTTCGATAGCGCAGGAGGCATCTTTCGCCACCGCAACACCGCTTGGCGCGAGCTGCACGCCGTGAGGCGCAAACGGTCCGCACCCCCGCAAGCGGCGCGTGCCCGATGTGGCAAAATCGAACTACTTAAGGGGGCCGAATGCTCAAGATTATTGCCTGCGACGATGATGTCGCTTTTCTAGATAGACTGCACCGGATGATCGACCGTTGGTCGACCGAGACGGGCACGGCGGTCGATGTTGCGCTCGTCACGCGCGGCGAGGACCTGCTGGCCCGCCATGCCGCATCGCGCGCCGACATCATCTTGCTCGATATGATCATGCCGCTCGTCAACGGCATGGACACCGCACGCGAACTGCGCCAGGCCGACACCGCCGTGCGCCTGGTGTTCCTCACCTCGTCGCCCGAGTTCGCGCTGGAATCCTACGAGGTCCGCGCCTTCGACTATCTGCTCAAGCCCGTGACTTACGAACGCCTGGCGCGATTACTCGACGAGCTTTCGAGCATGCGCCCGGCGGCAACCGACGAGCTCGTGATCAAAACTTCCTTTGGCTACCACGCCCTGCGCCTGTCCGACATCGAATATGCCGAGGCGCGCAACAAGCACGTGGTCTTCCACCTGCGCGACGGACGCGATATCGAGGCACTCGAGTCGTTCCGCAGCGTCGAGGACCGCTTGGAGCAAAACGCGGTCTTCTTTAAATGCCACCGCAGCTACCAGGTCAACCTGCGCAATATCGATCACTTTGACCGCACGGACATCGTCATGCGCTCGGGCGCGTGCATCCCGCTTTCGCGCAGCTGCAAGCAGGGATTCCAAGACGCCTACTTTGCGGTGCGCTTTGGGGGTGGGAGACACTGATGGTCTCCTCGGTCGAAATGGTCCTTTGGGCAATCCACCACGCCACGACGCTGCTCTTTGGCGTCTTTGCCTCGGCGGCGCTGTGCGGTGTCGAGATCAACCGGCGTCATGCGCTTGAGCTGCTGGGGGTCGGCGTCGTGACCGGCGCTGCCTTTTCGATCGCCAATGTCGTTGGCGGCGAACTATTTGCCCGACAGGTTTATCCACTTGCCGTGCACCTGCCGCTTATCGTCTACCTGTGTGCGCGCTACCGCCTGAGCCCGCTGCTTGCCGCGCTCGGCATTACGAGTGCTTATCTGAGCTGCCAGTTCAGCAATTGGATGGGCATCGCCGCCTTTGCCGCAACCGATTCGCAGATCGCGTACTATCTGGCGCGCATCGCGACCACACTCGCCGTCTTTGCCGTCCTGTTGCATTGGGCCGGCGACATCGGTCCACGCTTGGCGATTAAAAGCACCACCGAGCTGGGCATCCTTTTAATCCTGCCGCTCGTCTATTACGTCTTTGACTATGCCACCAACGTCTACACCACGCTGTTCCACTCGGGCTCGGTGGTAACGGTTGAGTTTTTGGCATTTGCGCTCTGTGCCTTCTATCTTATGTTTCTTGCCGTTTACCTGCGCGAATACGAAGAAAAGGAAACCGCCGAGCGAGAGCGCTGGATGCTCGAAACCCGCGACAGCGCCGCCATCAAAGAGCTCGAGGCTTGGCGTCAATCTGGGCGCGAGCTGTCGATTCTTCGCCACGATATGCGCCACTTCCTACGCGGCCTGGCCGCTTTAATTGAGGAGGGCCACACCGACGAGGCGCTCAAACGCATCGATGAACTCTGCGAAGCCGGCGATCGCACCGCCGTACGCCGCTTCTGCGCCAACGAGACCGTAAACATCGCGCTTTCGTCATTTAACTCGGATATCAATAGAAACGGCATTACCGCCAACCTGCGCGCCGCCGTACCCGAAACCATCCACGTAGGTGACGCCGACCTGTTTAGCGTGCTCTCAAATGCCTTGGAAAACGCTATCACCGCCGCGAGCGCCGCGCCCCAGGGAAAGCGATTCGTCGACTTTGACCTGCGATTAGAGGACGGCCAGCTGCTGCTGTTAGTTTCCAACACGTTTGACCGCGCGCCGCGCATGGTCGACGGCATGCCCGTGACCCGGCATGCGGGCCACGGCTTTGGCACCAAGAGCATTAAGCTTGCCGTCGAACGCATGAATGGTAACTGCCAGTTCCGCATTAACGGCGATCGGTTTGAGCTGCGCGCTGTGATGTAGGGGCTGCCGCCAGCCTCGCTACAGCGGAGCGGCCGCCGGGGTCAGCTGCTTGATGTAGGCCCACATGCGCTGCTTGGCCGCTTTGTCGGTCAGCGCCGCCTCAAAGCCATCGAGCGCGAGCACGCGGCGGCCCTGCACATGGGCGACCAGGCCGGGCTTGAGCATGGCGGTGTCGAAGTCATCGATCGCCACGAGCATATCGGCGTAGGTCTCGCGCATGGCGTCAGCCGCGTTGTTGTCGAGCAGCAGCACCGCCTCGGGGTCCAAAGCCTCAAGCGCCTCACGGAACAGCTCGCACGGCAGAGTCTCGCCCACCGCGACCGTCCCATCACCCACGCCGGCGACGCTTGCCAGCACGCAAAAATCCTCGGGAGCGTAGCCGATGGCCCCAAGCGCCTTGCGCAACGCCGCGCCATCCGGGCCGGCGGCAAGCTCGCCACCCGAACGCTCGGCCTCGTCCAGATCGCCTTTGACCAGCACGATCGGCGAGCACGCGTTGCCCGCGATACGCACGCCACGACCCGCGAGCGATGCGAGCTCCTGCTCGGTCGCCTGGGCGATGGCTTCTTTTTTCTGGCTTTGTGACGTGGGCATGCGCTCTCCAATCGTTTGCGTGCCCACCATTATATAAAAGAGCCGCCCGCGAGTGGTTGCTTTGCGGGCGGCTGGGTATAAGCACGGTCGTACTGAGTTTTACGCGGCCGAGCCGCGTCGCATTATGGAGGTCACCATGGCTGACATTAATCAGATTACCCCCGAGAACTTCGATTCCATCGTTAACGACAGCCTGCCCGTGCTGGTCGATTTTTGGGCACCGTGGTGCGGGCCCTGTCGATCCCTCTCGCCCATCGTTGACGAGGTTGCCGATGAGCTGGCGGGCAAGCTTGCCGTTGCCAAATGCAACGTCGACGACAACCAGGACCTGGCCATGAAGTATGGCGTCATGAGCATCCCCACGCTGATTGTGTTTAAGAACGGCGAGGAGATTGACCGCTCGGTTGGCGCTCTGCCCAAGGCGAGACTGCAGGCGCTGCTGGAGAAGCATCTGTAATACGCTTGTTACATGTTGCCGTCTGCCTGCCGTCCATGAGCGCTTTTACGCCGCTCGCCGGACTTCTGAATGCACCGAGTGCAACCACGGATAGTATGGTAGTCACAAACAGCCCCCAGTGAACGGGTGCGGGTCGCACAGACTCGTACCCGTTTTCTTATGCAGCTGCGCGCAGAGCGGGCGTAGTAAAATCTGAACCACTGAACTGCCCCATACAAAAGGAGATTTCCCATGCATGATGTTGGAATGAACATGAGCCAGCTTGCCATGAGCGTCAAGCAGGTCGACGACACCATCGAGCTCGCTCACGAGTGGAGCCATCAGCTGCTGCATGCGACCGAGAATTTTGACATGGAGCGCATCGGCGCCAAGCTCGAGGCCGCCATGGCCGCGCTCCACGAGGCGCATGACGCGCTCGAGGGCTACGAGGAAGCCATCGAGGCCGACCACAACTCCGTCGGCTCCGTGAAGCTGGTGTAAGGTGGCCGAACACGAGCACTGCTGCGAGTACGAGCACGAGCATCCGCACGGGGCGGACGGTGACGCGGGCTGCCACTGTAGTGGCTCCGGCTCCGAGCTGGTCCGTTTTTCGGTTACCGCACCCGACGACCTGCTGCGCCGTTTTGACGAGCAGATCGCGCGCCGCGGCGACGTGGCCAACCGCTCCGAGGCCGTGCGCGATTTGATTCGCGCCTCGATCGCCAAAGAGCAGATGCGCACGCCCGATGAGCACGTTATCGGGTCGCTCACCATGATCTACGACCATCACACCGGCGATCTGACGCGCCGCCTGGACGAGGTGCAGCACGACTACACCGACGAGATCGTATCGACGATGCACGTGCATTTGGATCACCACAACTGCTTGGAAATCCTGGCACTCAAGGGTCGCGGCGAGCGCGTCTACGAACTAGCCGACCGCCTGCTGGGCCTGCGCGGCGTTAAGCACGGCGAGCTCACGTGCGCCGCCACCAAGCAGAGCCTGGGGCTGTAGCGGGATTTCCCGCAGCGCACCTGCCAAATAGGGACAGGTTTGTTTTGGCAGGTTTAGAAGTTTTACCTACCAAAATAAACCTGTCCCTTTTTGGTCGGTTTTGATGAGGGGTGTCGCATGCGGCATGCGCATATTCATGTGACGGGCATTGTGCAGGGCGTTGGCATGCGACCGTTTGTGTATCGCGAGGCCATGGCACATGGCATTTGTGGATGGGTGCTCAATGCGGGCGACGGCGTGCATATCGAGGCGCACGCTTTGGCCGATGCGCTCGATGCTTTTGTTGCCGCGCTTTCTGAGCATGCGCCTGCGGCAGCTCGCGTTGAGCGAGTCGATATTGCGGATTTGGAGCCTGGCGGCTGGAGCGCTGCCGATGAGCAGGGCTTTCACATTGTGGCGTCGCAGGACCGCTCGTCTCGCCCGATATCGCCACCTGTGACGATTGCCTGCGCGAGTTGTTCGATCCCGCCGACCGACGCTATCACTACCCCTTTATCAACTGCACTAACTGCGGCCCACGCTTTACCATCATCCGATCGCTGCCTTATGACCGAGCGGCCACGTCGATGGATTGTTTTCCCATGTGTCCCAAGTGCGCTGCGGAGTATGTCGACCCACTCGACCGGCGTTTTCACGCGCAGCCCGATGCCTGCTTTGATTGCGGGCCGCATATTACGTGGCGCGAGGCTGTAAACGGCAATGCGTGCGGGAATTCGTCCGCGACACCGGCCGTCGGCACCACACGCGAGGCCAGCGACGCTATCATCGAGCGCTGCGTTGAGCTGCTGGCCAGCGGTGGCATCGTCGCCATCAAGGGCCTGGGCGGATTCCATCTAGCCTGTGACGCTGCCAACGAGCAGGCGGTGGCCGAGTTGCGCCGTCGCAAACGCCGCAGCAACAAACCACTTGCCGTCATGGTACGTAGTCTTGCTGATACCGAGCGCCTGTGTCATATCGATGATGCTGAACGCGATCTGCTCGCTGGCAGTATCCGCCCCATCGTGCTGCTGCGCCGGCGCACTGTTAGCGAGGACAACGACGGTTCCCCCGACATCCTCGCCCTCGCGCCATCTGTCGCGCACGACCTGCCCGAGCTCGGCGTCATGCTCCCCTATACGCCGCTTCAACATCTGTTGCTTGCCGCGGCAGAAGTCTGCGGTATGCACGCGCTCGTCATGACCAGCGGAAACCTGAGCGAAGAACCCATCGAGACCGACGACGACCTTGCCTGGGAACACCTCGTTGCCGCCGGCATCGCCGACGCGTTGCTCGGTAACGACCGCGCGATTCTCTCGCGCTATGACGATTCCGTGGTGCGCGTGGTCGACGGCGCCGTTATGCCCGTGCGCCGCGCTCGGGGATATGCACCCCAGCCGCTGCCGTTGCCGGCGCTCGACGGCGCTCCGTCCTGCGTGCTCGCCTGCGGGCCACAACAAAAGGCCACGATTGCGCTCACACGTGAAGGGACGAACGGCGAGGCGCCCTGTTTTGTGTCGCAGCATATCGGCGATGTTGAAAACGGCGGGACCTTCGATGCCTGGAACGCCGCGCGCACGCGCTTGGAAGATCTCTTTGATTTGGCGCCCGCCGCCTTGGCCTGCGATGTACACCCCAGCTATCTATCGGGCCAGTGGGCGCGCGAGCAGGCGCGAAAATGCAATCTGCCGCTCGTCGAGGTGCAGCACCATCATGCGCATATCGCGAGCGTAATGGCCGAGGCCATCGCCGCGGGCCAGCTTACAACCGACGCGCGCGTCCTTGGCATCGCCTTTGACGGCACCGGCGCCGGCACCGATGGGACCATTTGGGGCGGCGAGTTTCTTGTTGCCAGCCTTGGCGGCTTTGAACGCGCCGCGCATTTGCGCACCTGGGCGCTCCCCGGCGGGGCGGCCTCCGTGCGCGACGCCCGCCGCAACGCCTTTGCCCTGCTCAGTGAGCTCGGTCTGCTCGAGCACCCAGGTGCCGCTCGGCTTTTGGACAGCCTCGACGAGCAAACGCGCAGCGTGACAGCCACCATGATCGAGCGCGGCATCAACAGCCCGCGTACCAGCAGCATGGGGCGTCTCTTTGATGCCGCGGCAGCAATTCTGGGCATCTGCGACAAGGCAACCTACGAGGGCGAACCCGCCATCGAGCTTGAGGCTGCCGCCTGGCGCGCGCTCGACAACGAAATCGCCCATTTTCCCGACAACAACGCCGGCTATTTCGCATCTGGCCCATCGTGGCTGGACGGCCCCTATGTTCTGGACCAGAAAGCACTCTTTGAGGCACTTTTGGGAGGAATTGAAGCCGGAGCGCCCGCCGACAGGCTCGCACTCGATTTCCATGTCTCCGTCGCGCGCTCCTCGGCGCGCATCGCCAGCGATATCTGCGCGCGCGAAGGCATCGATACCGTCGCACTCTCGGGCGGCGTGTTCATGAACCGACTTCTGCTTCAGCTCCTCGCCCGCGAGCTCAAAAGCGCAGGCCTTACTGTCCTTGTCCCCCACACCGTACCCGTCAATGACGGCTGCATCGCCTACGGTCAGGCGGCAGTCGCAAGCGCTCGTCTTGCGCAGGTTGCATCGCAGTAGGCTGTTCGGCCAGCCCGCAAGCCGCCGTCTCACAGGTGTAGCGCGTTTGCCCGCAGCGCCCGCGAGCGCTACCATCAACTGATGGATTATTGAGCGCCCGTCCAGCGCAAAGCGTATAAAAGGGGAACAATATGTGCCTTGCCGTTCCCGGTAAAGTAGTCAAACGCGACGACGACCTCAAGGCCACCGTCGACATGATGGGCATCGAGCGCCCCGTGTCGCTGCGACTCGTGCCGACGGCGCAGGTTGGCGACTATATTCTCGTACACGCCGGCTTTGGCATCCAGATTGTCGACGAGCAGGAAGCACAGGAAACGCTCGAGCTTGTTAATGCCATGTCCGAGCTGGTCGAAGAAGACCAGCTGACCACCAACCCGGCGGAGGCTTACTAGTGGCGCCCGAGCAGCCGGCGCGCTCCGGTATCGATTTCTCGGCATTCCGCGATCCCAAGCTGGCTCGCGAGCTCATCGAGCGCATTCATGAGCTTGTCGGCGACCGCACCATCAACCTTATGGAAGTCTGCGGCACGCATACCGTGAGCATCGGGCGCTATGGCTTTCGCTCCATTATGCCGGCCGGGCTCAAGCTGTTGAGCGGCCCGGGCTGCCCCGTCTGCGTCACCGCCAACCGCGACATCGACCACGCAATCGCGCTCGCCAACATAGACGGCGCCATCATCACCACCTTTGGCGACATGATGCGCGTGCCCGGATCGTCCACCTTGCTCGCTGCACAAAAGGCGGCAGGGCGTGACATTCGCATTGTGTACTCCCCGCTCGATGCACTCGACATTGCCGAGCAAAACCCCGATCGCCCGGTTATTTTTATGGGCGTGGGCTTTGAGACCACAACGCCCACCATCGCCGCCGCCATCTTGGAGGCCGAAGCGCGCGGGCTTTTGAACTTCTCGGTCTATTGCGCCCACAAGACCACGCCGCCGGCGTTGCGCGCCATCGCTAACGACCCCGAGACCACCATCGACGGCTTTATCCTGCCGGGACACGTCGCCACCATCACGGGCTTGGCGCCCTTTAGCTTTTTGGTCGACGAATTCAATACCCCGGGCGTGGTCACGGGATTTGAACCGGTCGATATCCTGCAGGGCATCTGCATGCTGGTCCAGATGGTTGTCGAGGACAGGCCGGCGATTGACAACGCCTACCGCCGTGGCGTCAACGCAGACGGCAACCCCGTGGCGCGCCAGCTGGTCGAGCAGGTGTTTGAGCCATGCGACACCACGTGGCGCGGGCTGGGGCCGATTGCCAACTCGGGCCTTTCCATCCGCCCCGAGTTCTCGCGCTTTGATGCCCGCGTTCGCTTTGACGTGCCCGTTGAGCCGACGGTTGAGCCGCGCGGATGCCGCTGCGGCGACGTGCTGCGCGGAGCCATTACGCCGAGCAGCTGCCCGCTCTTTGGCCGCACCTGCACGCCCGAGCACCCCGTCGGCCCGTGCATGGTGAGTTCCGAAGGCAGCTGCGCGGCGTACTACCGTTACCGAGTCTAGCCCGAACGCCCCCGCGCACTGACACCTCCCACGATTGGAGTTTTGGATATGTCCCATAGCATCACCGATAGCACCGTCCTGTTGGGCCACGGCTCCGGCGGACAGATGATGAAGCGCATCATCGATGAGGTCTTTTTAGATGCCTTTGGTTCGCCCGAGCTGCTCGAAGGCAACGATGCCGGCGTCGCCGCGCTGCCCGCGAGCGGGCGCATCGCCATGTCGACCGACAGCTTTGTAGTCTCGCCGCAGTTCTTCCCCGGTGGCAACATCGGCCGCCTCGCCGTGTGCGGAACCGTTAACGATGTCGCGACCTCGGGCGCCAACGTGCGCTACCTGTCGTGCGGCTTTATCCTCGAAGAGGGCTATCCCATGGATAAGCTCCGCCAGATTGTGCAGACGATGGCCGAGACGGCGCACGAGGCGGGCGTGTCCATAATCACGGGCGACACCAAGGTGGTCGAGCGCGGCGGGGCCGACGGCGTCTATATCAATACCGCCGGCGTGGGCGAGGTACCCGCGGGCGTGGCGCTCAGCGGCGCAGACTGCCAGCCCGACGATGTCATCCTGGTCTCGGGTACACTGGGCGACCACGGTATCGCCATCATGAGCCAACGCGAGGGCCTGGCGTTTTCGAGCACCATCGAAAGCGATGCCGCGCCGCTCAACCACCTGATTGCCGACGTTTTGGCCGCAGCGCCCGGCACGCGTTGCTTTCGCGACCCCACGCGCGGTGGCCTGGCGTCCACACTCAACGAGTTTGCCCAGGCCAGCGGTGTTGCCATGGAGGTCGACGAAGATGCCGTGCCCGTGCGTCCCGACGTGCAGGCCGCCTGCGAAATGCTCGGCTACGATGTACTGCAGGTGGCAAACGAGGGCAAGATGGTTGCCGTCGTGCCTGCCGAGCAAGCCGATGCCGCGCTGAGCGCCATGCGCGCCGCCCGCTACGGCGAGAATGCCGCCGTCATCGGTCGCGTGCTGCCACTTGCCGAGGGCACCCGCCCCGCCGTGCGCGTACGTACCGGCTGGGGCTCGACCCGCATCCTCGACATGCTCGTAGGAGAGCAGCTGCCGAGAATTTGCTAACGACAAAGGCTCAGGGCTATTAAAGATATTCAGATTCCAAACATGCCCGGCACGCATGCCCAGTATCATGGGGTGCGTTTTGAAACCCAATGACGGGAGCTTTCATGGCAGCAGCTTTTTCCCATGTGATTTTTGATCTGGACGGCACCATCCTCAACACGCTCGAGGACCTGGCGACCGCCGGCAACCATACCTGCGAGACGCACGGCTGGCCTACGTTTGCCGTCGACGAGTACCGCTACAAGGTGGGAAACGGCATGCTCAAGCTGGTTGAGCGCTTTATGCCCGCCGAGTATGCGGGCGACGGCCGCATGTTTGAGCAGACGCTTGCCGAGTTTAGGGCTTACTACGGCGAGCACAAGGAGGACCACACCGCCCCCTATGCCGGCACGATCGAGATGCTCGACCGCTTGCGCGCCGCGGGTGTGCAACTTGCCGTGCTCACTAACAAGGACCACGTCTCGGCGGCTCCGCTTATCGAGAAGTATTTTGGTTTCGAGCGCTTTGCGCTGGTGCAGGGCCACGTCGATGCGTTTCCGCCCAAGCCCGAGGCGCCTGTTACACTGCATGTGATGAAAGAGCTAGGCGCCGATCCGTCGACCACGCTCTATGTGGGCGATTCCAATGTCGATATCCTGACCGGTCACAACGCCGGCCTTAAGAGTGCGGGCGTCAGCTGGGGCTTCCGCGGCCGCGCAGAGCTGGAAGCCGCCGGCGCCGACTACGTGGTGGACACCCAGGACGAGCTCGCAGCGCTGATCCTGGGCGAGTAACGAGCGACACTGCTTAACGCAGCTGCGACAATTCTTCCGCGCAGAAAGCGCATCCCGTTTTGGAGCTCCGGAATGGGATGCGCTTTCCGTTTGAGGCACATCAGGGAAACCGCATCCCGTTTCAGAGCAATATTCCGGGTCGCACTTTCCGCAACCCACCCCATCCGGAAAATGCGACCCACTATTCGGCCAAAAACCGGGTCGCGGTTTCCCAAGCACTCGATGCAACGCTGGCACAAGGAATGTCCCCAACTGCCGGCAGAAAAGGAACGTCCCCAAGTGCCGCCTTCGGCAGCGATGGCAACGCCACAGGTACAAGCGCCACTTTAAGCCAGCCAAGGGAACACCGTTGTTTTGGCAACGACAGCGAAAGCCCGCCAGAGCGA
>ENA-ORUL01001315-ORUL01001315.1-human-gut-metagenome-genome-assembly--contig:-NODE-1315-length-17653-cov-14.143141_pt1 | contig 17653 bp, 19 predicted proteins | sample MGYA00242084_ERZ509219 | MGnify/ENA primary metagenome ERZ509219 (study PRJEB26280, sample SAMEA2338792) | human gut metagenome | biome: human gut; feature: human-associated habitat; material: faeces...
CAATGATATTCTTCCCCAGGCAACCTTTGTCGTAAACAGCGGAACGGGGCTTCACTTGTATTATGTGCTGCAGGAACCGATCCCTATGTACCCGTACAATCAGAAATGCTTGAAGGAGCTGAAATATTCTCTTACCCGGCAAATATGGAACAGGTATACCTCCACCATCAAGGAACCGCAGGTTCAGGGTATTTTGCAGGGCTTCCGGGTGGTCGGTTCCGGTTCCAAGTTGGGCCGGGAGTATCCTGTAACGGCCTACCGGCTCGGCGGGCGGGTGACGCTGGAAAAGCTGCTGGAGTTTATCCCTGACAGCAACGGGGAGCAGCAGCGGCTCCTGGGCCTCATGCGGAAGGGGCGGCTCTCGCTGGCCGAGGCGAAGGAGAAATACCCGGATTGGTATGAGCGGCGGGTCGTCAAGAAGGAGCGGCGGGGCCGCTGGACGGTCAAGCGGGATCTCTATGACTGGTGGCTGCACCGTATTGCCGATGAAATCCGGGTTGGCCACCGTTTCTACGGTATTATGACGTTGGCGATTTACGCAATGAAGTGTGGGATCAGTGAGGAGGAGCTGCGCCATGACGCCTTCTCCCTGTTGAAACCCTATGACGATATGAGCGTGGAGGATATCAACCGTTTTACGAAGGATGATGTAGTGTGCGCTCTGGAGATGTTCAATGAGGACTATGTGACGTTTCCGAGGGACGATATAGCGAAGATCTCCGGACTGACTATGCCGGTTAATAAGCGGAACTGGCGTAAGCAAGCAGAGCATTTGCGCAGGGCGCGGGCCGTCCAGATGGTTGATTATCCGAATTTTGAGTGGGCTGGTCGCCCGTCGGCTCAAGACCGGGTGTATGAGTGGCGTCAACAGAACCCGGAGGGCCGTAAGGCCGACTGCCACCGGGATACGGGCCTTGACCCGAAAACGATCCGCAAGTGGTGGAATTGCCCACCTCCGGCTGCGTGTCCAGGATGAGGAATAGGGGCGTTTTCCGGCCTCTGGACGGCCCAGGAGGGCCGTTTCCGCTTCTCTGAAGGTAAACAACCACCCCCCTATCTACAGCGGCCAAAAAGCTTTGCAAATCAAGTGGTTTATGCCCCCTAAATGGCTACATACAGTGGGCTAATGTGTAACAAAGATGTAAAGAAAAATGCTTGTATTTTTCTTTACTTTTGCATATACTATGAGTAGGAAAGGAGTGTTGGACATGGCACACACGGTCAATGTTAATTTTAAGTTGGATGAAGATGTAAAAAAAAGAATGGAACGCGCCTGTACCGAGATGGGCCTTTCCATGAGCGCAGCCTTTACGATGTTTGCAAAGAAAGTCGGCAGGGAGTATCGCATCCCGTTTGAGGTTTCGGCTGATCCATTCTATTCGGAAAGTAACCTCCAGCACCTGGAGAGCGTCATGCAGGATGTGAAGGCTGGCAAGGCCCGCTTTGCCGAGCATGACTTGATTGAGGTAGACTGATGAGGCTGTTGTGGGAGGATCGGGCGTGGAGTGAGTATCTGTACTGGCAGACACAGGACAAAAAGACGCTGAAACGGATTAACGCGCTGATAAAGGATATTCAGAGAAGCCCCTATGAGGGAATCGGTAAGCCGGAGCCGCTGCGGGGCAACCTGAGCGGCTGGTGGAGCCGTCGCATTGATGAAACTAATCGTATCGTTTACTATGAGCAGGGAGAGGTCATTTATATTATCTCCTGCCTGGGCCACTATGATGATTGAGAAAGGAAGGGACGATTATGAGCTGGGATAAAGAAAGGATCGCGCAGTTGCAGCTCCCTGACCCAGCAGATGCCGATCCGCATCCCCGCCTGCTCCTGGAGGGATACGGCATACACGCCGGACAGTGGTTTACGGCCCTGTTCCCTGACGGGTGGCACGACATTACCCTGGAAGTGTCTTGGGAGCCGGAAGGCCCTGGCTGCTGGTACATATCCACGCCGGGATTTGAGGGCGTGTGTCCTATCGGCCTATTTGTGAAGGTATGAAAATGGCGAGGCTTTCAGCCTCGCCATTTTTTACTTGCTATAAGTTATATATATGATATAATTGAGATAACTTAAATAAGTTAAATAATTTATATAATTGAAAAAGGAGTAGAGACAGTGAAGGTAATTGCAATCGCAAACCAGAAGGGCGGGGTGGCCAAGACCACCACGACACACAACCTGGGGGCTGCTATGGCGGCTGCCGGGAAAAGGGTGCTGCTCATTGACCTGGACAGCCAGGCCAGCCTGACGATCAGTGTGGGCTTGGAGCCGCTGGAGGTGGAGCGGACGATCGTGGATGTGCTGCGGAAGGATGGGACGCCGCTCATGGAGTGTGTGCAGCAGCTTAGTGACCGGCTGCACATCGTCACGTCGATCATCGACTTGGCGCCCATGGAGATGGAACTGCTCTCCAGAGCCAGCCGGGAGAAGATTTTAGACCGGGCGCTCCGGGAGGCCAGGGGGCAGTATGACTATATTTTGATTGACTGTCCGCCGCAGCTCTCTATCCTGACCATCAATGCCCTGTCCTGCGCCGACGGAGTGGTGATTCCAGTCAAGACGGATTACCTGGCCTACCGGGGGCTGACACAGCTCCAGGACAGCATCCAGGAGATCCAGGAGCTGATTAACCCGGAGCTGAAGGTGCTGGGGGTGATCGCCACGCTGTACGATACAAGGGTGGGCGATGACCATGACATCCTTGATCTGCTTCAGAAGGAGTATAATCTGCTGGGCGTGATTAAACGGCTGGCGGTGGCTAAGAAGGGGATTTATGACGGCTTGGCGGCTGTAGAGCAGGCCCCCAGCAGTGAGCTTGCGAAGGAATACGTGGCCATAGCAAACATGATTATGTCCGGCAGGGAGAAGAGGGAGGAACAGGAGCATGAGTAAGCTGGAGGAGCGGGAGAGCCGCAGGAGATCCGCTACCGTTGGGAAATTCGTGGAGCAGCCGCCCATGGCGGCCACCAGCTCCGGTCGGCGGGGCCGGCCGAAGGAGGATCGGGAGCTGAAGAAGCGGATTAGCCTCTCGGTGCTACCCAGCGTGTACGAGGATATTCAGAAGATCGCCTATGTGCAACGGCGTAGCGTGAGCGAACTGATCGGGGAGCTGTTGGAGGGATACCGTGTGGAACATAAGGCAGAAATTCAGAGGTATGGAGAAATAGAAAAGCACTGTGTCTAAATATCTACAATTACGTTTTCAAGATGTCAGTGCTATTACGAGATGGGCTTGTAGACTATTTATCATAGGACTGATAGATCTCAGTAAAAGATAGGAGTGAGAAACTTTTGCTGATTTTTTTATCAATGCTGGAAAGTGATGAGGAAAGGAGACTATTTACAGATTTATATAATCAATATGGGAATATGATGCTGCACGTGGCGAAGCGTTATTTTCCAAAAGATATGTATGCGGCAGAAGACGTCGTTCAAAATGCGTGGATACGTGTAGTAGATCATTTTCAGAAAATTCAAGCTGTACCGAGTAAGAAAAGAGGGGCGTATCTCGTTGTTATAGTAAGGAATGAGGCTATTACAGCCTTGAGAAAGCAAAAGCCGGAATTACAATTCGATGAAAATTTTGTAGAAGGATATATTGATTTAGAAAATGATAATACAAGGTCAATTATAGATACAATACGCGCAATGCCAGATATATATCGGACAGTATTAGAAATGAGATTTGTAGAAGAACGAAGCACTAAAGAAATTGCGAAGGCGTTGTCATTGAAGGAAACAACAGTAGATGTTCGGATTCACCGAGGCCGGGCGCTGCTTATAAGAAAATTGAGAGAAGAGGGATACATAAAATGACGGAAGGAGAAGAAAATATTATTATTAAAGGGGTTTTATTGGAAGCTATTTCGAGAGACTTTTCGGAAGAACTCTCTAATAATAAAGAGGTTTCGGTATCTCCACGTTTCAAACGACAAATGATGGCAATGATGAATAACCCCAATAAATGGGCAGAGCGGCACAAGAGAGATTATAGGAGGCGATTTGTAAAGGTAGTAGCAACAATCGTCTTGACGTGTTCTTTGCCCTTTGGAGTTTTGACGGTAGCAAGTCCGACGGTCAGAGCCGCTGTAATTGACTGGGTTGTAGAATGGTACGAGAGCAGTATCATTTATAAATTTTTTGGAGAGTCGGATTCTACAAAACTGCCCTTATATGAAGTGATAGATCTCCCATTTGATTATACCAGGATAGGAATACCACAAGAGCTCCCTAATAACACGGAAATTATTTATGAAAATTCGGATGGAGAGATATTGAGATTTGAGTATATGCGGGTAGAGGAAGGTTCTGCAATTATAATAGATGCAGAAAATATGGAGGTCACAGAAATTGGCGTCAACGGATGCCCTGGACATCTATACATTTCTGTAGATCCAGAGCAAAGCAACTGTATAACATGGTATGATAATGGAGCAAAGATGCAATTTATAATTGATGGATTTCTTGAAGGCAATGAACTTCAAAAGATGGCAGCTTCCGTTTTACAGGTTGATTGAAAAAATTTGGCGAATCGTGTAAGAAAAGCATCCCCTCTCTGCGTTAGTAGGGTATAAGTGCGAAAGTGTACTTTACTCAAAGCAGAGAGGGGGTGTTTTTATGAAGAAGAGAATTATACCGCTATTCTTTCTGGTGCTGTTGCTGGCGACTGTCATGATTCCGACCTCTGCTGCAATTAGTACGAAAGCGATCTCTGGGAAACCCACTCTAAAGATTGAAGGGACAACAGCATACTGCGTAGGAAAGTACAATAGCGGAAACCGCAACGATGCAATTTCGATTACAGTTACATTGATGCAAGGAAGTAAGGAAATCGCTTCGTGGAGCGCATCAGGGAAAGGCTCTGTTACAATTTCAAAAACCTGTAAGGTTGAAACAAAGAAAACCTATAAATTGGTTTTGTCTGCAACTGTCAATGGAGTAGCTAAACCTGATGTATCTGTTACAGCGACTGCAAAATGAGAGAAACTGGCTCTGCACGTGTGCAGAGCCAAAGGGAGGCCTCCCTTTGGCCTAATGTTTATAGAAGCGGGGTTCCTAAGAGTGTTAGAAGCGGGCGGAATTAACCAAATGAGAGGATTCACCCGGTGCTAAACTATAATGAAAACAGGAGGATTACTACTATGGGATATTACAAGATCAAGTCACACGCGGGAACGGGAAAGCTATTGAATATCGCAGCCTCTGGGCCGATTTCTGGACGTAAAAATACAAATATTTGGGATGAATCCTGCCCGATTGACCAGACTTGGTCGATTGCGTCTCTTGGGAACAATCAGCAAGTTAAGATTATCAATAATCTTTCTTATATGCTGAATGCCAATACCTCTACATGGAATTGTGATGTCTATACCAGCAATAGTGACACCTATGTTAATTTTGAAAAGGTAAGCACGGGAGTATATTATATCCGACTGAAATCCCACCCAGAAAGATACCTAACGGCAGGAGGCACAAAGTCCGGAAGTGATGTTTCCTGGGAGAAACTGTCGACAACGACGGCCGGAAAGAAAGCGCAGCAGTGGAAAGTAACGGCTACATCGTTGCCAACGGTTTATACCAGAGTTACTTCTGGGGCGGATTCTTTGGGAGATGATCAGATGGAAACAAATGCGGAGTACATCTATAATTATCTCAAGAAGAAAGGATTCACCAAGAATGCTATCTGTGGGATTCTTGGAAATATGAACAGTGAGAGTACGATTAACCCTGCTGTATGGCAATCGCTGAATGATATGTATTTGGGATATGGATTGGTTCAGTGGGATGATGGAAAATTGTTTATCGACTGGGCCAAAAAAGAAGGAGTTATCAGTGCGGCAACGGCTGAAGCTGTTAATAGCCTGGCTTACAGTAACCCAAAGAAGTTAATGGATGCAGAATTGGATTATTTGATTGTCAGTATGAATACGGTTGGAAACTGGTTTAAGCCAGATAATAATCAATCTAAGTACGGAACGAGCGAGACTCTTACGGCGAGCCAGTTTAAGGTATCTAATAAAAGCGCAGATATCTTAGCGCGTATTTTCTGTGGACACTATGAGCGGCCCGGAGTTCCGAAAATAAGCGAGCGTGTTGCAAACGCAAAGAAGTGGTATAACTTCTTGTAAAAAATATTCCCCCAATGTAAGGCTGTATCATATACAGACCGCATTGGGGGAATATTTCTTCTGAGAATTATTGTTGAGTTAGAAGAGAGAGATTATCGTCTGTAAAATTGTACCATGTAACATTTTCCTTAAAGCCTTGCTGACTAACTGCAGTTTCAAAGGCTGCTTGTGTTGCAGGGAGCTTATCAACAAAGAATAGAGAAGACTCGCAATATGATATTTTTTCGATTTCATAGCCGCTGGAGGATAAGATAAGTGATCCAATTCCCCAATCTGAAGCTCCGCTGGAAAATATGAATGTACCATCAACTTTTAGATCTGACATAGATCGGCTGACAAGGGTATAGCTGTAAATAGTTCCGCTTTCATCATGTAGTATTATAAAACCGGCTTGATTATTTTCAGCAAGTGAAAATTGCAGGACAACATCTTTAATCCCATTTTGGGTTAAGTCTACTATTGCAAACTGCTGAATTGAAAAAGGGAGATTATCTGAAGTGATAGTTTCCTTCAATTGATGGATATCCAAATAATCACCTGATTCTACATTATAAAATTGTTGATTTCCTTGAAGAACCTTTAGATAGAGTAAATACGGAGAAGTCGTGGAATTTACTGTATGAAAAGTCTTTAAGGATAATGCTGCTATGCCAGATACACATATCGCTAAACAGAGAATTATAATTGGCAAGTTAGGTTTCTTCAATATTATGACCTCCTAAAGAATATTAAGTAGTTACGATTATATGACGAGGAAAAAGAGCTATATCTTACATGGGAGCAGGAAAAAGAGCCTGGATGCAACAGTGGCGTATAACGGTTTACCCGTTTATATAATGAACGGGTAAACCGTTATGCGGTTATCTTTCGTAATAAGTTGACAGTCTGGATTATCTATGGTAACATGACACTGGAGGAAAACGTGTATTTGCAGGGGCTACAAATCAGCAGCCCCTGCAGGAAGGAGGCAGGATCGAACGGCTGCGGCCGGTGTTGGCCGGGAGCTGCAGCAGAGATTTCATGCTCGTCTGGGCGAGGGTAAATAGTAATTAGGCCCAGAGCGTCTTGGCCGGGAGCTGCCGGTCAGGGGTTTAGCAGTTTGCTAATATAGGAGCCGAGATAGGTTTGATACCCCTATATGGTGCGTGGGCTCGCCGCAGTAACCTTTGTGAACTGGTAAGCGCACCATCGACCCCGTATAAGTAATCCTTTTGAAAGTACGGGTAAGTACAACGTATCTGTCCCTATAAACCCTTCGGATAGTAGCTGGCATACTGTAAATCTGCCGGAGAGTAGCTCCCTCTAAAAAGGGGCCGACAGATCCCGAACTGCCGTAGATCTCAATAAACCGGGGCTGCACACATAAGCAGCTCAAAAAAGTGTAGGGGAGAGACCCCAAAACCGTCACACATAAGACGTTAAAAAGTGTACTTTGCCAAATGCCGGGCCCCCATGGGCAGGCAGGCGGCGGCCTTAGCTTTAACTTATATCAAGTATATAATAGGAATACATTAAATAATTTATATAAATTAAATAAATTATATAAGTGATACGAAAGAATGGAGGTAACGGTGGGCCGCAGGAATAAGGCGTACTATAAAGACCTCCATCAGCAAGCCTATGACAAGCTGGTGGGGATGCAAGCCTTTGGGGAGAGCAAACGGGCGGCGGTGGTTGCCGGGACGGATAAGGAGAAGATTTTCTCCTTCAACACTTACAAGAGCTACTGGAAGCACACCAAGTATTTTATCCAGTACATCAAGGAGCATCACCCGGAATGTACCACGCTGAAAAGCGCCAGGAAGTACGTCAACGAGTGGCTACAGGCCAGGGCTGACCAGGGGCTTTCCGCCTGGACGGTACAGTTAGAGGCCAAGGCCATGGGCAAGCTGTACGGCATTTCTCCCGATGATGAAAACTACTTCAAGCCCCCAAAGCGGAACCGGGAGGATATCAAGCGGAGCCGCGGCGACCGGGTGCGCGACCGGCACTTTTCCAAGACCAACAACGACGAGCTGATTAAGTTCTGCAAGGGGACGGGGCTACGCCGGAGCGAGCTGGCGGAGCTGCGGGGGAAAGACCTGGTGACTAGGGCGCAGATTGAAGCGGAGATCTCCAGCCTGGAGAGCCGCCCGACGGCGGAGCTGACGCCAGCAGACGTGAAGCGCCTGGGGATGCTCCAGGACGCCCGGTTGTTCCAGGGGGAGTATTTTACCCACGTGAGGAACGGAAAAGGCGGCAGAGAGCGCCTGAGCCCCATTATCGGCCCAAATGCGGCGCAGATCGTCCAGAGGATACAGGAGACGCCGGGCGAGGAAAAGGTATGGCAGCACGTCCACCAGAGCGCCGATATTCACGGCTACCGGGCCGAGTATGCAACGGCCATTTACAAGGCCCACGCCAGGGCAATCCAGGATATCCCCTACGACCGGATAAACCGTGGGACGGGACGCCGGTATCAGAGCCAGGTTTACACCTGCAGGAAGGACGAGGCCGGGCGAAAACTGGACAAGGCGGCCATGCTGGTATGCAGTAAGGCCCTGGGACATAACCGGATCAGCGTGGTGGCCGACAACTATATCCGAGGGCTATAAAGGGGGATACCATGGTCGAGTTTGCTAAAAGCAGAGGCTTTTTGGGATACGGGGTTTTGCCTGGAGGTCGAAATGACAAAGATAGCAGCCACGCGGTGCTCCCTCTGGCGGAATACGACGAGCTGCTTCGCCGGATTGCCGTGGCAGAGCGTGATAAGCATGAGGCGATCGAGCAGGCAAAGAGGACGATAGGAAGAGAACGGGCGGCCGCCGAGCAGCGGGTCAGGGAGGCCGAGGAGGCCGCGCAGGAACAGGTGACGGCCATGGAGGAGAAGCTGACCAGGGCTGAAAAAGAGGTCAATTACCAGAAGGGCCTTAACGCTAATCTACTGCGGATTTCAAGGGAGCGGGCCAATGCCGACCGGAGTCTCCGGCCAAAGAAGGAGCACACTGGGTATGCGGTGGTTCGCTCCATGGAGAAGGAGTACCGCTATAAAATAAGCCGCCATAGCTGGGGAAAGGTAATGCTTTGGGAAACTGTGATACAGAGTCCCTATTCAATGGAGTTTACCGAGGAGCAGGCCAGGAAGCAGATCAGGAGAGAACTACTTCGGGATAAGACCGGCGGGGACTGGCTGATTGGTAAAGTAGGGATTCGGGTGAGCTGCGACCTGGAGTTTGAGGACATGATTCAATACAGCGAATGGTGGGAGAAAAATAAAGACGAAAACATAATGATGAAGCGGAAGTTAAATCTAAATGGCCGGAGTGGCTATTGGGAGGTAGTTTTTTACCACACCCGGCCCCTGGGGCCTGTACCGGAGGAAATGAGGCCCTGCGTGCGTTGACCTTCCTCCTGCAGCACAAAAGAAAATAGCTCGGCTGGAGGACTTGAAAAGGCCTGTCCAGCCGAGCTATAATAAAGTCGAAAAATAGGGAAAAAAGTATTGATAATATATGCCGAGTAAGAGGGGCAAGGGGACACTGGAAATAGGCGAGAAAATCGCTTTGACGAATATGGGGGAAAAAAGTATTGATAATATATGCCCCCCTCTGGGCCTTTAGGCCCTCAAAAAGTCTCTTAAAATTCTCTCTCGGACGGAGAGAAAGTCGGAAGGGAAAAGGGGGGTGGGCGGAGGCTGTGGTAATGTGGTAAACCCGATAGGGTTTTCCATCATTTCCACAGCTGGAGCCAGGGGGGAAAGGGGAAGGTGACTTTCTCTTTAAGGCCCCGAAGGGGCCGCTCTTGGCTTCCCCTTTCCCCCCTTTCCGCCCGCAGGCGTTCCCCGCCGTAGCGGATTTTCTTTTTGCTACTTTTTCTTTTGGAGGTGAGCGCATGGCTATGGATCAGCAGGCTGCTATGGAGCAGTTACAGGAATTGTACCGGGAAAAGAACGAGCATTTGGAGAAGTTCCTGGAGCCGGTCACGCCCTTTGAGTTCTACCGAGAGATCTTCCCCGTGGGCAGCTTTGAACGGAAGGGCCATTTTGAGGATGCGAAGGGCAACGGGATTGCGGTAACGGTGCCGCCGAAGGCTGCGGGGATTGCCCTGGAGATCAAGGAGGAGGGCAAGGCCAAACGCTATACCATCACCGATGAACTGTCTGAGCTGTCGGAGGTCTACGATACGGATTTTACCATCATGTCTCCTATCTCCTATTTCGGGCGTCAGCGGTGCGGCAAAAATGCACGGTATCTCTATGCCCTGGTCTTTGACCTGGATGGGGTGGGGATGCCCCAGCTCCGGGACACACTGCACCAGATGAACAATGATATTCTTCCCCAGGCAACCTTTGTCGTAAACAGCGGAACGGGGCTTCACCTGTATTATGTGCTGGAGGAGCCGATCCCTATGTACCCGTACAACCAGAAATGCTTGAAGGAATTGAAGTATTCCCTCACCCGGCAGATTTGGAACAGGTACACCTCCACCATCAAGGAGCCGCAAATGCAGGGCATTTTGCAGGGCTTCCGGGTGGTCGGTTCCGGATCCAAACTTGGCCGGGAGTACCCGGTGACGGCCTATCGGCTTGGCGGGAAGGTGACGCTGGAGAAGCTGCTGGAGTTTATCCCGGACAGCAACGGGGAGCAGCAGCAGATCCTGAGCCTCATGCGGAAGGGGCGGCTCTCGCTGGCCGAGGCGAAAGAGAAGTACCCGGACTGGTACGAGCGGCGGATCGTCAAGAAGGAGCGGCGGGGCCGCTGGACGGTCAAGCGGGATCTCTATGATTGGTGGTTGCACCGGATCGAGGACGAGATCAAGGTGGGCCATCGTTTCTATGGCATTATGACGCTGGCGATCTATGCGAAGAAGTGCGACATTGACGAGGACGAGCTGCGCCGGGACGCTTTCTCCCTACTGAAACCCTATGACGATATGAGCGTGGAGGATATCAACCGCTTTACGAAGGATGATGTGGTGTGCGCTCTGGAGATGTTCAATGAGGATTATGTGACATTTCCCAGGGATGATATAGCGAAGATCTCCGGCCTGACTATGCCGGTCAATAAGCGGAACTGGCGTAAGCAGTGGGAACACCTGCAATTTGCGCGTGGTGTGCGAGAGGTTAAAGGAAAACTTGGTGAGGCTGTTTCTGGTGGCGGTCGCCCAGCGGCCCAGGAACGGGTGTTTGAATGGCGTCAGCAGCACCCAGAAGGCCGCAAGGCCGACTGCCACCGGGACACGAGCCTTGATCCGAAAACGATTCGCAAGTGGTGGGACTGCCCGCCTCCGGCTGTGCGCGTCCAGAATGGGCATATTACAGTACGCGTCAGCCCTTCCCAGGCGGTGAGCGATCTTTTGGTTGAGGCTTTGGAGCAGGGTAAGGATTAGGGGCGTTTTCCGGCCTTGGAACGCCCCAGGACGGCTTTTCCGGCTCTCCGAGGGCAACTATACTGCCCCCTCCTTTCTATGCCCCGAAACCCGCATAAATCAAGGCTTTTTTACCCCCTAAATGTCTACATATCAGGTGTGACGATATTGTGTTCAGATAACTTTTAAGCATTGACAGTGTGATAACTTTTTCGTATAATGTAAGAGGATAGGGGGTAGAATAAATTGCACGAGATTATTTTTTATGAAGATAGCAGCGGGAAAAATCCTGTCCGTGAATATATGCGGGAGCTGGAGAAAAGCAAGAGCAAGGACAGCCGGATAAAACTGAACAAGATCAATGATTACATACAGGCTTTGAGCGTGTATGGAGTAGCGGAGTTAAGCGAGAACTATGTGAAACATTTGGACGGCGAGATATGGGAGCTGCGTCCGATTCGTGACCGGATATTATTTGCCGGAGTGGTCGGTGGCCGGTATGTGCTGCTTCATCAGTTTATGAAACAGACACAGAAAACGCCTGCCAGAGAGATTGAAAAGGCCAAACGGGAATTAGCTGATTTCAGAGAAAGGAGCGGTCTATAATGAGCGTTGAACTGAATGGTTTTAAGTGGACTACTTGGGATGATGTACGCAAGGAAGTTTTCACCCCAGAGGAAATTGCGGAGAGTGATCTGCGGGTGGCTCTTATCGGGGAGCTGACTAAGGCCAGGAAGGAAAAAGGGATTTCTCAGCGAGAACTGGAGGAACTAAGCGGCGTAAAACAGCCGGTGATTGCCAGAATGGAGAATGGCAGCACAACACCGAATTTGAGTACGGTTTTGAAAGTCCTTGCCCCTCTTGGAAAGACTTTGTATATTGGAGATTTGAAGCAGGGCTGATGAACATTTTTACCGTAAGGACTGAGGACTTCGGTAAAAAATGAGGCCGCATGATCCATAGGAACTTAGTGGTTTCTATGGACAGCGGCCTTTTGGAAGTATCGAATAATTGTCGCCAAAACTGGGGCGAAAATCCGATATGGGTTTTGCCCTGTTTTAGCGGAGAAAGGAGAGGCTCATGAGCTGGGATAAAGAGAGAATCGCACAGCTTCAGCTCCCCGATCCGGCAGACGAAGATCCGCACCCCCGTCTGCGTCTGGAGGGGTACGGCGTACATGCCGGGCAGGGCTTTACGGCCTTGTTCCCTGACGGGTGGCATGACATTACCCTGGAAGTGTCCTGGGAGCCGACAGGCCCTGGTTGTTGGTACATATCCACGCCGGGATTTGAGGGCGTGTGTCCTATCGGCCTGTTCGTGAAGGTATGAAAACGATCCGGCAGATAGCCGACGAGATAGGAGTATCAAAGCAGGCAGTTTATAAGCGGTACAAGGGCAAGCTGCATACGGTTTGCGCTCCGTATGCGCATACGGAGCAGGGGGTTTTGTATCTATCGGAGCAGGCTGAAACCCTGATAAAACAAGACTTTTTGAAGGATGACCGCTCCATTGGAGCGCATACGGATACGCATACGGAGCGCTCCAATGGAGCGGTTCCGGAGCAGTCACAAGAAGCTGGTGTAGTGGCGGTCTTACAGGCCACTATCAACACGCTGCAGGGGCAGCTCTCCGTGAAGGATCAGCAGATCGAAGAACTGAACGCAAGGCTGGCGGAGGTCAGTTCGGCGTTGCTTGCCGCCCAGCAGACAGCGGCAGCGGCCCAGGCTCTCCATGCGGGAACGATCCAGCAGCAGTTTATCACAGGCAAGGCCGGAGTGGAGCAGCAAGGCCAGGAGTTGGAGCCAGAAGAAAAGCGGGGATGGTTTAGAAAGTTGTTTTGGAGGTAGTTGACTTAACTTAATGTTCACAATATGAAAAAATGGCCGGTCTTCGTTATGAAGACCGGCCATTTTTTCATATTGTGATTTAATTGGTAGTGTATGTCATATTAAATTTTCCATCGTCAAAGGTAAATATCGGTGAAGAAAAAGATGGAGTTCCTTGATATTCACTGAGTAAATCAATATACGTATAACCTTTTGTTTTCATAAAAAGATTATAGTCTTTTTGAATACTTTCTGTAACTTCTTGGTTTTTTCCCGTAATATTCTCACCACCAAGATATACAAGATCATTAATTCCAAAACCATACTCATTTTGTAAACGTTGATCTAAGCAATATCTTCGGTAAGCGGCAGATAGCATGGATATTTTTTTGCTATAGTTAGGGGAGATATTAGCAATACCATGCTTTTTTAGTTCGTTTTCTTTTATGGAAGAGCTAAGATGAATAGAATCAACACTCCAAGGATTGTAAGAATTGTCATCTTGCCTGTGATAGAGAATGGCATTCAAAATGGTACCTTTGTGGTCAGTCTCGTAACTATGACCAAGAATATTTGTAGTGTTAACAACTTGTTCAATCAAGTCATTTTCTTTTTCTGTTCCACCAGAAACAGAAAAAGTAAATGTTTCTGTATTAAGATAAAATTGGAAATATTTACTAGAATCAAAAGAAAGCCCTTCTTTATCAAAAGCTTCTTTGATATCCTGTAGTACAGAGGCCATTTTGTCATTAAATGTTGCGTGAGATGCGAAATCAATTTGCTCATACCGAATGGACAATAATTTTTCTGTGTCTGTGAGTCCTATCGTTTTAGCTTTTTCCACCATTACACTATCAAAGCTACATAAGACTTGATTAGAGAGCTCTCGTTCATGACTTTGTAACATAGATAACATAGAATTGATACTGCTTTTTGATACCTCACCAAACATTTTCTCTGTAATTTGAATCTGCAAATCAGGGTCAGATAAAATCATTGTACTTGCAAGTTCCCGCCCTAATGGATTAGAAATAAACTCTCGGTGTTTATTATCTGCAAAATCAGGATTATTACGAAGCGCAGATTCTAACTCCGATATTTTATCGTCCAATACACATTTAGAAGGCAACTGAGTTCTTATATCATAGACTGTTTGAGAACTTTTGCAATCATTACTGGATTTTAGAGAGAAAACATCTTGGGTTAAAGTGTAATTTTTGATGTCAGAAATATGTTGCTGTGAAGGAATAGACGAATCACTGAAGGAAAGAAATCTTTTTAGATAGGTTGATATGGGAGTAATATTCATCGTTAGGCACCAAAGGCATAAATATATTCAACAGACATGCGGCCTGTGAATGAATAACGGACATTACTTGTGGTTGGCTTGTTCCATTGAGAAATATCTTCAATTCTCAGCTTATAATTTCCTTTGACGGGAGAAGCTTTGCTTGAGGACGGAAGACCTTCATAAATAAGAGGTGGATTCCGAATTATCTGATCCACACAGTTTCTACCATTAGGTAGTGTAAGAGCTAAAGAAGGAGTCGTATATTGAACATAAGAATCCCCAGAAGAAGACACACGCTCCACTGTTACATTTAGGACCCAAGAACGTGCTGGAACATTCGTCGGCCCCTTCACTGTTACCCATGGAGAGGTGCGGTTTGGAGAGGTTGCTGTAAGAGTAAAAAGGTTACCAGTTACAGTATTAGTTTCCATAAGCGGGTTACCAAACCAGAAAGAATAATGAGGCTGGCTTGTGGTGGATGAAGTATAGAACTGAATCATCTGCCACTGGTCTTGGATTCCAGCAGGGACTAAATCAATAAAATATACATTATGACCATTGTCTGTTGTTCGATTATAATAAGAAACTTTGTCTTTATTATAATTTCCTTCACTATCAACAACAAAGTTGCCATAATAATCAGTCATGCTAAACTTCACTTCAGGATCTGCATAAATAGTTAATATATTAAGATCTAACTGACTGGAAAATGGAGCATTCCCGATTTCAAAAAATTGGGTTTCCTCATTGTTGCGTAAAAAAGATCCATAGCGGGCTGACTCGAAAGCAGAAGGATTATTCCAGTCATAAAAGTGTTGTTTGCCTACACGAACGTAACTTATTCCGGTTGCTGTTTCTCTTTTTTCATATGTGTCATAAATGTTAATGTCATCTACACTACTAAAGTCGTATTTTGGTGTTACGCTTCTATCAGCAGCATAGACAGAAAGAGGAGTGAGAGAAAAAATCATTAATGCGGCAAGAAGGAAAGAGAGGAAATGCAAAAAATTTCTTTTTCAATTTTCATAATTCTTTACTCCTTTTCGACTGTAATTTGGTTATAATAAAAAACCTCCTCTTATATATTATCGGCAGATTTCATTTAAAATTTATAGTTGTCAATGGATAAAGAGGGAGTGCCAGGGTAAAAAGTAGAGTCCACATCCCATGGGGAGCCAGACGGGATCAGCGGGAAAACGTAGTGGCCGGCAGCTCTGGCAATCCCCCGCGGGAGCGCGCAAAAGCACTTTCATACTGACGCCCCAACAGGGCGGCGGTGTGAAAGTGCTTTTGCGTTACTTTCTCCCCGGAGAAAGTAACAAAGAGGGGTTGCCCCCCTGCGGGGGCTATGGTAAGATGGGATTGGTAAGAGGTTCGGACGATAGAAAGGGTGGGTGATTTTATCGGTACGACTATATCCGGCATGATGGGCCCAGGCAGTATCAGCCACAATAACCGGAAGTTTTTTGCGGCGAATGTAGACCGGAGCCGCACGGAGCAGAATGTGACCTACTGCAACGACGATCTGAAACAGATCTACCACGAGCTTTTCGATGAAGCCCTGGCCGCCTACAACGCCAAAAAGAAAAAGACCAGGGATAAGATCACAGACTACTATGAGCATATCCGCCAGGGGAAACAAGAGAAGCTGTTCCATGAAGCGATCTTCCAGATCGGCAACCTGGAGGACTGCGGCTGCGGCTCTCCTGGAGGGGAACGGGCGGCGGCAGCTCTCAAGGAATTTGCGGAGTCCTTCCAGGAGCGCAATCCCCATCTGCGGGTGTTCAATATGGTGCTGCACATGGACGAGGCCACGCCCCATCTCCATGTGGACTATATACCAGTAGCCACGGAGCAGAGCCGGGGCCTTTCTACCAGGGTTTCCATGAAACAGGCGTTAAAGCAGCAGGGCTTTGTGGGCCAGGGGCGAAAGCAGACGGAATGGAACGTCTGGATGGAGCGTGAGAAAGCGGTCTTGATAGAGATTGCCCAGGCGCACGAGTTTGAGATTATCAGCCTGGGCGGTGGCCGTCCTCACATGGATCTTCCTCAGTACCGGGAGGCGGCGCAGCGGTTGGAGGCTGTCCAGGAGCAGGTGACGGCAGCGGAGCATGATATAGCTGAACTGGAGAAGCAAAAGAAGGCCCTGCAGGGGACTGTACGGCGGCTCCAGGCGGCGGAGAAGGTGCGGGTTGACCTGGATACGATCCAGCCGGAGAAAACGCTGACAGGAGCCGTCAAGGGCGTTACAGTGGAGCAGGTGAAGGAGCTGAAGGCGGCGGCGATCCGTGGGGCCGCTGCGGAGCAGAAAGTGAAAGAGCTGAAGGTAGAAAATCAGCAGCTTCATAGCCGGATACCGTCCGTACAAGAAAAGCTGAAGGAGGCCAAGGAGCGGCAGCGGCTTGAACGGGAGAACAGGAAGCTAAAAAGCTATGCGGCGGTGTTGGAAGATGAACTGGTCAAAGAACGGAATTTCATTGAGAAGCTGGTGGCGGGTCTGAGCGATGCCCTGGACTTTCTGGAAAAGCATTTGCCGGAGCCGCTGCACCCTCTCCTTGAGAAGCTGCAGAAGCTGGTGAACACGCCGGAGGTGGTAATGCGCGGCATGGATCAGCCGGAGCCGGAACAGGAAACGGAGCACGGCCATACCTGGGGCGATATGACCTTGTAAAAAATAAGCCTGTCCGGGGGACTTGCAAGAGCCGCCCGGACAGGCTATAATAACAACTAAAAATAGGGAAAAACTCTATTGATAATATATGCCGTGTGGTAAGGTCAGGGGCAGGGTGAAAATATGCGGAAATTTGGCTTGTCGAAAAATAGGGAAGAACTCTATTGATAATATATGTCCCTCTACGGGCCTTTAGGCCCTTAAAAATATCTCTTAATTTTTTCTCTTGGACAGGGAGAAAGTCGGAGGGGAAAAGAGGGGTGGGCGGAGGCTGTGGGAATGTGGTAAACCCGATAGGGTTTTCCACCATTTCCATGGCCGGAGTCAGGGGGGAAAGGGGGAGGTGACTTTCTCTTTAAGGCCCCGAAGGGGCCGCTCTTTGGCTCCC
>ENA-ORUL01001327-ORUL01001327.1-human-gut-metagenome-genome-assembly--contig:-NODE-1327-length-17548-cov-9.780369_pt1 | contig 17548 bp, 9 predicted proteins | sample MGYA00242084_ERZ509219 | MGnify/ENA primary metagenome ERZ509219 (study PRJEB26280, sample SAMEA2338792) | human gut metagenome | biome: human gut; feature: human-associated habitat; material: faeces...
CGTCTGTATCCTTATCAGTCTACCCACTTGAAGAGGCGGTTCCAACGGATTTTTCCGTCAAACCATCCGCGGTCTTTGTCAAGTGACAGCCATACAACGATAGGTTTACCTACTACATGGTCTTCAGGAACAAATCCCCAATAGCGGGAGTCCGCAGAATTGTGGCGGTTGTCGCCCATCATCCAGTAATAGTCCATCTTAAAGGTATATTGATCGGTTTTCTCGCCGTTGATATAAATACCGTCCGGCTTGATTTCCAGCTTATTTCCTTCGTAAGCGACAATACAACGTTCGTAGATAGGCAGGTTATCTTCAGTCAGAGTGATAGTAGCACCTTTGGCGGGAATCCAGATCGGACCGTAGTTGTTACGGTTCCATTTGGTATGTAAGTTGAGCGGGTACATCTGTCCGGCATACTCTTCCGGTTCCATGACGATCTTGCTGATGAGCTTTTTGTTGCCGGACAATGTTTCGTACATTTTCTTCGTCAGCGGAAGATGATAAATAGGAGCCATCTTTCCTTGTGCATTCCGATTGTCCAGTCCGATCTGTCTGAAGGTTTCTTCCCATGAAGAATCATCATACAATGTCTGGTCTGCCTTGCTGATGCCTAATTCACGGAACATATCTTCCGTGATATACGGGCCTGTGGTCTGTACGAAGTAGTTGAACTGCAGATTTTCGGGATTCTCGATAGCCTTGCCGTCAATCATGACCTGACCGTCTACGATCTGCAGCGTATCTCCGGGCAGACCGACACAGCGTTTTACATAGTTTTCACGGCGGTCTACCGGACGATAAACGATCTCTCCGTAAACACGCGGATTCGATAGAATCTGCTGGCGACCGGCATTATAATACAAATCGTAAACAGCACGTTGCTGCTGGCGTGTCAGACTGTCCATCTCTATCTGCTTGGGATACAGGCGCTGACCTTCACCGTAGGCTATAGAGTAGAAATCAGTTTGCTGATTGTTGAGCGCTACCGTATCACCGGCAGGAAAGTTGAAGACAACAATGTCATTGAGTTTCACTTTTCCGAACCCAGGAACTCTTTTATATTTCCACTGAGGCCATTCGATATATGATTTGGTATTTAAAATAGGCAGCGTATGTTGCGCCAACGGCATGGAAAGCGGCGTATTCGGCACACGTGGCCCGTAGCTCATCTTACTGACGTACAGGAAGTCGCCTACCAGCAATGACTTTTCCAAAGACGAGGAAGGAATCTGATAGTTTTGGAAAATGTAGATATTGACAAAGTAGACAGCAACCAATGCAAAGACAATGGCATCTACCCAACTCATAACATTACGAACGGTAGGATTCTTCGATTTCTTCCAGAATGACCAGGGTATTTTCTTGGTGATATAAATATCGAAGATGAAAGGAACGACAATCAGCCCCCACCAACTGCGTACCCAGATGAGGAAGGCGAGATAAAGGAGAATAGCAATGGTGCATTTGATCCATTGTGTGCGTGTGGCTTGTCTCATAATCTATATTCGTTTGATAGTGGCTTTGAAGCCTTATTCGTTTAAGAATGGGAATAAATCACTCATGCCCAGATATCCCTCATGTTGGGCCGTGTATTCGGCAGCAAGAATGGCTCCCAATACAAAGCCGCCGCGATTCTTGGCATCGTGCGTGATGGAAATGCTGTCTACTTCTGACTCGTAGCGGATGGTATGGATGCCGAAAACCTCTCCTTCACGGATCGAGTCGATAGGAAACTCGTTGGAAGCGCAGGTGTCGGTGCCGCTGACGGTACCGTCCGGTGCAAGGAGCGTTCCTTTTACCCATTTGTCTTTGCGGTCCATGTTTTCCAGTATGCCTTCAGCCAGTGTGATGGCAGTGCCGCTGGGTGCATCCAGTTTATGGATATGATGAGTCTCGCTCATGGTGACGTCATAACCGGGGAATTGATTCATTATTTTTGCCAGATACTTGTTGACAGACGAGAAGATAGCTACTCCAAGACTGAAGTTGGACGACCAGAAAAGGGTTTTTCCTCCTTCGGTACATAGCTTTTTGATTTCTTCGCCATGTTCCGCCATCCATCCTGTACTGCCTGATACTAATTTGACTCCGGCTTTGAAAGCTTTCATATAATTGCTGTAGGCTACCATCGGATTGGTGAACTCAATGGCTACGTCGGCGGACTTGAATGCTTCCGACTCAAAGTCTTCCTGATTATCAACATCAATAATGCAGACAATTTCGTGTCCGCGACTAAGGGCTGCCTTTTCAAGTTCCTTGCCCATTTTTCCATAACCGATCAACGCTATTTTCATTGTTTTCTGACTTATATTCAAAATAATAGTCGCAAAGATAAGATTTTTATTACATTTGCAGTGCACATTAACTTTCTGTTAACATGGAACACCTTCTCCACTATGTGTGGAAACATAAATTATTCCCTCTCAAAATACTGCAAACCACCAAAGGCTTACTGGTAGAAATTATCGATTCCGGACTGCAGAACCCTGATGCCGGTCCCGACTTCTTTAATGCGAAGCTGAAGATAGACGGTACATTGTGGGTGGGAAATATAGAGATACATACTCATTCTTCAGACTGGTACCGTCACGGTCACGACCATGATAAAGCATACGATTCTGTGATTCTGCATGTGGTGGCCGAGGCAGATGCCGAAGTAACCCGTTCCAACGGTGAGCAAATCCCCCAACTGCTATTGACCTGTCCCGAGAATGTACAAACCCATTATCATGAACTCTGCATTGCCGACCAATATCCTGCCTGCTATTCCATCATCAGTTCTTTATCCAAATTAACGATTCACTCCTGGCTGACAGCCCTTCAGACCGAACGACTGGAGCAAAAGGCAAGGCAAATTGCCGAACGGCTGGAACGATGTGACCGTCATTGGGAAGATGCCTTCTTTATCACTCTTGCCCGTAATTTCGGTTTCGGCTTGAATGGCGATGCTTTTGAGACGTGGGCAGGACTGCTTCCATTTCGGGCGATAGACAAGCATCGGAATGATCTGTTTCAGATAGAGGCTTTTTTCTTCGGGCAGGCCGGTTTGCTGGAGGAGGCGTTTTTAAAGAAGGAGCAGGAAGATGAGTATAGTCTCCGGCTTCGTAAAGAATTTCGCTATCTGCAACGGAAGTTTGAAATAACTCAGGTGATGGATGCCGGTTTATGGCGTTTTTTGAGGCTTCGTCCGGAAAACTTCCCCCATATCCGGTTAGCACAGTTGGCCTACTTGTATCAGAAAGTTGATAAGCTTTTTTCGCAGATGATGGAGGCAGAAACCTTGCCGGAAGTGCGTCAACTACTGTCTACTCATGCTTCTGCTTATTGGGATAATCATTATATATTCGGCCGGCCTTCTTCGCAGAAAGAGAAATCGATGGGAGAGAGGTCACAGGACTTGATTGTGATTAATACCGTTGTTCCTTTCTTATATGCTTATGGTCTGCATAGAACCGATGAGCGGATGTGTGATCGTGCCGGACGTTTTCTGGAAGAGTTGAAAGCGGAGAATAATCATATTATCCGGTCGTGGGGAGATGCCGGGCTACCGGTCGGTTCGGCGGCAGATAGCCAGGCATTGATACAGCTCCGCAAAGAGTATTGTGATAAACGGAAATGTCTCTTTTGCCGTTTCGGATACGAGTATTTGCGGAAGAAATGAGTCGTTTATTTCTCTAATAACTTATAGACTGCATTGAGAAGATCATTTTCCCTGTTGGGTCTGGGGGCGTCACGGTTTACGATGTTTCCTTCCTTGTCTATCAACATATAGGTGGGGAAGGAGCGGACCTGCAGAAACTTCTCAATAGCACTTTGCTGCTCATCGGGCAGGTTATAGTGGACGGCAATTTTGCCGGTCAGTCCATATTCCTTGATAATGTTTTTCCACGATTTGTCCGAGGAATGGTTGCAGAGATACAAGAATATCACGTCTTTTCCCTCAAACAGCTTCTTGGCACTTCCTGCATATTGCATCATGTCCTTGCACGGACCGCACCAGGTGCCCCATACATCCAGATAAACCACTTTCCCTTTATAAGGCTCGATGATTTTGCGGAATAATTGTTCTCCGTCTGTGATCTCTGCCAGAGGTTCGTTAGGCATCAGGCTTTCGGGATATTCGATGGCCTTATGGGATATTTCTTCGTATATCCCTTGTTGGTTTAATACATAAGCCTGTAGGGAAGGATTAGAAACTTCTGCTTTGAATTTACTGATGAGGCTGTCCGGCAATTCTTTGTGAGTCTGCTGCAACATCTCATAATAGCAATTTGCCTTTAGTATCTCCTTTAATTTTTCGTCCATTTGCAGGGAGTCAATGATAGCAAGGGTACGATTGATGGAATTAGCGAGCAAGTTTCCCATCATATAGTCATTGAAAATTTCGTCTCTGCCTACGAGGCTCTGTATTGTTTTGATGCTCGGTTCCATCTTTTTGTTGTAGGCAGCCATTGTCAGCGAGTCAGCAGTATTCGCAGCTTTCATTTTTTCAATTTCTTTTTCGAAGTTACTGAAGGCGTGTAATGCGTCTTTTTCTTCTTGTGATAGCTGAATCTTTCCGTCCCTTTCAAATTTAAGATAGAGCATTTCCATCTTTTGAGGAGTTACGGTCAATCTGTTTGAAGAAGCGGGAGCAATGTCCGTTATGTATCCGACGTAATCCCGCAGGAAAGAACCATAATCTCTGAGAAGCGTATAAGGCTCTACCGGACGGGGATATAGTGCCGAGTCTACATAACTCATAAATTCCGGTTGCAGATGCTCCTGCTTGTTACGGTCTACCGAAAAGCGGCGTTGCATCAGGTCGCGTGCAGCGTTGTAGCGGATTTCCTGTTCTGTGTAATAGCGGAATTTGTGCGAGAGAAGCGGATGATCATTGAGCATCTTTGCGCGATATTCTGATTTATGACGGATGATATCCTGCGTCTTTTGCAAATATTCCATATTACCCATCTTTTTCCCTTCGTCGTAGCCGATATATTCACTGAGCCCTTCGTGGCTCAGCAGTTCGTTGAGGATACGTGCCTTTTCTCCCATCACTAATTTCTTTTTGTCAGCGAAGTCCACATAGAGGAAATAGCTCTCTCCCGGCTCTACGGATGTCCAGATAGTGGTACGTCCCCAATCGATGAACACGTTGTGGCTGTTCAATACAGGGAAACGAAGGGTAAATCTTCCCAGTGAGTCGATGGCGGTGGTATATTTTTCTTCTCTATCGGTGATCATATCCGGCACGGAAACTTCGAAAGGACGTGTCGAAGGCAGGTTACGCAGGTATCCGATGAGAGTCACGCTATCCGTTTGATAACCATTGTCGACGAAAGGAGTGGTGTCAGCTACCGGATAATCGGGTAGATACTTGTCGTTACAAAGAACATATGTCTGTGCCTTTTCTTTTCCGACAGACAGGGTGCAGGATGTTTCATCTTTACGAGTTAAACGCACTTTCAGTTGTTCCGTTCCATTTTTCAGGATGATGGTGGTTCGATTCTTTTGGATGCTTATCGACTCATAATCCCAAAATTGACATTGGTAGACAGCAAAGTCTTCGAAGAATCCGATGCGCCAGTCTCCGGTCGCTTGATTTATCCAACATCCGGCGAAAGCATATATTTCAGGGCGTGAGGCGATGGGAGAGACTTTTTCATTTTGCAGTTCAGCGGCTACGTTCATTGTTTTCGGCAGGGGGAAGCTGAGGTAAAGCAGTTTGTATGATTCTCCGCTTTTGACGAGCAGCCGATATTCTTTATTGAGAAAATATCCGGCCGATAAGATATCCCATGTTTTTCCGTCATAGAGCAGTTTTCCGTCACGGGTGAATTCGTAGATTACTTTTCCGGATAATCCTTTCACCCATTTCTGATAAACACGGTCGGGCAATGTAAGGGGAGTGAGCGGTTCCGTGTGGTCGGGGACTTGCTTGCGGATACAGTTCTTCGGCTCTTTCCAGCCTTTGTACCAGATGGTGGCGGCGTCATTGCCGGTAGGTGTGATACGGAATTCCGTCGTATCTCCTTTCTGATTGCGTAAATGGAAGAAGTAGCTGCCGTCAGCTTCCTGTTTTATCTGTTCGGCATAAAAAACGACATAATAGTTCTCTACGAAATTCTCTCCGATGAGCGGACCGTTCCAGTCAGACACATTGTCTGCTTTAAATTGCCAGTAGCCTCGCAAAGATTCGGGAATTGTCTGATAAGTGCCGGATTGGGCGAAAGCGATAGTCTGTGTACTGCATAAAAGCAAAAGACCTATCAGGAGAAAACAGTAGGGGGGTCTCATGGTGTGTTTTTATTTAAGTTAGTATTTCGATTTATGACAAAGGTATTTTAATACCGGAATAATGAGGTGTGGTAAGTTTATTATTTGTAGTAGTTTAACTATTTTCTTCCCGATTCGTATCAAGATATTGAACTTGTCATTATCTTTGCAGCGTTATTTTAAACTCTTAATTTATATCGTGTTATGAGAGCTAAGAAGTTTGCATGCTGTTTGATGGTCATGTCATTGCTGGCAGGTATTTCATTTATTTCCTGTGGCAATAGCTCCAGGGCGAAAGTAGAAAGTGAAGCAGCACAGACAGGAGAAGATTTCAAGTCGTTTCTGGATAAGTTTACTTCCAGTGCGGCGTTTCAGTATACTCGTGTCAAGTTTCCGTTGAAAACGCCGGTTACTTTATTGGCGGATGACGGGGAAACTGAGAAAACGTTCCCTTTTACGAAGGAAAAGTGGCCGTTGCTGGACAGTGAAACGCTGAAAGAAGAACGTATCACTCAGGAAGAGGGCGGTGTTTATGTATCTAAGTTTACGCTGAACGAACCGGCGCATAAGGTATTTGAGGCGGGATACGAAGAATCGGAGATCGACTTACGTGTGGAGTTCGAATTGCTGCCCGATGGAAAATGGTATGTAGTAGATTGTTATACCGGCTGGTATGGATATGATTTGCCGATTGCAGAGCTGAAACAAACCATTCAGCACGTGCAGGAAGAGAATGCGGCTTTTAAAGAACTTCACCCTTAAAAGCAGGACCGGCAGAGAGCATATCGGTCATTATCTATAAGATATAGCACATAATTTGAACTATTTTGTACGATTTGAACCCCTCTTTCCAACAAAAGAGGGGTTTCTTTGCATTCGGAAGATGAACAGGTGATCTTCTCTGTAAATACCGGCTAATGATAAACCGATTTACCATCGGACCTAAAACGATATATTCTATGATAAAGCAATCTTTTACTCTGTCAGTGACAATGCTGATATTGTCTTTTCTCTGTCCGGCATTCCTCAATGCGCAGATAGTTACGGATGAGCGGATGTTCTCTTTTGAAGAGCCGCAGTTACCTGCCTGTATAACCGGTGTTCAGTCTCAGTTAGGCATATCCGGTGCACATTATAAAGACGGGAAACATTCGTTGGAATGGACCTTCGAACCGAACGGGAGACTGGAACTCCGGAAAGACCTGAAGTTTGAAAAGAAGGACCCGACAGGGAAAGACCTGTATCTTTCCGCTTTCATCGTATGGATATACAATGAGCAGCCTCAGGACGCTGCTATCGAGTTTGAATTTCTGAAAGACGGCCGTAAGTGCGCTTCTTTTCCTTTCGGCATCAATTTCAAAGGTTGGCGTGCGGCATGGGTCTGCTATGAACGCGATATGCAAGGCACGCCGGAAGAAGGAATGAACGAGCTCCGCATCGTGGCTCCCGATGCAAAAGGACGCCTTTTCATCGATCATCTGATCACTGCGACAAAGGTGGATGCCCGCCAGCAGACAGCCGATCTGCAAGTCCCCTTTGTCAATGCCGGCACTACCAATCACTGGCTGGTACTCTACAAACACTCCCTGCTGAAACCGGACATCGAACTGACTCCCGTAAGCGACAAGCAGCGGCAGGAAATGAAACTGCTGGAAAAGCGTTTCCGTGACATGATCTATACCAAAGGGAAGGTGACGGAGAAAGAAGCCGAAACCATCCGTAAGAAATACGACCTCTATCAGATAACCTATAAGGACGGGCAAGTGTCCGGAGTGCCCGTTTTCATGGTGCGTGCTTCCGAAGCCTACGAACGGATGATTCCGGACTGGGACAAGGATATGCTGACCAAGATGGGAATAGAGATGCGTGCCTATTTTGACTTAATGAAACGGATTGCCGTGGCTTACAATAACACTGAGGCAGGATCACCGATCCGCAAGGAGATGAGGCGGAAATTTCTTGCGATGTACGACCATATCACCGATCAGGGAGTGGCTTACGGTAGTTGCTGGGGCAATATTCATCATTACGGATATAGCGTGCGCGGACTTTATCCGGCTTATTTCCTGATGAAAGATGTGTTGCGGGAAGAAGGAAAACTGCTCGAAGCGGAGCGTACGTTGCGTTGGTATGCCATCACCAACGAAGTATATCCTAAGCCGGAAGGCAACGGAATCGACATGGATTCTTTCAATACACAAACCACCGGGCGTATCGCAAGCATTCTGATGATGGAAGACACACCGGAGAAGCTGCAATACTTGAAATCCTTCTCCCGATGGATTGACTACGGTTGCCGTCCTGCACCGGGACTGGCCGGTTCTTTCAAAGTGGACGGAGGAGCTTTCCATCACCGTAATAACTATCTTGCCTATGCCGTTGGAGGACTGGACGGGGCAACGAATATGATATATCTTTTCAGTCGGACAAGCCTTGCCGTTTCCGAATTGGCACACCGGACGGTCAAAGATGTCCTGCTTGCCATGCGTTTCTACTGCAATAAACTGAACTTTCCCTTGTCTATGTCCGGGCGCCATCCCGATGGAAAGGGGAAATTAGTTCCCATGCACTATGCGATAATGGCAATTGCCGGAACTCCCGATGGAAAGGGTGATTTTGATAAAGAGATGGCATCCGCCTACCTGCGTCTCGTATCTTCCGATTCCTTTTCTGCGGAACAGGCACCGGAATATATGCCGAAAGTTTCGAACGTTCAGGAGCGTAAGATTGCCAAACGACTGGTAGAGAACGGTTTTCGTGCCGAACCCGATCCACAGGGTAATCTTTCGCTAGGCTATGGCTGTGTATCTGTGCAACGGCGTGAAAACTGGTCGGCTGTGGCACGCGGACATTCACGCTACCTTTGGGCAGCCGAACATTATCTGGGACACAACCTCTATGGACGTTATCTGGCACATGGAAGTCTCCAGATACTGACAGCACCTCCGGGACAGACAGTGACTCCCGCCACCAGCGGATGGCAGCAGGAAGGTTTCGACTGGAACCGTATTCCGGGAGTGACTTCCATCCATCTCCCGCTGGACCTGCTCAAAGCCAACGTGCTGAATGTAGATACATTCTCCGGAATGGAAGAGATGCTTTATTCGGATGAAGCCTTTGCCGGCGGCCTGTCACAAGGAAAGATGAATGGTAACTTCGGAATGAAACTGCACGAACACGATAAGTATAACGGAACGCATCGTGCGCGAAAATCCTTCCATTTCATCGATGGAATGATCGTTTGTCTGGGCTCGGATATCAAGAATACAAACACGGACTATCCAACGGAGACGACCATCTTCCAACTGGCGGTGACAGATAAAGAGGCACATGACTATTGGAAGAATAATGCGGGTGAAGGAAAAGTATGGATGGATCATCTGGGTACCGGATATTATGTGCCAGTTGCTGCAAGATTCGAGAAAAACTTTCCGCAATACTCCCGTATGCAGGATACAGGCAAAGAAACGAAAGGAGACTGGGTATCATTGATTATCGACCATGGGAAAGCACCGAAAGCGGGAAGCTACGAATATGCCATTCTGCCGGGAACCGACCGGAAGACGATGACTGCCTTTGCAAAGAAGCCTGCCTACAGCGTATTACAGCAAGACCGGAATGCACATATCCTTGAATCGACTTCGGATAAGATAACTTCTTATGTGCTTTTTGAAACTCCCCAGTCACTGCTTCCCGGTGGATTATTGCAGCGTACGGATACGTCCTGCTTAGTGATGGTCCGTAAGGAATCTGCTGATAAAGTATTATTGACTGTAGCTCAACCGGATTTGGCATTGTATCGTGGTCCGAGTGATGAGGCTTTCGATAAAGACGGAAAACGTATGGAGCGCAGCATCTATTCCCGCCCGTGGATTGACAATGAAAGCGGTGAGATTCCTGTGACGGTGACTCTGAAAGGCAGGTGGAAGGTAGTGGAGACCCCTTACTGCAAGGTGGTATCCGAGGATAAAAAACAAACGGTGCTTCGCTTCCTCTGTAAGGATGGAGCCAGCTATGAGGTAGAACTGGAGAAATAATCTTTTGTTCTGTGGCATGCTATCTGAATAATCAGATCCCCCAAGAGCATTTACGGCCAAAGGAATCGGCTGTAATAGCAGCAATGAAAGCTGAGGAGCCTACATATCGGTCAGGCTCTCCACAGTGATTTGATAGCCGTTTTGCTCTCATGCTCTAACAAATGGTCTGTATCCTTTTATTCATCGTGGTTTTCGGTGTGGTAGCAACTGTGGTGGCAGGTATGAGAGCAAACGGTTGCTCTCACTCTGTCTCATCCTGATCTGTCTCATTTCTACAATGTTATCTTTTGACTTACAGGATGTTAATAGCTGATTTCTCAACTGTTAACGTTTGATCTCTCAGCCATTAATAATTGAGAAATCAGCTATTAATGACTGAGAGATCATCCATTATTGACTAATAAATGATTTAATGCTTCCTAAAAGAACAGGGCAATTGAAACAACTGATACGGTTGAGTTAATCGGATCGGGCGGTCAAATCATCCTAATCGAGTATTTCTCCTGATTGTTTCATGGGGCGAAACTTTTGGTTTCATGCCTTGAAACCTTTAGTTTCAAGTAATGAAACCAATGGTTTCAACCTTTGAAACTAAAAGTTTCAAGCGTCTGAAACTTTTTGAAACAAATTGAGACTGACTAATAAGTCAATAGTATCATTAATTCCCTTCCCGAAGGAGGAGATTTAAGATACCACCGACTTTTTAGTCGGCCTTAAAGTGATGTAGGAACTTAAATTCTGTTGAATGATCTTCTGCAAATTAGAACATGAACATAGCGACTGCTACAATACGGTTGTTGCTGACGGAGTGGGTGTCTATGATTTTACCATCCGATTTGTCCAGCTTGCCGTACCATGCCGAACTCAATGTATACTCAACTCCGAACTTCCAGTGAGGAACATTGTAGGTAAGTTCAGCTCCGGCAGTTACCAGTTTATCAAGGTTGGTTCCTGTGCCATAGAGTTGTTCAGAGACTAATTCGTCGCTTGTTCCTAAGTTTTTGGCGTATCCTACAAAGATTCCCGGTTTCCATTTCTGTCCGTAGACTACATTCAGCCAGGAACTGGAGAAGCGTATCGGAGTGTACTCCTGTTCTTTTGTCTTGTTGTCTATGTGCTTAATTCCAAATCCTCCCAAACCGGATGCTTGTGTCAGGTTGGAACCTAATACGCTTTTGGCGCCGATGAACCAATTTTTATTGGTATATTTTACATGGGCCTCATAAGAGAGGGTAGTGATACGTTCGTCTACTTTGTACGTATGTGGGATTGATATAGTACTATTGGTGGTCGGATCAAGCGTCGTTTCTTCCCATGAAGATTGAGTACGTGGCTTTAATGAAATCATTTCAATGCCGGCACCCGCCAGAAATCCTCCGTTTTTGTAATCTGCTCCGACATAAATCTCAGGGATATTGCTCTTCTTTATGTATTCCTGACTTTTACCGGCAGGTCCTTGTGACAGATACTGAGACTGCCATACCAATGCTCCGGTCAACTGAAGGTGTTTGTTGTTGAAGCGATAACGAATCTGCGGTGCACGGCTGAACGGCTGGAACGGTGCTCCTACGGAAAGATTAAGAATCTGAGGAGAAACATCACCGAACAACGGATGCCATGTCTGACCTACCAGCACAGCCGACTTTCCCCAGTCCAGATTAAAGTATGCATGGCGCAGACGAATGGTGGAGTAAGAAGTTCCCGACCCGCGGAAGTCCACTTCCACTTTGGCGGATGTCTTGGCTGTTCCCAACTTCGGGCCTGCCACATCCAGTCCCAAACGGGAATATAATGTATAGAAATTACTGTTCGATGTAGCGTTCAGGTCTTCACCATTGCCGTCGAGCAATTCATCTTTGGGATACATGTAGAACAATCCGTCTACAGTTTCCTCGTTGGCACGGCTGTTATAGTAGAAGTCCGTGCGAATCTGTCCGTAGAATTTGAATTTAAAATCCTTTAATTGTGCGAAACTACTTGATAGTGTCATCAAGCAGAGAGATAATAGAATGTATTTTTTCATAATGTGCTTGTTAATAAACGGGCGCAAAATTACATAAAATAACTGATTATCAATCTACCGTTGATTAAAAAAGGCACCGACAGCCTGATAATATTTGTTGATATTCGTACTTTTATGAATCGCTTTCAGTACTTTTCTGTCGGCTTGGGGTGCCAGGTATTCCCAAAAAGTCTTCATTTTAGTGAGTAGCTGTCCCTCTCCTCCTTCCAATAGCACGTCGTAATTGTTGTACACGCTTTTGTGCATGGATTTCAGTCTATCCCTCATTTCATCGGGCGCAAGCGTACGGTTTTCTTTGTATTCCAGTGCTAAGGCCGGATTTGCCAGTAGTCCGCGTCCTATCATGATTCCCGCCAAGGAGGGGAATTGTGCGCTGATGCGTTGAATATCTTCCAAATTATGAATGTCTCCATTGTAGACAAGCGGAAGTCGGCAGACCTCCCGGAAAGCTGAGAATCCTTGCAAGTCAACTTCTCCTTTGTAACCTTGTTTGCCCAGACGTGGGTGCATGGTGATCTGGCGCAGAGGCAGGTCATTCAGTATGGGGGCGAGTGCCAGACATTCATCCGGCTGTTCCCATCCCAGTCTCATTTTGACGGAGAAGCTGATCTGCGGATATCGGGTGACAATGCTGAGCAATGCTTTCACCTCTTCGGGATAAGGAAGGATGCCGGAGCCGTTATGACGTTTCGCCAGAAGCGGGAACGGACAGCCTAGGTTTATATCCACTTCCTGATATCCTTTTTCGATGAAAAGGGATAAAATCACTTCTGCTTTCTCTGCCGAAGAGGCTATCAACTGAGGAATCAGGTGGGTTACCCCATTGTTCTCGGGTTCGATTCCCCGGACATCTCTGCGGCGAAAGTTCCCTTTTTCCAATCGTACGAACGGAGTATAATAGGTGTCTACACCGCCGAAGAAGGCGTCATGTGCATTGCGGTAAATTGCTTCGGTGTAACCTTGCAGCGGAGCAAAATGGATGGGTAGTGTATCTTGCATATCTTTTAATTTGCTGCAAAGATACGGAAAAGTAAAAGAGAGGAACCTCACGGCCCCTCTCTTTTGGGTGTTAAATTGATTAAAGTCTGATTTTTATATACGTTTTTAACTGAAGGTTAGAAAAATCGTGCGGGTGATTGGTTGTTATTTAAGGGCGTTGAGCCATCCGGGTACATAGCCCAGACGTTCCCGCAATTGTGCCTCGTACAAAGATTCGGGGGATACCTTCATACCGGTACTTTCTTCGTATGTGACTTGTTGCTGCTCTTTACCGGGAAATTTCACATTCATACCATGTGTACCGACTACGATAGGCGGGAAAATCTTCCACCATGTATCGCTGTCGCTCCACCATGCGAAGTTAGAAGCGTGAGAGTCTGTTCCGGTCACATTCAGATTCCATAGGGTGAGGTCGCCCAAGTGATTGGGGACTTCATTTTCATCGCCTCCTGCGCGGTAGTATACAAGTCCGCCGCTGCAATTGTCTATCAGCGTGGCACGGGGTTGTGTGGCGTGGGATTCGAAACAGGCGTCATTGCCCCAGGTTACGTTCCATAATACGGTTCCTACACTTGGCTTCGATACGCCGCAGCCGTGGAACTGCCCTTGACAACTCTTTCCGTATACGTCATTTCCTGCGCTTTCATCGCGGACTTTGCCGATAAAGACGCGTGAAGAACCTTGCGAACGTACGGCTGAATGTCCGCGTTTTCCACTGATACGGATATCGTATGCCGAGCTGTTGGCAGATTCGGCAAAAGTAAGCGCTTCGCTGACACTCTCGAAGTGGACGTTGCGTACCCATGAATTGACTACACGTTGCAGCAGCAGCGGTTTGTAGGCTCCGTCGTATTGCCAGCCTACTTTAGCCTGTTCGGCGTGTCCTTCTCCGTGATGGGCGTAGCCGTCCAATGCGTTTCCTACGAAGCTCAGGTCTTCTATACCGACATTCTCCAGATATTTGTACGTGCGGATTTCCCATCCTTCCGTATCGTTATACTTGATGTCGATGTCGTGCATGATCGGTTCGTAGAAAGTGATCTTGCCGTTTGCAGCGGATTTTACCTGATGAAATTCGGTGATTTTTACTCCGTACAGGTCGTCGGAGCTTTGGTTGATGGAGATAGGGGCTTTCGCTATCGCCCAGTTCTCGTTGAGGGCAATCGGACCGATTTCCTTCTTTACCAGTTCCCTGTCTCCGCTGCGCAAGCGCAACTGTACCCACTGTCCGGAGGAGATTCCGGTGGTTCCGCTGACTTTCACGGTAAAGTCTCCGCGCTTGGCATTCTCGGTTACGGAAGCGAGCTTGGGGGAGTTACCGGCATTGTTCGGACCGTTGGTGTGCTTGATTGCCAACAGTATAGGTGATGAACTGAGATTGCTGATACTTGTCGGCAGATTAGGCGTTTCCATGATCAGACGGGTCTTGTCGGGACCGTCGCCTTTGATCACAAAGTTACCGCCATAGATTTCAATGCCACTGCTGACATTGTTGTTTTTCGAGTCAACGGCGTCCTTCTGCTTGCTTTCGTCGCGGGTGTTGTCGTCATCGTTGTGAAGAACGTAGTCGCCTGCGGGGAAATAGATTACAATCTTCGCGTTGGCGTTCAGCTTGTTGGTTCCGTTTACTTTTGTCATACCTTTCTCTTGCAGGATGCTGATCAGCGCTTCACGGGCGGTCATGTTCTTGGCGGTCATGCGCTCTTTTACGTTGATCACTTGGTATCCTAAAGAAAATGCGCCTTGCGGCGCACTTTCTCCATGATTATATCCGGCATACGAATAGTCGGGCAGCACATTGTTTTCTCCTGTCTTGAAGTGTTGCCAGGCTATTGCCGAGTTGGCATCTATCTTCGTGGTCAGCAGTTTTACCGGAAGTTTCACTACCCGGCAGTAACCTTCTTTCGAGAATATCTTGATGTAAATCTGTTCTTCGTATTCTTTCCCTTGCACGTTTGTTTTGGGGGCGGTGACGATCAGTTTGTTTTCCGTCAGTTTCACGCCCCATGTCTGGTTTTCGATGGTGGCTGTTTCCACGTTGGCTTGTTCTACCACGAACTCCTGCTTTTGTCCCAGACCGAAAGTGGCTGTGCCTTCATACTTGATTGTCAGGTAGAAGTCTTTTCCGTAGATGGGGACTTTTACTTGGCTGTTGTCGGCACGGATGGTAAAGGTGATCTGCCCGGTCGCTTCGTCGATGGTCACGTTGCTGAACAGGGAACTTGCGTTGGCAACGGCTTGCGTTCCGTCGGCAATCTGGTTGTTGCCCAGTTTGTTCCAGGTGCTTCCGTTGTCAATAGAGATCAGCCAGAAACCGTTTGCATCTACTTTCAGTTTCGGGGTGACGCCTGCTGTTCCCGCTTCGGGGATGGCGCTTACCGGTTTGTCGTTAACGAGCAGTTCGGTGGTCATGTCGTTGATGGTATATGCCCAGTGACCTGACGCGTTGACGCTGAACAAAGGCATATCGTTCATGTCTACTTTGCCGCTGTATATGGTTATGGTTTCACCGTTACTCAGTTCGATGGTATAGTTGTCCTGTTCATCCTTGCTATATCCCACCACCAGAATCTTACCTTCAACCATCTGCTGATAGTTGCTGATGTCCGAGTTCATCTGTTCTATGCTCGCTTCCAGATTGGCTACCCGTTCTTTCAGGTTGTCAATGTCGGAGCGCAGATCATCCCGTTCGTCGCACGAGTAAAGTGCGACGAGGAGGGTGATACATATGATTGATATTACTTTTTTCATACGTTAGTCGATATTAGTTGGTTGCACCATATTCGGCATATTCTGCATTCGGAACGAAGATACCGTTGGCGAGGTCGAAGGTGCCGCCGTCGAACGGATTGGATGTTAATGCTTTCAGTTCTTCTGCTCCTTCAAACGGTAGTTTGCCTCCATAGAACATTTGCCAGTTATAGGTCATAGTTTTGTAAAGGAGGTTATCTGCGCAAATATCTCCTGTTGGGGATGTTATCTGAGGACGAATGATGACTACATTACCTGTTCCGTCTGTATTTGTCCAGAAGATATTATTTTTAATAGAGGTTTTCGCCAGATTGCCTATGTTTACGTAGCCACCGGTATTTGTTTCCAAGTTTATAAATGTATTGTTTTCTATGGTCAGATTGGCTATACCTGAAGCTGAACCATTGAATAAAACCAATTGATTTACTTTACCTGACGGACAATAGAATGTGTTGTTTCTAAAGATGACATTGCCATAATCCTGATTCTTATTACTGCTGGTATTGATAATAAACTGTTGTGTAACAGCTGTTATCTTGATTGTACTATTTTCCATGCTGAAATTGGCAATACTCCTTTTGTCGTTAGTAATGGCACTTACAGGTTTGCCATTGAGTGCAATCTGACATTGATCAAAAGCTACATTAGCAAATGACTCGTCTGCATAAACAGTAAACAGATAATTAGTGAATCCTTCGGCTGCTTTAAATACAATGTTTTTACACAAGAAATGTCCAGTTTCGGTATTTTGTCTGAGTCTGATATAATTTCCTGTAATTGCCACTGTACTGATGTTTTGTGAATCATCTCCGATGAAAAGCAAATTAGCGGCATTTGTGGTGCTGTTATAGTTGACTGTAACTCCTCCTTTGATAAAATAGATGCCTGGAGTAGTGATTGTCTGATCAGTATCAATGTATGTTGCATTCTCGAATTTAGTATTATTTACTTCAATTCCATTTACCGTAAATGTGGCTCCGCTATTATATAAAGCATAGTAGCTGTCAACTACCTCTACAGCCTTCACCTGAATCTTGGCAACCGCCCAACTGGCACCCTTATTAACCTGCACTGTTACGTCGGAACCGTTATCCGCCGTTGCACGTGTACTCATTGCGTTTGCCGGAGCTGTAATGCTCAATGTAGCTACATTGGTCGTTTCATCCGCTTCGCTCACAGTAGCCACCCATCCGGCAGGAGCAGTAACGATAATGTTTTCACCTTTTACTTTTACAGCCGTAGTGGCAGTCTTGCCATAGCCTATTTCCCAGTATCCGTTCTTCATTCCGGTTTCCGGTTCGGTGATTTCGCAAAGCAAGTCTTTTACGATAGGGATAGAGATAGCTTCCGTCTGTCCTTTCAGTTTGACAACGAAGAATTCCCCGGTTGAATCTACGTATACTTCCTCAAAGAAAGAGTCTGCACTGCTTCCTCCGGAACCATCGCTGACTGCGGATACCTTTTGACCGTCTGTGTCGAG
>ENA-ORUL01001350-ORUL01001350.1-human-gut-metagenome-genome-assembly--contig:-NODE-1350-length-17342-cov-18.329149_pt1 | contig 17342 bp, 18 predicted proteins | sample MGYA00242084_ERZ509219 | MGnify/ENA primary metagenome ERZ509219 (study PRJEB26280, sample SAMEA2338792) | human gut metagenome | biome: human gut; feature: human-associated habitat; material: faeces...
TGCAGCAGCCGATGCCACGCTGCAGGTTTCGTTTATCGGATACGATACGCAGATGGTCGCTGTTGCCGGCAAGACCCGTCTGAACATTCGGATGTCGGAGTCGTCCACCAGCATCGATGACGTCGTCGTCGTTGCCTTCGGTACGACCACCAAGGAGGCCTTCACCGGATCGGCCGCCGTCGTCAAGTCCGAGGAACTCGAGAAACGCCAGGTCACCAACGTCGCCCAGGCACTCGCCGGTGCCATTCCCGGTGTTCAGGTGACCAGTTCGTCGGGTAATCCTTCGTCCACGCCGACCGTGCTGGTGCGCGGTCTTTCGTCGATCTCGGCCGGCGTTACGCCGCTCTATGTCGTCGATGGCGTTCCCTATTCGGGAGACCTGAACCTGATCAATACGGCCGATATCGAGTCTCTTACGGTTCTCAAGGATGCCGCATCGACGGCCCTCTACGGTGCCCGCGGTGCCAACGGTGTCATCATGATCACCACCAAGCGCGCCAAGAAGGGCGAGGCCATCGTTACGCTCGACGCCAAGTGGGGCGTCAATGCCCGCGGTACGCAGCTCTACGACAACATCGACGATCCGGCCCAGTACTACGAGGCCTACTACCAGTCGCTCTACAACTACTACCGCAGCAACGGTTTCTCGTCCTACGATTCGACCATCCGCGCCAACGAGCTGCTGACCAGCAGCAATGCCGGAGGTCTCGGCTATCAGGTCTACACGGTGCCCGAGGGTGAACTGTTCATCGGTACGAACGGCAAGATCAATCCCAACGCCACGCTGGGCCGCAAGGTTACCTACAACGGACAGGACTACTACCTGACTCCTGACGACTGGATCGACGAGGCTTACCGCACGTCGCTGCGCCAGGAGTACAACGTGAACATCTCGGCGGCCAACGACCGGGCCAATTTCTATGCTTCGCTTGGCTATCTGGACAACGAGGGTATCGTCTCCAGTTCCAGCTATACCCGTTACACGGCCCGTCTGCGTGCCGACTATCAGGCCAAGAAGTGGCTGAAGGTCGGGGCGAATGCCAGCTATTCGCACTATGAGAGCAACTACCTCAGCGACGAGTCCGGATCGACCGGATCGACCAATATCTTCGCCTTTGCCAACAACGCCGCTCCGATCTATCCGGTCTACGTCCGTGACGGCAACGGCAACATCATGTATGACAAGAACGGGCTGAAGATGTACGACTACGGCGACGGCATGAATGCCGGTCTGTCGCGTCCGTTCATGACCAACTTCAACGCCCTGCAGGGCGTGCAGCTCGACAAGAACCTCAGCAACGGCAATGCGTTTACCGGGACGGCCTTTGCTGACGTGAAGCTCTTCAGCGACCTGACCGCCACGTTCAACATCGGTACGAACCTCGACGACGTGCGTTTCAACTCGATGTACAACCCCTACTACGGACAGTTCGCCAATGCAGGCGGCCGTGTGACGGTGCAGACGCAGCGCACGTTCGAGATCAACGCCCAGCAGCTGCTCAACTACAACCACACCTTCGCCGGCAAGCACCGCGTGAGTGCCATGATCGGACACGAGTTCTATAACCAGAAGAACTATGTGCTGAGCGGTACGAAGGAGCAGATGTTCTCGATCGGCAACCTTGAGCTCAACGGCTCGATCGTCGATTCGCAGGGAGCGGCCTCCTATACGACCGAGTACAACAACGAGGGTTATTTCGGCCGCGTCGAGTATGAGTTCGACAACCGGATCATCCTCAACGGTTCGTACCGCCGCGATGCCTCGTCGCGCTTCCACCCCGACCACCGCTGGGGCAACTTCTGGTCGGCCAGCGCCGCATGGCTCATCAACCACGAGTCGTGGTTCAATGTCGATTGGGTGGACATGCTGAAGCTCAAGGCCTCGATCGGTTCGCAGGGTAACGACAACATCAGCAACTTCCTCTACGTGGACTATTACAACATCGAGAACTCCGGCGGTGAGATGTCGGTCGTTTTCACCACGAAGGGTAACGAGGAGATCTCGTGGGAGACCAACACGAACATCAACATCGGTGCGGACTTCGAATTGCTCCGCGGCCGCCTGGGCGGTACGATCGAGTACTTCAACCGCAAGACCACCGACATGCTCTTCTACTTCCCCGTGGCTCCGTCGTCGGGCTACTCGGGCTACTACGACAACGTGGGTGACATGCGCAACCGCGGTTTCGAGATCACGCTTCACGGAACCCCCATCCAGACGAAGAACTTCCGCTGGGATCTGACCCTGAACATGTCGCACTACAAGAACAAGGTGACCTACCTGGCTCCCGAGCGTAAATCGACCACGGCGCAGGGCTACGAGGGATATGCCAACGGAAGCTATTTCGTCGGCGAGGACCTTTCCTACTACACGTGGTACATCCCCAAGTATGCGGGTGTCGATCAGACGACCGGTCTGTCGATGTGGTACAAGGATGTGACCGATGCCGAGGGCAACGTTACGCGTGAGACGACGACCACCTACTCCGAGGCGACCAACTACCTCTGCGGTACGGCTCTGCCCGACCTCTACGGCGGTTTCTCCACCTCGTTTCAGTTCTTCGGTGTCGATGTGTCGGCCTCGTTTGCCTACCAGATCGGCGGTCTGAGCTATGATTCGGGTTATGCTTCGGGCATGGCTTCGCCCTACAGCTCGTCGGCTGGCAGCAACCTCAACAAGGACATCCTCAAGTCGTGGACGCCCGAGAATCCCTCGACGACGATCCCGCGCTTCCAGTACGGCGACAACACGAGCGTCAGCACCTCCGACCGCTTCCTGCTCGATGCATCGTACCTCAACATCTCGAACATCCAGGTGGGATATACGCTTCCCGAGTCCTTCACCCGCAAGTTCGGCGTAGGCAAGCTGCGCATCTACCTGGCGTGCGACAATGTCTACTACTGGTCGCGCCGTCAGGGCTTCGATCCCCGATACAGCTACAGCGGTTCGACGAACTATGCCAACTACTCTCCGATCCGGACGATCTCGGGCGGTATCAATGTTCAGTTCTAATTTCTTCAGACCACAATGAAAACCATACTCAAATACATAATCGCATCGGCCGTGGCGACCGCTTCGCTGAGCGGCTGTATCAAGGAGACCTTCCCCACCAACGGGGCGACGGCCGACCAGGTCGCTGAATCGACCACGGCCCTCGACGCGATGGTGAATGCCATCCCCGGCGCCCTGACGCTCTATGCCCAGAACTACTCGCAGGCCTGGGACTTCGGCTACCCGGCGATCAACGTCTCGCTCACCTGCATGACGGGCGACATGGTCGTACTGGGAAACACCGGCTACGACTGGTTCGCCAACTGGATGTGCAACCTCTACCTGAGCGAGGATTATGTCACCGGCTATCAGTTCTGGTACAATTACTACTCGTGGATCAAGAGCTGCAACGACGTGATTTCGACCCTCTCGGCCGTTCCGGAGGAGAGCCTCAACTCCGACCAGCGGAGCTATCTGGGCATTGCGCTTGCGTTCCGCGCACAGTTCTACCTCGACCTGGTGCGTCTGTTTGAACCCAAGGAGTGCAACGGCTCGCAGGTGCACGACTACACGATTCCCGACAACATCAAGGACCTGGCCTGCGTCATTGTCACGGAGAACACCTCTGAGGAGCAGGCCAAGAGCAACCCGCGTGCTACGGTGACCGAGGTCTACGATCAGGTAATCTTCCCCGATCTGGAGCGTGCCGAGCGCATGCTCGACGGATATGCCCGCACGTCGAAGAAGATGCCCGACCTGAGCGTCGTCTACGGTATTGCGGCCCGTGCCTACCTTGAGCGCGGCTCTGCCGGTGTGGACGGAGCCTACCAGAAGGCGGCCGACTACGCCCGCAAGGCGATCACGGCCGGCAGCTACTCGCCGCTGACGCAGACCCAATGGGAGGATCCGACGACCGGTTTCAATAGCTCGACGAGCAACAACTCGTGGATGTGGTGCACCGTGCAGACCTCGGAGACCGTGCATAACCTCTATTCGTTCATCGCCCACATGTCCACCGAGGAGGACTGGACCAACTACGGCAAGGCCGTGTGCCGCGGCATCAACTCGAACCTCTATGCGGAGATTGCCGACGATGACTTCCGCAAGCACTCGTGGCTCGATCCCGGACTGTTCGAGTACTACGACTACAAGAGCTGCCGCCCGGACTACCAGACCTTCTTTGCCAATACGCTCAAGCCGCTGGCGTCGATCAAGTTCCGTCCCGGACAGGGCAACTACACGACCTATACCGTGGGTAACGCGGTCGATCATCCGCTCATGCGTGTCGAGGAGATGTACCTGATCGAGGCCGAGGCGCTCGGCGCACAGAACCTCTCCGAGGGCGTCAATGCACTCAACAGCTTCATGCAGTCCTACCGTCAGCCGACGTACAGCTTCTCGGCCTCGAGCCTCAAGGAGCTTCAGGAGGAGATCGGCCTGCAGGCCCGCATCGAGTTCTGGGGTGAGGGCATTGCCTTCTGGTACAAGAAGCGTCTTGCACTGGGCATCCACCTGGCTAATTCGAATTGCCCCGACGACAGCTACCGCTTCGAGGTGGACGGCCGCGCTCCGTGGTGGAACCTCCAGATCCCGCGTACCGAATGGCAGAGCAACTCGGCGCTGGTGGGCATGAACAACCCCGATCCGTCGAACACGGTGGACAATGTCATCGAATAACAAGATCTGTTTAATCGAAAAGAACCAAACGTATGAAATTCAACAAATCAGTATATCTGCTCCTGTTCGCGGCATGCCTTTCGGGATTGGCCTCGTGCTCGGACGACGATGATTTTACGTGGAGCGAGCCCGTGCCGTCGGATTGCATGGACGTCTACTTCGCCGACTCGAATCCGACGACCTATGACGTGATGTCGGACGAAATCGACAATCTGAGTTTCACCGTGGAGGTGATGCGCCTGAACAGTGCGGAGGCCGCCACGGTTCCTCTCACGGTCTTCTCGCGCAGCGAGGCCTTCGAGTGTCCCTCGACGATCGAGTTTGCCGCCGGTGAAAACAAGGCGCCCCTTGAGGTCAAGGTCAATAAGGTCTCTTCGGGAGACTATACGCTCGAACTCTCGATCGGAGATGTGCGCTACTCGAATCCCTATGTCACCTACGACGGCGGTTGGTCGGTCTTGAGCATCGACATGACGGTGTGGGATTTCCTCGGAACAGGCACCTTCTATTACGACGGCCTCTTCTCGGGTGAAGATCCCGGTCTGTCGCTCTATGCTTCGGGTACGTCGTACAAGATCACCAACTGGGGCGGCGGCGTCGATCTGCTCTTCACGTGCGATGCGACGGGCAAGATCACTGTGGCCGAGCAATATGTCGGAGCCGATCATCCGTCTTACGGTCCGGTCTATGTCACTACCGACGGTGCCGATGTGACGAGCTACTACGATCCGGAGACGCAGACCTATTATTTCAACATGGCCTACAACGTCTCTGCCGGAACATTCGGTACCATGTACGAGAAGTTCGTGCTGACGGATCCCGTCCAATAGGGCAGGGATGCCGGTTTGGCACGTAACCTGCAGGCGGACGGTCGGTGATCCCGACCGTCCGTTCGTTTCCGTTCCTTGGAGAGGTGCAAAGCGGGGTATCGGGGCAAAAAATGAGAAAAAAAGGATTTTTTTGCGTCGGATGCTTGCGGAATCAAAAAAAATGGTTACCTTTGCACCACGATAATACGGAACACGTTTCCGATATCGGGATGGTGCCATAGCTCAGTTGGTAGAGCAAAGGACTGAAAATCCTTGTGTCCCCGGTTCGATTCCTGGTGGTACCACTTTGAAGAGAGGCAAAAAGTTGCAAAACCCTGATTTCCAAACGAAATCAGGGTTTTCTCTTTTTGCCGGCGAAGCAAAAAACAGCGGTTTCCGGCACCCTTTGGTGGAGCAATCGGTGGAGATGACCCCACCCCATTTATCTCCACCGAATTTGCGCCTTTCTCATTGAACTGCAATATTTTGCGCAGAGCTAAATCGGGTCGGATTTCCTACATTTGTCGAACCAGTCAAAGAGCAAGTAGGAACCATGAAAAGAGATCCGTTTCGTGTGCTGTTCTTCCTCAAGAAGACCAGGATGCTGAAAAACGGAGAGGTCTCCGTCTGCATGCGCATCACCGTCAATGGGACGCGCGTCGAGAACAACATCCGCAAGAGCATCGACCCTGCCCTGTGGAGTCAGGCCAAGGAGACAGCTCGCGGCAAGAGCCGCCGCGCCTGTGACCTGAACACCTATATCGAGGCGGCCCGCATCAGGCTGTATCAAATCTTTTGCGAACTGGAGCGGCAGAACCAACCCGTCACGGTGCACCTGCTGCAGGAGCTCTTCTTCGGGCAGGAGAAGCCGGAAGAGGTCCGCGCGCTGCCGGGAACCATGCAGGAGCACAACGACCAGTGCCGGGCGCTGGTCGGCACGGACTATGCGCTGATTACGGTCCGCAGCTACGAGAGTTGCAGACGTTATCTGTCCAAGTTGATCCGCCGGCGTTACGGGAAGGAGGATCTGCCCCTCGCGGCGGTCAATGGCGAGCTGGTCCGCGACGTCTTCATCTTCGCCGCCTTTACGGGGCAGGCCTTCATCGACGTGCAGCAGCTCGCCCCGGAGCACATTGTCCGGGACAACAACGGGAACCTGTGGATCCGCAAGAATCTGACCACGCACATGGCAAGGCATTGGATACAGAAAAACGCCAGTTGACAGGTAACGATTTGGAGACGGGCGATATTCTCTGAATTACTCGATTCCGCATAGCCGGAAAGAATGTGTCTTGAATGCCAAAAAAATAAAATGTATTTCTGTTTCTGGTATATTTACACGCTGATTCCGATATTCGCACTCCTTCATTAAGTCGATCTTCAACGGTCCCGCCCCAGCACGTTCGACGTCCTCTGCGGGCTAGAACTGGGGCGTAAATCGGTGCGCTGTTTTTGATGGGGTCTGGCGGCTATCATCTGTTTCCCTGGCCTACTTGATTTATGAAAACAAAGCAAGACTGATAAAATCACTTTATTGGTCTTTTGGTTGTGTAATTGTAAGAATTTGAGTTGGAATTTTACTACTTTTGAAAAGACCAAACTCTAATTGATATGAACCAGATATCAAACAACTCGTATAAGTTTCTGTCTGGGTTTATATCCGAGACCCCTCACTATGGCTATCTGGTAGCCGCAGCCGTGCTGCTTTTCTGGCTCATTGGTGTTATCTGTGGTTGGGAATGGACCTATTCACGACCAGGTAGTTACAGGGGTAATTTCTTGTTGGATCTATTGGACCCGAGAACCTATCGTTTGGTACTTGGAGTATTCCTTGTTGTGATCCTTGCGCTCGTTCTTTATCTCTTTGTGTGTGCAAAATAAGAGCGAAACCATTTAACGTGAGGCATATAAAGCATTCTTCAGCCAAAACGAACCGGGTGACACCTGTACCTTCACCCTCCAAAACGGCTTCTTTAACTTCCCCGTTATAAAAGACAAATCTTTTGATTCGTTTGTTTCAAAAGAAAGGTTTTATACCAAGAGTCTCTTGCCAACAAAACAAGAAATATAGCAATGACTGCAAGATTGAGACGACATAAAGGAATGATAATCATAGCTATTATAGTGGTTCTTGTATTGTTTGGACGACTATATCGGGATCTTCATCCGACAATTGTTTTTCATAGCCCATAAGAAAGCAAATATCTGGGGAAGGTATCAGGAACAGACAGCAGCAAAGAAAAGCTATATATTAAAGACCATACAGTAAAGTACAGACTGCCGTATATATGGGAGTGGCAAGAAGATGATGAAGTGGCAATTTTCATAAACAATTATGGAGATGTCATTCACAAAGAGGATTTGTGTTTTTGGATGCTGGATGTCTATCTGGACGAAAACAATTGCTGCCTAAACCAACGCACGACAGAATACTGTTATGGGTTGAGTTATATTTTACAATCAAAGACTGAGGAATAAGTTAATAATATGCCTAACGGCTCAGTTAAACAATTATGAACGTTTGGAAATATATCTATATTAAGTTCTACGAATTCCGTCGACGGATGTTAGGTAAGGCACTCGGAGAAGATTATGCGGCAATGCTGTTTGTGGTATTGTTTGATGTGTTAATATATTTTGGAATACTAATACTTATCGACAAATTAACGGATAATGTATTATCAAATGCGCACGAGCCATTGTTTTTTGCTCTTTTATTAGGAATTAACTATTGAACGGATGCGCAACCGTTCAATGTGCAAAAAAGGCGCCTTTGAGCGTATAAAGAAGGAAGCTGAAAATGAACCTCAAAAGCTGAAATGGAGTATTTTAGCCATTTTATATATGATTTTTGCGGTCATTTTTTTCTTATTTTGCTGTTATATAGGAAAATACGGGTTATGACCTGTTATTTTGCAAATGGAAACAAGAAAATGAGAATACCTATCATAATCCTGCTTTTAGCAAGCCTGTTTGCCGCAAGTAGCGGAAAGCCGCCCATGCCGCCGAGCGATGAGGAAATGATGCGCCATTTCGCCACGCACGAAGCGGCATTCTGCAAGGTGCACGAAATCATGGCAGAGAGTTCAGAAGGCAGTTTTCACTACCCGCCACTCTCTCTGACGGAATCATTATACTTGATTCAACAGAGCAAAGCGATACATCCTATGAATCAAATGACGAACAAGATATTCCGGTACATGGACTGTTAAAGCCGACCGAATCCTACTCGACTCCCTGTTGTCAGAAATTGGATGTAGTTTCGTCTTTGTTGACCGCAGAGAATGGGGAACAGCGTATTCGGTGTATGTGATGAGCCTCGTTATACCGTATTATTTCAACGACATCGTGGATGCGGGAACATCCATGAGTTTCGTTTACAATCCCGGATTGAGAAGTTGCCGGAACATCCGTATCCCCGAACACGGCGACCTGAACGGAATCTACCGCAGGACGTACAACGACACCACGCGGTACAAGCCTATCAAGGAAGACTGGTACATCGAGCTAGACCATTCGCGATAACCTGAAATGATGAACAAAACAAGATGAAAGGAAGCGGTTATGCAGTTTCGATAGAGCCGTTCGAGGAAGGCCCGCACTTCGGTCTCGGTCGTGAGTTCGATATGACGGTAAGGGTCACGATTTGTTCGGCTTGCCCGGCCGAAAGACGGATTTCGGCGCTGCGGGCTTCATCCGTTGTGTTGGGCAGCACGGTGACGGTCACGCTTCCGGCTCCAGCCTTGCCTGCCTCGGGGTGAAGTGATACCACTGTACGGCGATCGGGATGACCTGTTCGGCGGTCCAATCTACCGAGGCATCGAAGTCAATTTGCCCCGTCCCGCCTTCGGCCGAAAAGTCGCGTGAAGACTCGCCATTGGTCAGCACGATCCGGTCGGTCTGTGGTGCCGGTGGCTCGGAAGACTCGGACTTTGAACACCCTGCCAGCAAGAGCGACGTCGTACTCAAAACGGCAATGCTGCGATACACGTGTTTCATCTTAGCGCTTAAAAAGCGAGTTCCGCGAGACGGGTGAGCGCCCGAAGGCGTTCCCGTTCGCGGAACCCGCTGTAGACCGACGGCTACTCCTTGTCGGCCTGATTCTTACCGGCTTTCTTGTCGGGAATGGGGTAGGGCAGGTTGCCGGCCTCGTCGCCCATCTGCTCGAGATAGGCGTCATACATGTCGAGAATCCAGGCGTCGTTCTCCTCGGCCTCCTTCTTGTGGACCTTGCCCTCGGGCCCCTTGAACCACTTCTTGCAGAAATCCTGCAGACCCGGGTAGCGATCCTTCATGAGCACCGAATTGACCAGCATGTAGGGGTAGACAATCCCTTCGGGGTCGTTGTGGAAGCGGACGCCGAAGTTGGTCTGGAGCGATCGGCCCATGCCGTTTATTCCCGATGAAACCCATATTTTCCACCAGTAGGTGGTGGCATTCCTGCCCACCTTATCGACGCAGAACAGCATCTGGAGGGTGTGATAACGGCTGGCGAAATTAGGCTTGGCAAGCGGGTGCGACTCCCAGCGCAGCCCGTCCGGATGGTTCTCGGTCGTCTCGACATAGTCGATGCTCACAACATCGTCGGCCGTGTATTCGATCGACTCCTTGTCGTCGGGTGTTTTGGTGACCTTGAACGAGTAGTTCTCCTTCTTGAATACCGAGTTCTCGGCATGCCAGCCCCGGTGGACGTAGCAATCGACCTGCTCGCCCGACTTGAGGGTGACGATCACATGATCCGACTCCGCCTCTTCGGGATCCTTGGCTTCAGCCCGGGAAATCGTGCCGACGGCGGCCAGCGCCGCCAGCGCACAGATAAAAAAGTTTGGGGATTAGGGATAAAACGTTCAATCGTTTTCGGGATCGTACGCCTCGAGCATCAGGATGGTCTTGCTGCGGTCGGTTTTCGACTGCAGTATCCGTTCCGCGAGGTCGGGATCGTCGGCAATGTATGCGGCCACCGCCTCGCGGAACCGCTCCTTGCCCCGGCGGCTGGCCGAACCCACGACCTCGAAGTTCTCCTTACCGGCCGTGCGCAGGTAGTAGGCCGTGCGCGAGCGGCTGAGGTAGCGGTATTTGACCAGCACCTCGATGCCTCCGTTCGAATCGATGCCGTAGCCCTTGTGCGAGTAGACGCCGACACAGATGTGCGGCGTCTCGACGTAGACCCACAACCAGCCGGCATCGGGTGCCGGGATGAACTTGCGGGGGTGCTCGGGCGCCGTGGCGTGCCAGCAGACGATCGAGTCGATCTCCTCGTAGCGGTAAATCTCCTTGCTCTTGTCCTTGTAGAAGGCCCGGCGCAGCAGTTTGACATCCCGCTCGTGTTTGGGGAGTTCGATGCGGTCCTTTTCGCCGCATTCGATGACCCGGCCGTCCTTGAGGTAGATGCGGCCCTGAACCGTCGAGGCGGCCTGGACGACCGATACGGTTGCCATGCACAGCAGCGACAGCAGCATGGTGCGAATGATCCGCGGATTCATGGTGTTGGGGATTTGGGGTTTTGACGGATGTAAAGTTAAGTATTTTATCTCAAAAACAAAAGAAGGCAGCCGGAGCGGCAGGAACGGTCGTCCGGGACCCACCGTGTTGCGGGTCCCGGACGATGGCGCCGGTTGTTACTTCTGCAGCAGTGCGGCGAACTCCTTGAGCCGGTCGAGGCTGTCGAAGAAGTCGAGATCGAATTTGGCCTCCCTGCCGCCGCCGAGCGTCACGGTCAGGATGCCGTCCTCCTCGTCGTACGAGATGTTCGAAATCTCGGAGATGGAGAACGCCTCCGTCTCGACCTGGCCCTTGCGGATCACGGGATAGGTCACCCGGTCGTCGTCCACGGTGATGACGCCGCCCTTGGCCGAGAGGGCACGGGCCTGGCGGATCTTGCGGTAGGCCGTATAGAGCATGTAGAGTCCGGCGATGATCAGAAGGATCGTCGTCGGCAGGGGACCGAGCACCGGCTTGGCGCCGATGCGGATGCCGAAGGGGTGAACGAGGGGGAAGACGATCAGGGCGGCGCCCAAGATCAGATAGGTCAGGTTCTCCTTGACGGCCGAAGTCGATGCGTAATTGAATGTTTTCATGGTCTGAAGTTTTTTGAATAAAAAAAACGTTTATCCTTTGATGAGGTACCAGATTACGGCGGCGACCAGCATAAGAGCCATCACAAGAGTCATCGTCTGGCGGTATTTCTCCACGGCCGGCGACTCCTCCTCCGCATCGGGGATCTCCACCATCGGGCCGCGGAAACGCAGCCCGCCGCCAGCCTCTCCGAGCATGGCGTTCGACAGGGGCTCGATCTCGTAGCCGTCGGGCTCCTTCGAGATTCCGAGGGCCGCATAGTGGCAGTCGAGCCGTGCCGCATGCTTGGGCGAGAATACCGTCCGGGTGAAGAGCACCAGACCGTCGAACCGGTCGCTGACCTGGGCGACGACGTCGTCGTCCGCATCCATGCCGCAATGGTTCCCGTGTTCGTCCAGCACATAGTAATCGGCTCCTTCCGACTGTACGGAGTCGTAGCGTATGTGTCCGATTTCGAGCGAATCGATCTCGGCATGAATGGCCTGCAGGGTCTTTTCGTCGATCGTTGTGCCGTTAAGCGGACAGGCATAGAGACAGTAGCGGGAGTCCTCGTGCGAGACGCCGCGAACCGGGTAGAGATGGACCACCCGGGCGTTTTTCCAACGCAGGAAGCGCTTCGAGAGCCTCCCGATGGCCTTCGCATCGAACGAAGGGGGAATCTCTCCCCCTTCGAGCGCTGCGGTCAGTTGTTTGAGGTCCAGCATGGTCTATGCCTCGTTTTCCTGTTTCGAATAGGCCGAGAACTCGCAGCCGAACCGCTCGACCATCATGTTGTCCATCTCATCGGCTTTTTCGGCCAGCTGCACGAGGTTCTGCTGGATCCGCTCCTCGGACGCCTCCGAGATGTCGGCCAGGTGGATGCGGTAGCACAGGTAGATCTGGCGCCCCTCGATTCCCATTTTGTAGGGATAGAAATCCGTGTCGAGCATGTAGTCCAACACCTGCTCCACATCCTTCTTGGGCAGGAGGTTGATCGGCGAGACGGCGAACAGGTAGGTGCGGTCGTAGACGAACAGGCGGATCTCGGAGCTGCCCTTGTGGAACAGCCACGCCTCGTTGCCGTCGCGGGCCAGTACGGGGTTGATGCCCATCTTCCCGATGGCCGCCTCGCAGAACTCGCTCAGGGGCGAGAGCTGACGCTCCTCGAAGACCCCTTCGGGCAGTTTCTCGCCGCACGAGGGGCAGAACTCCGCCTCGTCCGAAATCAGTTCGTCACAGCTCTCGCACTGCACCTGGAAGCAGTCGCGGTCCAGCTCGCCGAGCGAGTCGAAGAGCTTGTGGAGTGTCTCGACGCGGATGCCGAAGCCCATGTTGTCGGCGTCGGAGTTGGTGAACTTGCTCACGGTGATGCCGACCACCTCGTTGCGGTCGTTGATGATCGGGCCGCCGGAGTTGCCGGGGTTCACCGCCGCGTCGGTCTGGATGTAGTACTGCCCGTTCATCAGCTGTTTGGGCGACGAGACGGTGCCCTCGGTGACGGTGAAGGGCATGCCGTAGGGATAACCCGCCACGCGGATCTTGTTGCTGATCGCGAGCGAATCGGCGGCCGCGAGGTTCAGCTCGGGGAGTGCCGAGAAGTCGTGATCGACGGCCAGCAGGGCGATGTCCAGCGTCGGATTCACGAGTACGACCCGGGCCAGATAGGGATTGCGGTCGTTGTCGTGGACAGCCACCGTGTGGAAGCCCTCGACCACGTGGTAGTTCGTGACGAAGAGGTCCCGGTCCTTCAGGTAGAAACAGCTTCCGGAGCCTCCGGCGTGCGTTACCTTGAATACTACGCTATAGATATTCTGTTCCATGGTGCATCGTTTTTAGTTGTTGTTGAAGAATCCGCTCATCATTTTCTGCTGCAGCTCGCCGGCCAGACGCATGTACTCGGCCATGTCGCCGCGCGCCATCGCCTCGGTCATCTTCTGCTGCAGCTCCTGAATCTCGCCTCCGCCCATCGCTGCGGCCATCTTCTGCTGCATGGCCTGCGCCTGTGCCTGGGCCTGTTCCATCATCTGCTGCGCCATCGGGTTGCCCTCCATCACCCCGGAGAAGAACCCTTCGTCGTCTTCGTCGATCTCGCCCTCCATGACCTTGTCCAGCGCGTTCCAGAGCGTCTCGGCGGCCTTCTCCATCGGCTGGTCGGCGGCCTCGCGCAGCGCCTTGACGAAAATGGCGTTCAGGTCGTCCTGCATGTCGTTGTAGAAGTAGGCCTCGTAGAACTTGTAGCAGATGCGCACGGCGGCGCGCTCGAAGTCCTTGTTCTGCATGGCGGCCGTCGCCTCCTCGTAGACATCCTTCATGTTCTCCTGCACGTTCTGCAGCGACGAGGGGCCCTTGATCGAGACGAGCGTATCGACGAAGTAGAGATCCTCGGCCAGCTTCTCCTTCGGCATCGCGAGCAGCTTCTCGAGGAAGGCCATGCCCTTCATGACGAGTTCGGCTACGGGCAGCTCCTCGTCCATGTCATCGACGGCCTTGTCCAGGTCGTTTGCCAGCTGTCCCTGCGGCTGTGCGAAGTAGGAGATCTGGTAGAACGTCGTGTCGATCACGTTCCACGAATAGCCGTAGCGGCGCTGGTCGTTGTACTCCCTGACGGCATCGAGCGTCGCCCGGACGAGCGACTGGACGGCCTCGTAGATGCGGTCCACGGTCTCCGCGGGGTAGGGCGTCACGCGGGGTTCGTAGCAGCGCGTGGCCCCGAACTTCGTGCAGAACTCGTCGTCGTAGCGGTCGCCCACGCGGCAGATGTTCTGCAGGATATTGACGATCTTGTGGGGATGGGTCTCCTCCATCGGGCAGTGGTACTCCATCTTCAGGCGGTCGCCCTCCTTCGTGAAGCGCGGCAGCAGCAGGCGGTTGATGTTCATGTCGGCCACCTGGCGCAGCATGGCCACGCGCCCCTTGGCCGGGAGGTTCAGGAAGTCGGCGTCGATATACATCATTCGGTCGTCGAGACGCACATTGACGACGATCGAGCCGTGGGGGAGGTGGAACTCCGTCCCCTCGGCATTGCCGTACCTGGTGCGGAATTCGGGATTCAGATGGTCGAGCAGCGTGTGGAACGCCTCGACGTATTGCTCCTCTCCGTACAGATCGATGCTCTTGTCGTAGAGGTCGCGCTGCATGGCACTCTGCGTGGAGTCCACAACCGGCGCAATAAAGGGAAGTGTACGTTTCATAGGTCGTTATCGGGTTTAACGGTTATTCTTCTTCGGGCGTGATCGTGCCGTCGGCATTCACCAGAATCTTGGCTTCGTAGTAGAGGTGCGTCACCTGGCCGCCGGAGGTCTCGGTCTCCTTGCCGTCCTCGGTGAAGCAGATCTTGAAATCGGCCTCCCGGGCGCCGATATCGCGGCCCCGGTTCATCAGACCGGTGCTTCGCGGAAGTACTTCGCTGATCTCATAGACGCTGACCGACTGGAAGGTGTGTCCCTCGGGCAGGAGCTGCTTGGCCTCTTCGATCTGGCGTCCGATGGCTGCCGGGTCGATCGCCGAGAGGCTGATGCCCTTGATCTTCGCGTAGTCGATCTCATTGACGCTCGTCGAGTAGTCGTTCATCTGTCCCACACGGCCGTCCAGGTAGTAGGCCTGACGGAAGGCATAGTTGTCCGCATTGACCATGTCGAGCGAGATGCTGCTCAGGTCATTCGAGAGCTCCTCTCCCTCCTGGAAGCGCATGGCGAAGATCTTGAACTTCGTCGTGTCGATCTTCTCCTTGAGGATTTCCACGGCCTTGGCGTAGGATTCGGTCTGGTCGGCCGGATACTTGGCTCCTCCGAGCATCGAGCTCACGTTGTTGCACGAAACGAGCAGGGCGGCCATGCCGGCGACGGCGGCGAAACAAGCAAATCTTTTCATAAAAATAAGGTGTTTGAGGATTAGTTGTGTGTTTTGTGTCGGTTATCGTTTTGTTTCATTCCATTTCGGATTCGAGGGTGCGGCAGAAGTCGATCTCGCGCCAGAACTGCTCCAGCAGCCGTTCGTCGCCGAGCGACTTGCGGCCCGGGCGGAGGAACCCGTCCGGAGTCTCGGAGGCGAAATAGAGGGTGTCTCCCCGGAATGAAATCATCAGGTCGCGGTTGAACGACCGCCTCAGTTCGGTCATGCGGCGCATCATCGCGGGCGTCAGCACCATGCGGGCCTCTATCTCGTCGTCGGCATAGACCGCGAAGAGGCTCTCGAACTCGGGGTCCTCCAGGTGGACGAACTTCGCGCCGTTCTTCTGGCGGATGCGCTGGACGGTCTGTGCCAGGTAGCCGACCCTGTTTTCCAGATGGTCGGGCAGCAGCAGGACATACCCCCGGAACTCGCGCCGCGTGCGGCAGTACCCGAACATGCCGCGGAAGGTGTGCATCGTGCTTTCGACCCGCGCGCCGAAGATCGGCCGGACGATCGAGCGGTAGAGCATCGTGAGCGGATTGGCCGCAAGGTCCCTGCCGTGCAGCGGGGTGATGCCCACGTCGCAGACCTGCATCGTCCGCTCGCCGACGGGAATCTCCAGCCGTCCGTACGAAGTCGCCTCCATCCCGGCCAGCGACGTGGATTCGCTGAAGAGCCGGCTGGCGGCCAGCGCCTCACGATGGACCGTTCCCGCAGGATCGAACCGGGCCTCGGGGAAGAGCTCGCCGACGATGCGGCCCATGAGCGCGGTCTCCCGCTCGCCGAGCGACTGGAGCCCCCGCATGAAGGCGAAGTGCAGTACGCAGAAGAAGACGAATCCGTAGATGATGTATTGGCTGGTCTGTACGTTCGTCGCATAGTCGGCCGAGGCGAGCAGGTAGCCGCCGAAGAGGCAGAAAAGAAACCACAGAAGAGTTATCGAATAGACGGTCACGAGCAGCACCCGCACCACCCTTCGCAGGCGGGCGATGCGCGTCAGCGGCCGGCGCATCCGGCCGGACAAACTCTTGAAATCGGGTGTCGGGGCATTCATGAGCGGAAGAGTTCGGCTATGTGAGGCGGTACATGTTCGCTTTCGGGGATCTTGATGAGCTCCTGTTGCGTGTGGCGGCACAATCGGGCGATGACCGACGAGGGGAACATCTCGATGGCGTTGTTGTAGTCCGTCACGGCCGCATTGTACGTGCGGCGTATGGCCTGCAGCTCGTTCTCCATCTCCTCGATCTGCCCCTGCAGGTGGAGGAACTGCGCGTTGGCCTTCAGTTCGGGGTAATTCTCGACGGCGACATGGAGCCGGCCGAGCAGCGACGAGAGCTCGCCGCCTTCGCGAATCTGCTCGCTCTCCGCGGCCGAGGCCGCGCGCGAACGCAGGTCGGTGATGCGCGTCAGGAGCTCGTTCTCGTGGCCCATGTAGGCCTTGACCGAGGCCACCAGATTCGGGATCAGGTCGTTGCGCTGCTTCAAGACCACGCAGATGCCGCTCCGGCACTGCCGGACACGGTTGCGTCGGGCGATCAGGCTGTTGTGCGTGACGATGCCCCATATGACCAGCAGCACGGCGACTGCAGCCACGATGACAATAAGGATTGTTCCGGTAGACATAATGTATATCTGTTATCGGGTTCGGTATTTTCCGGGTTGTCTCGAAATTTTCGTGTCTCCGCCGCATCCATCCTGCTCCTCCGGTATTCGGGCTTTCGGCCCGGGCCCTGATATACACAAAGCGTGGGTCTGCGGCCATATCGAGTTTTGGAGGTCCTGAGATTACCTTTAGCACAAATATGGTGATAGCAGCCCACGCAAGCGTGAAAGCCGCCATGCCATCTCTCGTGCCAAGTTTGAAAATTTTTCAGATTTATAAAGTATAAATTAGGAAGGAAAACAAAAGTCAATCAAAT